>Ga0123342_1008441_pt1 | contig 12966 bp, 6 predicted proteins | sample Turbeawhitnodule_FD_89960 | JGI IMG/M metagenome (GOLD analysis project Ga0123342, IMG submission 89960) | Root nodule microbial communities of legume samples collected from Mexico - Turtle bean Mexico white nodule | ecosystem: Host-associated > Plants > Roots > Nodule | place: Mexico: Nepantla...
AGTAGAGTCACTTTTGTGTTTGAAAGAAAACATTTTTACAAAGAAAAAGAAAGAAGGATGCTTCTCTTTCTTTAACCTTCTTTTTATTCTTCAATAAATAATTTCTCTCAAGCACGTTCAAATAAAGAAGTTAAAGGGAATATGCGGAAGTTAATGAAAAGGTGGAGGTTAATAAAGAAAATGTTACATGTGACAAAGAGAAAGAATGAATCTTCAAAATTTAAAATCCAAAGGTGTTATTTCAATTCAAAACGACCCCTATGTGCCAAATGTTTTAAAAAAAATAGGAAATGACGCAATGTTCATAATACTAAAATAAAACCAAATATGGATACAAGGATAAAATAAAAAAAGAATTTAGAGCAGAGGAAAATCTTCTTTATATATAGGTATACATAATAATAATAATAACATGAAAATAATTATGATAATAATTATCTATCTATATGTACATATAAAGGGATTCCCCTCTTAACTTCCATGTTACTTTATTCCAATTTTATCCTTATACTTATATTTTACTTTATTATTTTAAAAATATATGAGAGAAGATATTTATCATTTTGTGACTTTTTTTTATCTATACTTATATATAAAGGGAATTCTCCTCTTTAACTTTTCTTAATTTTTTTTTTATTTTTTTTATATCAATACTTGATTTTATTTTATTATTATGGACATTGCGTCATTTTCTATTTTTTAAAATTTTTAAATTTTCAAAAATTTAAATTTCCAATTTTTTTAATTTTAAATTGTTCAAAATTACAAATCCTAAAATCTTTTCGAAACAATTCGTAAAAATTTCCAAATTTTTAATCTTAAATTTTCAAACCTAAAACCTTTTCGAAAAACTTCAAATTTCAAAATTTTAAATTTTTATATTTTTAAATTTTCAAAATTTTAAATCCTTTTTTTGGACATTTTCAAAATTTTCATATTTTTAAATTTTCAGGCCTAAAACCTTTAAAGCTTTTTTTTTGAAACACTTCAAATTTCAAAATTTAAAATTTTAAAATTTTAAAATATCAAAAAAAATTAAATTTTCAACTTTTTAAATTTTCAAATATTTAAATTATCAAAATATTTCACTCTTTAACTTTCTTCTGATTTTATCCTTATATCAATATTTGATTTTATTTTATTATTATGGGAATTACGTCATTTTCTATTTTTTTAAATTTTAAATTTAATTTGTTTTTAAAATTTTTAAATTTTCAAGTTTCAAACCCTAAACCCTTTTTAAAACACTTCAAATATCAAAAAATTTAAATTTTCAAAAATTTTAAATTTCTAAATTTGCCAATCACCTTTTTAAGCCTTAAAGAAACCATCTTCGAAATGATTTTATACAAATACCCGATCAAAGAAATAGGTCTGAAATCACAAAGTTGTTGCGAATTCTCATACTTACGGACCAAACACACAAACGAGGCATTCTACCCCTAGGCCATTTATCAGAAGTTGCAAAATCATTCACAATCAAAAGAATATCATCCTTTAAAAAATCCCAACAGAACTTAATGAATCCGAAATTAAAACCATTCATTTCAAGACTTTTCGAGCTATCACAACTCTAAATAGTAAGCTTGATTTCCTCTTTATAGAAAGAATTAACCAACATTTCATTGTCAGCATCAGAAACAGAATCAAAGGGTACATTATCCAATTTAAGGCCCATCGCATCTTTCAAATCTAGCCTTAAAAAATTCTCTTACCTCGTCTTTAACCAACTCTTTATCTTAGCACCAACAACCATTAATAAACAATCCATTAAGCCCATTCTTCATCCTCCTCCATTTAACGACCGAATGAAAAAACTTTGAATTAAGATCCTCAACCACTCGATACGGGCTTTCTGATGGATAACAACTTCTTGCTTGAAGAAAATTTTGTTTTGTTCTGGCAATAAAGACCTCCAAAATGTGTCCTGATTTATGTGAGTTTTCTCACAACTTCCAAAACCAGCAGTCATAGTTAGAAATTAGAAAATTATCAGTTAGTGCGAAATGAATGTTAGCTTCTTCTTTTCCAACTTTCCTCACGATGAAAGAGATATGTGGAAAATCTTCTAGAGATGGGGAAGAATCAAAGACATGTTCATTTCAAAGAGATAAAACGTTAAAAAACAAAGGTTTGGGTTCGTTAGATTTCAAGGGATCACTAATGAAGAAGCTCTGGAAAGAAGATTAAACCTTATATGGATAGGGACATGGAAACTTCAGGTTAACAGGCCAAGGTATAGGAAGCGAGGAAACAAGGAAAGAGTGGAACAACAGTAATAAACCAGTGTAATAAAGGAAGGAATGGAGGATGAAGGATCAACATCAAACCTATGCACAAGCGGTTGAGAAAGGGAAAGTTGGGAAGGGTAGAGAGGCACAAACGTAAACATTGTCCACATTATATCTAGGGAGAATGCTCAAAATGGCTGGAAGATTGTTTTATAGGAAGAATTTAGTCCATATAGTAACTAATTATTTTGGTATCTAAATTTAGTTTCTATTTAATGATTTTCTTGTAGTATCAAGTTTCCTAAAGAAAGCAATCAACAAATACAAGTTAATTGTGTTAGTCAATATCAGTTCAAGAATTCTGGAAAAGAAAAAACTTATGGTCATACTTAGAGAAATCAAGGTCTTGGAAGAGGTAGGTCACAAGGTAAACAATGCACCTTCTGTCACAGATTAAATCACACTATTGATGAATGTTATTCTAAATATTGGTTTTCTCCGTGGATGAAAAAGAATAATCATGCTACAAATGCTATTAAAATTGGTACAATTAATAATGTAGAAAATATCACTAATTCTTCTCAAAATGTACTAATATTAAATAAATCAAGGATTCCTTTACTTCTAAACAAATGCAAAACTTCTCAACATTCTTCAAAATACTGAGAATAAGGTCAATTAGCAATTCGGCAAGTGAGGTTTTTACTCAACTATCTCTTAAAGGTAAAATTTGTATGCATTCCTAGATTTTAGACGCAACTGATCATGCAAATTTTACTAAAGATTTCTTTACAAGCTTTCATAAGATCAAAATTTTATCAATAAATCTTCCAAATAATATGTATCTTACTGCTTGTTATGTTGGAACTGTTCACCTTTCTAAAATTTTAGTTCTTCAAAATGTTTTATAGATACCAAAACTTTCTTTAAATATAATTTTTGTTCTAAAACTCATTCTCTTTAAATTATCAATTAGTCTTCTTACATAATATTGGCTAAATTGAAGGGAGGAGTCCATTAAAGATAATTGGTCAAGCTAACCTCCATAATGGATTGTATCACATATTTTCTTCCTTTAAACCATAATGTAGTTCTTTCAATACGTCAATCATGATATAGATCATAAAGGAAAGGATGATATATGACATTTCAAACATGAATACCCTCAAACAAGGTTTTTGAATACATTTGCAAAATTTATGGTGACATAATTGAAAAAAAAAATAATATGTGATTCTTGTCATATTATTAAACAATACTTCATTTTCCTTTAAATACTACTTCAATTAATAATGTTTTTTTATCTCATTCATATTGTTATATGGGGACCATTCAAGTTAGCTTCTATTCATGATCATAAAATTTTATACATTGTTGATGATTATAATAGCCACATTTAAATATACCTCGTGAAAAATAAAAGTGAAACTAAAAATCTTTTTTCTAATTTTATTATTCTCATTTGAAATCAATTTGATAAATATATTAAAATAATAAGAATTCAATAGGAAAGAGTTTTATGATAAGTTTGACATCATACATCAAACAATTTGTATTAAAACATCTCAATAAAAAACTGATAAAATTTGTGAAAAAATTATTCAGAAGTTGTCAAAGTTATATATTCTAAACTTGTAAAAATAAACATATTTTGTTTAGTATAATTAAAAATTCAATTGGTTAAAGATAATTATTATTAAAAATTGTCATTATATTAAAATAATTATTTTAAATCCTTGAATTTAGTCTCCGTTAACAATTACTAAAATGTGTTAGCATTATTTAAGGTTTAATTGAGATATAAGAAAAGAAAAAAAACTCATTATACTTAATTAGAAACTAAATAAATAAATAAAAATTGGGATATTATTCTCCAAATTAGATAAATTAGAGATAAAAAAAAAACCTGTAACCAAACCTTATTTTTTTCTTTCAAAATGCGCAATTTCTCTGTGAAGAGTTTTCCATCAAAAGCCATCAAGATCTGCCCAAGTTCATTCTTGAAAATAAATTATCAAAATCTATGTTTTAGGCAACTATTATTGAAAAAAATATAATTCTTTTATTAAACCGTATAATTTCATTTTAAATTTATCTAAATAAATATTTTTTTTAAAATTATAAAAATGAGACAAATCTTGTTTTGAAAACACAATTTTAAAAATACAATTGTGTTTCCAAAACACAACTTTTGTGTAGTTAATTTTTTCCTAGTTATTTTCTAAATACATGACTATTAATTTTTTTTTATTTGAAACAAGCATATTTATTTATTTAATATTAAAATATTATCATATTTTTAAAAATATTAAAAAAAATACAAAAAAAATCTGAAAATAAAAATTTACACAATCTACTACTATTGGGCTTAAACCATGCCAAGCACTTGCCCATCAGAGATCCAATAAATCCATCCTTATAATAAACTAGATAATTTTTTGCTTGGCAAGTTCTTCCTATACCCAACATAATTTTTTTTCTTCTGAAAATGCCCTTTATTCCATAAATGAAAATCCAGAACTCAAAATAATACATTCTAAAAAAGTATATCCAGAATTCAAAATTCAAAATCTCATTCTGGATAAAAAATCCGTAATACATAAAATTCGTTCAAAAAAAAAAATATCCGTAATGTATTTATTTAAGGGTATTTTCGTCTTTTTATACTGAAATTAGATGCAGATATATGGTGCAGGAAGTAATTGCCTTTTTGCTTTCCAGGTAACCCAACTATTCCTCCCCTTTCTTTCATATTGGTTAGTTTTTTTTTTTATATTGAGTATGTTTTGAAAAAAATTCCATAAACATTTGTAAAAAAGAAAAATACTAAACACTAGGATAGAAATGTAAAATAACAGTGTGCATAGATGTAGCAGAACTATTATAATAAATAACATTACTATAAATAAGTGACCACATTGTATATAGTATGTGAGATATTGTATCTTAACATTTTTTTATAGTGTGCGATAATTAATAGATCTCTTAACATTTTTTTTTATTTGGCTTTATAGTGTTTGTTCAAAAAGACCGTTGGCATATTAAAAGAAGAATAAAATAAAGATAATATAAATAAATAATAAAATAAGATAATATTGTATCAAGACTCAACAAATAAGTTCAAAACACTATAAATACATTTAGTAATTACAAGGTGGCGAAAAGTAAAAACCTAATCAAGTTAAAGCGCTATAAATAGGTTATTTGCTTAACAAGTAAAAAAAATATTTTTTTAAATAAACTAAGCAAATTGAGTATGACTTTATCATCAGAGCATCTCTTAGATACACTCACCCACCCAACCAAGAGTGAGCCCAAATCCAGTAGCCAAGAATCAACTCAAATTTAACAACTAAGTAAACCCCAAATCAGTAGCCGAGAATGAACACAAACCCACATAATTGAAAAGTAGTCAAAGTCAACTGATATAATAACCAAAAGTCTAAGTTGTCAATTAGAGATTGAAAGACGGTAAGAAAGAGAGAAAGAAAAATTACTTACTTCAAAAGTCATGTAAAAATAAAAAATAAAATAAAATATATATATATATATATTATATACATGTATAAATATATTTATCTTCCTCTTTGTGTATTTATTGTTGTTAAACAACATTCATCCTTACAATACATCACAAAACAAGTCCAGCTCTAATCGTAATTGCTTGTCATTTATAGAAATTTATAAATAAACTTGTTAAAAAGTTACATAATACTACAAAATTAGCTTAAATTAAATGTAAGGTAGTTTTAGTGTATAAAGAAACTAATTTTAACTTTTCTCTCCAAAAAATATTTATAATAAGTTTGTCTAAAATAACTATGTTTAGTATATCAAATTCTCCACCTAAACCCCTCTTAACTATTTTCACATACACTATAAAAACATTTTGTAAGGACAAAACTGTGACAGAGCTTTGATGGAGATTCCACATCGATTAGAGATGAGGAAAATTCATTGTATATAAGTGAGTGCAAACCTCAACCCTATGAGCTGGTTTTATGGGGTTGAGTTAGGCTTAAAGTCCACTTCATAACAAGTTTCAAGTTTCAAAATGGATAATAACTCGACTTTTATTTCCTGCTTTAAATTGATATAAGAGTGAACTACTTTGTATTTGATTCTCCCAATTTAATCCATTTTACTCTTAATTTTTTTGTTTATCCAAGGAATCTTCTTTTTTATAACTCAACAAATTAATCTTGTCTTACATTTCTACTTGTCTAGCTTATTACCTTGATCCAATTTGTCTAACTCACTAATTCTAAATGATTATGTTTTTTATGAAATTCAAATCCCCCCAAACCTCTTTATTCCATTCCTTTATATATTTTTTTAAACATTTCAATTTCTCTTTTATACTGTATATTCCTTTCCCCTTATCATTATAATTGTTCCAAGGTCTCTTAACCATTCGTTGAACCCTATATATGTAGACATCCAACACCCTAAATGATATGATTTGGGTGCCTAATCAACGCTTTTAGTTCTTAAGATTGATGCACAATGATCTCACACCTATATTATTTAACACCATTCACTTACTATTAGGCCATTTGTCGATCCATTCACATTATACTACTATTTTATTTATTCTACTTTTAGTTATACCATTAACTCTACATGATATATATAAAAAGCATTTGAATTGGTCGTCGGAGAGGACAACGACTTTTAAAATATAAGAAAACAAGTAATTAAAGAATATGAACCACCATTGAGCAGAAGCCGAAGCCAATGAAAAGAGAATCTCAATATATTTGATAATCATGCAGAGAGAAAGACTCAAGTGATGATGAAAAAAAGAAAAATATATGTATATTCATCAAACATGCACTAATCCATTCACACAGAAGAAAATAAAACCGATATCAAATTACATCCACAGATTTTACTATAAACTGGAGCAAGCCTTATAAGCAAGTGAATTAATTAAATTCTCTATATATATAAGTCATTTTCTTTTTTATTTCTTTTGCCCGAACATAAGTGGTTTTCATAAAAACATTAAAAAGACTTCTAAAATAGTCATAATCCATCCCACTTATTTTAATTTATATATTGATTGCTGATAAAAAAAATTATTCAGCATGTTGAAGTATTCTCATACACATACACTCGTGTACATTATGAGTTTATGAAAAAAAAATGTTATATTATATAAAAAATAGATAATTATGTGAATATATGAAATTAATATGTCATCAACGAATCATATTATTGTCAATATATATGTATATATATAGACCCAAAATATCTTTATATATAGTTGAATTTTGCTAAAATTTATATAGGGTTTAGGGTTTAGGGTTTAGGGTTTAGGGATGAATTAACAGTTTTTTTTATAGACAAGAAAAAATATATAAATATGAACCACTTCAGGTGATTCAACCCTTATATATAATCATAACACAACATGTTATCGTAATCCTTTCTAACCAATCTAATCTTTATAAACTTAAAACAACAAACATCTCAGTCAAATAAATAAACCTTACAAAAGCTCACTTAATTGAAATACAAACCATAAGATCAATGCAACACTAAGCAGAATTATATTTATATATAAGGTATTTGTGAACTATACAGCTCCCTTCTCTTTCCAGATCTTACAGAATTTATGTAAGAGGAATAAAAGAAGTAACCCAAACTCATTTTTACTTATTAAAGAATTAATACTATTTCATGCTCCTGAATACTTAACAAAAATTAAATAAACGCAGTTCACTAGTGTTTTTATCAAGTCCAACAACATACTTTTGACATAAATAGCTGAAGTTTCTAGAATCCTGGAACATGACTCTACTGCAACATGAAGAAATAGTGTCAACGAAGAACCAAATATATATGACTTGCACTGATTGAAGTAGCTCCTTGCATTCCATTGTTGTTTAAAAGAAACAAAAATTTCAAATTAATTAATTAATATATAATATTATAACTGTCGTTGAACTTTAACATATATTCTTGTTTTACTCACTTTAAAAACGAGTTCATTTAAAGTAAACGTTAGTGATGTGTTTTAGAGTCCAGAGTAGCCCTAAGGCTGTTCTTTTTAATGTTACAATACATATGCTAAGATTCACCATGCCTCTATATTTGGAATCTGGATACAAACTAACTGGTATATACCTAGTTATATAAGCTTCAAATTGTTTTCATTTAGAGTATTCAAATTAAAATATGCGAACACACGTTAACACATTCATAAGCTAGAGACAATGGAAATGAATCTGCAGAGTGTAAAAGAAGACCAAATTGGCTTTTCCACTTACCAAATATCTGAGGAAGAAGTCTCTCCCTCTCTATCTATATATATACATACATGGGAACTACAGTGAACAGATTTTGTACTTTTGACATGTAGAACGCAGCTAGCATGTTAAAGAAAGGATACTAAAAAAAACATACAAAACATGAGAGAATTAAAACAAAACTGGTGTTAATATATTTAAGTCATACAAGGAGGTAGAATATCAAATTGAAAAAAATGTTTACCAATCAAATCCTGATTAGCGAAGCTATCGTACATTTATTACCTTCTTTGTAAATAAGTACAACCTTAAAATGCGTGGTAGAACAAATTTTAATAAGCAAGTCACCATCCTCAATCTTCAAAGAGACAAAACAATATTAGTGAAAGCATCTGAACAATATTAGAATCACATTCTAACCATAAATTTATTCAACCTGTTAGCTTGTTCAATTGCCAAAATAGCAGCCTAAGCTCAGACTCCAAAGCACAAGAGATCCCGTTATAGGCCATAAAGCCATGAATAAAAGGTGCAGTGTGGAAATAAGAAAATGCAAGTTATGTTACCATTGAGCAACTGGTAGCTTGCCCAGAAAACTCATTCAGGGAGAATATATATATTTAGTTTCGCCAATTAGTCTGAACCACCTATCCTCTGTATGTTCCTTTGCACCTCTCTGAGGGATTTATTTCAGAGGAATATAAAAGAGAGTTATCCCTATACATGGTTTCTGAACTTAATTAATCTGTTATTTTGGAATGGTTGAAGTACAATCAGTTACTTTGGTTTCCCATTGACTTAGAAGAGTCATTTTGTTTAGCTTAATATTGAACTTTCTGAGACTAGTTGAGAATGAATCCATCTCTCGCGTTAGATTCATTCACATGGATGAACGAGAATACGAACAGACTAGGGTTTTCAAGTGAGCAGACCTTAAGTTTGAAAGAAGGGATTAGTCAATCAAAACTTATAGATCAATGTTTAAATTTCTGTAGAAAAAGATCTTCACGTTTAATATTTAGGATAGCATCTGAAGAATTATGTATGGGGAACAAGGCAAGCGTATATACCCTAGTAATGTTCCATGTATTCCACACCAAACATGTCGTATTCAAGAAAAAGTAGCTCAAACTATGATTAAGGTATCTAGGGACAGTATTTATTAGATCAAAATTTAGGATACTGGCTAGGAACAAACCAATTTATAGTAATCATAGTCTCATACAAAACCCGAGAGTTTTTCTGACACAATTACGCCATGATTCTGCTTAACATGATTAAAAAAGATATAAAAGACAATAAGAGAGTGGGCTTCCATTCCAATTATATAATATCAACATTTCTATGCTTTCCTATAGCTTATTTATGGCAACAGAGTATATATAATAGTGCTTGCTTCACAATATGCAGCCAGCAGCAATTCAAAATTGATAAACTTGTCTTCACCAGTTCTTTCATGAATGTGATCGAGTACTGTACCCAAAAGCCACTGAACGTAGATCCTCCACTTCATGAAAACCCCACGTCCTCCTGTTTGTGTGCATGTCATAAGACATGGAGTAGCTATTAGAACTCTCGTCAAAGCTAGAAAAGGAGCTGTTTTCTTCCATGGCACCAGAATTTTCATAATTAATCCAGGTAGGGTTTAGATCTTCAATGAGAGCATTGTTCCCATAATGTTTTTGGGTTGATAAATTAGTACACATGTTAGGAAGAAACTCTGGCCCCAGATTGGAGTTTTCCACCTGAAACCAACTTTGAAGATCTTGGGGTAAAGCAGCTGAAGATTTTTCGAATAATTTTTCACTAGGGTTTTCATTGACAGAGCCATTGAGACAACTCTGGGCAGCTTGTTCCTTTAGATAAGCCAGCTGTGCTTGTAAATTAACCACCTATACACAGAATATCAAATTAAGAAAAAGTGCACATGCACATGTATTGATTAATTTATAGTACAAATTAAGCACATATATTGGCTGGTTAGGGCTTTCAATTATATGTTAATTTTGCTATATATATAGGGAAATGAACCTGTTGTTGGAGTGCAAAGATATGGGAGACACAGCCATAAATTGGATCCTGAAGTCTGGCTTGAGCTTCATATGAGATTGTGACTGCAGCTTCACAACGGTCACTCACAGGGAGGTGAGCAAGGAGCTTTGAGACATTGCTTGCACCAAAGACCTTGTGAATGGCTGCAAAATGAGTAGCACCTTGCTCTTGGCAAAAATAAGGTGCAAAAACACAACCTCTCACGCATTTTCTTCTCAAGAATTTGCAGGCTCCACAGGGAGATCCTGAACCAGTCATCTTGGACTTTTTAATTGGAGTTTGAGAATTGTAATTTGGAATTATTTCTGGCTCTATTTTCTCTTCAGCTTGTGCTGATGAACATGATCATTTATCATCATCTTTATATACACCGGAGGAAGAGGAAAGGATATATTAGATTAAGAATTAAATAATAACCTTATGTTCCCTTAATGGCCTACACTGTTCATTATTTTTTCCTGTACAAAACGCTGCAATCCCCTATTCTAAATTTTTATTTTTAGCCCCAAAATGAGATTCCATTCAGCATCCTTATACGACAAATGAGCTAGCGTTAACCAAAACCAAACCTATTTTGTTTAATTGATGATTGGATCTATCTTCTCTTGTCCTTTTTCTCAATAATAATATGCATTTTTGCCTTTAATTAAGTCATAGCCGCAACTGCATATTTATTGGACTACTTATTTTTGACCCAGGAATATATATCAGAATATATAGAATTGGAACCAGGTTAATAGTTGTTTACTACTAATCAAACGTGTTACAGCTTTACCCTACTTAATTTACAATTATTAATCAGTGCAGTTTATGATTTCTCCAAAGCTTTTTATTGAAATTTTGAAGGCTTATCTACTAGTACACGATGACACAGACTTAATTATTTAGAGTACGCCAAAAACTGTTACCACATTTTCCCCCCTTCCCATGATTTGTAGCATACCTTTTAGTATATAATTTTGAATACTTAATCATCTATTTTTGAGTTTTAAAGCTTAATAGTTCCCTTAACAACAGATTATAATAGTAGTAAGTACTCTCACCAATATAGAGTTTCACAGATCTTCTTGCAATTGGGACGGGGTACCTTGTACTCATTTGTTCATACATTTTGCTTTTTTTTAAAAAAAGAAAGTACTGTGATACCCTTCTAGAACAATATTTTAACTTTCCTGATTTTAAGTGTTTAGGATTTTTTTTTAAACGGATTACTTAGGTTGTGTTTTGGATTTGAGGAAGTAGATGTGTGACAGTTTGAGATGAAAGTGTGAAAAAAAATGAATGTGTTTAGATTGAAGTATGTTAAAATGAATGTGTGCAAAAAAATTATTAGAATTTGTGAGTAATGTGATGGTTGATACCAGATTTATAATTTTTTTAAAATGTGTAAAATGTAAGTTTACAATTTTACCGCTTATAATAACAAAATTATAAACAATGAAATATGAGAGATTTATGTATTTGAATTAAATAATAAAATTTAAATAAATAAATTGAATATTCACAACTTATATAAAAGAAAATATTAAATTGATTTGTATTAAAAAAAAAACTGTAGTAGTCAAAATTATAAATTACTACAATCACAAAAGATGAAATATAAACCTAATAACATAAGAACATGAATTAATTTATATAAAAAAAAATTAAACATACATATTCTAAACAAAATCAAAAGTAAAAACATAAATACAAAATATAATATTTTTTAAAAATTAAAAAAACATTGCATTAACTAATTCACTTATAAAAAAGCCTATTAAGTGAGGGCAAAATAGTTTTTTTATAAACAAGAAAAAATGAATAAATATAAGAACCATTTCAGGATGATTCAACCCTTATAGAAAACAACAAACCAACAACTTCTCATCTTTCCCCTTATAGCTTGTCAACAAGCCTACAAGACTAAGAAAAATACAAAAGCAAACTAACACCACAAACTCAACATATATAAACAGAAAAACCTCGAATCTCCCAATTACTTAATTAAAAACATACATACCATATGATCAAGACACTACTCAGAATAAGAAAGCAAGTTGAAACAATTTTAGATGTAACCCAATACCATACCTTTAATTGCACCAAGGAGAAAACTTCAGAAAAATCAATCACTCCACCTTTAAAAAAGTGTTTGTTCCTATGCTTCCAAATTTCACCAACAACTGCAACCCAAGTGCGAATTATATACGGATTATTACATTCGATAACAGGTTCCTTCAATGACAAAAGAAACTTTAACCACTACCCCAAACAAATTCTTTAGTATTATTATGATATTTATTATACTTATTATTATTAATAACATTAATAATATTAATAATATTAATAATATTAATAATATTAATAATATTAATAATATTAATAATATTAATAATATTAATAATATTAATAATATTAATAATATTAATAATATTAATAATATTAAT
>Ga0123342_1008442_pt1 | contig 12965 bp, 17 predicted proteins | sample Turbeawhitnodule_FD_89960 | JGI IMG/M metagenome (GOLD analysis project Ga0123342, IMG submission 89960) | Root nodule microbial communities of legume samples collected from Mexico - Turtle bean Mexico white nodule | ecosystem: Host-associated > Plants > Roots > Nodule | place: Mexico: Nepantla...
AGGTGTGACCTTTTTCTACTATGACACCTCCTAAAAACTACACCTACACCTACTCTCCTAAGTCACATGGACAATGTGACTTTATTTTACATATTCATACTCCTTTATTTAATATCCACTCCTCCTACAAGAGTAAATCAAATTATGCTCTTTTATTTAATGCTTGGCCTTGCCCCTCATGGGATGGACTTGGGCTTTTTGGGCTTTGGCCTTCTTGGGCTTGGGCTTAGGCTTTGGGCTTGGGCCTCATCTTTATTTTATGTCTTCTTTTAATTTTGAGAAGACTAGAAGGAAGAACTTCAAATGTGAAGTCGAATGTCCTCTTCCTTCATGAATAAAAGCCTCATTTATTTGATTCTCATCAACGTCCTTGCGCCGCTATTACACAATCTTAGCGTAATCTAGCACATAAGACTTCTCTTTACTGGAGTGCAACGACTAACAGTATGGTCGCTAAGGTACAAATCATGCACCAATGTTGCGGGGCCATCTGTTTTATGGGTGCCCTAAGTATTCACGTGTCATGCCTGCAGTCTTCCCTTGGAAACCCTAACCCTAACGGGCCTCAATGCCTCCAAGCAAAACTTGTTTGTGTCGTACCCAAATGTACCATACACACCCCATGCATGATCCTCTCGTGACTTAGGTCTTTTCTTATATCTGGGTGTTTAACTGGTATCTCATATGATTTTTGGGCCCCACCTTATGTGACCCACCATTACTATCAGACACCGATGTCCGATGTCTGATGTGTTTCTCTGGCACCGATGTTTGAGGTCTTTCTCTGGTGTCGATGACCGAGGACTGGTCGGTACAGAACACCTTCTCGAGGTCCTCCACATGCTAGTTGAAAGAGTCGGACTTCACCACGATGTCGTCCACGTATACATCCACACACCGGCCGATTAGCCCTTGAAAAACTTTATCCATGAGGCATTGGTAGGTCGCCCCTGCATGAGGCCGAACAACATGACCTCATAGTAATTAGCATTGACTTTCATGAAGGTCGTCTTCTCTTTGTCGTTGGGGTGCATACTAATCTGGTTATAGCCAAAATAAGCGTCTAGGAAGCTTAGGATTTTATGGTTGGCCGCCCCATCTACCAGGCAGTCGATGTTCGGCAAGGGGTAAAAATCATTCGGGCAAGCGCTGTTGAGGTTTCTGTAATCGACACACATTCTCCAGTTACCGTTCGACTTGGTGACCATGACGACGTTGGCCTACCAAGTCGTGTACCGGGCTTCGCGTATGAACCCGGCTGACAAGAGCTTTTGAGCTTCTACTTTTGCTCCTAGGCGCTTCTCATCGCCGTAATCCCTCTTCTTCTGGGCGATCGTTCGTGCTTCCTTAAACACTGATAGCCTGTGAGTGATGATGTTCGAGCTTACGTCATGCATATCGGATGGTGTCTACGCGAACAGATTCACATTCTTCTTTAGTGTGCCATGCATTATCTAGGCCTCGGCTGCTGCCATGGCTGTTCCCACAGCGATACTGCGTTCTTCGTCTAGAAGCGATACTCGCCTTAGCTTTTCTCTAGCCTCTAGCCTGTCCTCGATCGCCTGAGGGTTTAAGTCTACCAACGCAACGGTTGGCTCTACGGACATCAGTCGGATTTCCTGGGATGAGCAGCCTTTCCGAGAGGATTTTCTCTTAGGAGAGAGATCGTTCCTCAAGGGCTCCACTATGAGGATTTCGGCATAGCATACTCTTGCCTCCTTCTGGTCGATGTGCATTGTGAGAATATCCCCTGCTGGTGAAGGGAAATTCATTGCTAGGTGAGGTGTTGATACTATCGTCATCAGCCGGTTGATGGTCAATCGTCCAAGGAGGATGTTGTAGGAGGTATTGGCATCGATTACCAGATACCGGATCCTTATCGTCTTGCAGCTTTCCTCTTAACCGAAGGTGGTGTAGATCTCGATGTAGCCCTTTGTTCCCACCCTCTCGCCCGAGAAATCGACCACGTGGTCGTCATAAGGCACCATCTCAGCCTCGGGTATTCTCATGGCTTTGAACGTTTTCTAGTAGAGGAAGTCTACTGAGCTTTCTTGATCCACGAGAGTCTTTCTGATGGTAAATCAGTCTCTATCAACCGATATCACCATGGGATCGTCCTGCCGATAGTCCACGCCTTTAAAGTCGTCATATGTGAAGGTGATGGGCGGCATCCTCGGTCGAAATGCTACCACGTTCACTTGGTGTACTGCCCGAAGGTGTTTCTTTCGGGTGCTATTTGTACTTCCTCCACTGGCGAAGCCACCGGTTATGGTGTTGATAACCTCTCAAATTCCTTTTCTTTCGGCTTCCCGGGATGGATCATCCCTGTGAGGAGGGTCGTCTCTCCGAGACCAACGATCTTCCCTGTGGTCTCTGTCATCTCTGGTCTGCGGAGGTGAGCGTCTTCTCTTGGAGAACTCATCTCTGCATGGAGAGTGCCTCGTATCTCGGTCATTCCTGACGAAACGGCGTAGGTGTCCGGCTTGAATGAGCTCCTCGATCTTGTCCTTCAAAGCCTGACATTCCTCCGTGGAGTGCCCGTTGTTCTGATGATACCGACACTACTTCCTTTGGTCGGCATTGTTAGGGCTGGCCACCTTCCTGGGATGAGGGATCAACTCAACATTGAGTGCCTCATCCAGGATTCTCCCTCTCTCGGCTGTTAGGGGGTTGTATCTTGAGAATCGGCTTCCTCGGTCTCAATTATCTTTGCGTCTGTCACCCCGTTGACCTGATCGGCCTTGGCGGTTCTTCTCATCCTTGCTCTTCTCTTCACTGGCCTCGGCACGGGCCTGGTTGTGGAACTCCCTGAGTTCCTCCAGCTGCATGAACTTAGCAGCTCTCTTCCTGAGTTCGTCCAGGCTGGTGGCTGGCTGCATACACAGATTATCAGCAAACGGTTCTGGGTGCAAGGTTGTTAGCATATGATGCATGGCAACGTGCAGGCTGAGATTCTGAATACTCATTGCCACTTTGTTGAACCTATCAACAAAGGTTCTCAGCGACTCTCCCTTCTCCTGGCGAATGCCCACTAGGGCGATGGAGGTCAGGTGATGTGGCCTGCTGGTGGCAAACTGAGTCTCAAACTTCACCACAAGTGTGGCAAAGCTATCAATGGAATTGGGTGGGAGCTTGGTAAACCAGCTAAGGGTTGCTCCCTTCAGCGATGTAGGAAATACTCGGCACAACACTGCATCGTCTAGGTGTAGAAACTCATGTGGGTAGTGTAGGCGTCCATATGCTCATCCGGGTCAGTAGACCCGTCGTATCGGTCTCTATTGAAACCTTTCCACTTGTCCGGCAGTGGAACTTCAATGATAGCATTGGTGAAAGGGTGTCGGCGGGCCGAGTCCATCGTGGCGGTCGTCCTAGCCGACTTGTTGAGACAGGATTCGTCATCCATCTCATGGGTGGGGACCTTGTCTCTTGTCTCCTCCACCGGTCTCGGGTTGGGAGGGGAGGTGTAGGACCTGCAGCGACATTGGTTGGTCCAGCAGAAGGTTCTCCCTCCATCAGCTTCTTTTTCATCTCTTCATTCTTCCTTCGTAGAGCCTGGATCTCTTGTTCGTTCTTCTGGGTGGCTTCTTCTGTCTTCCTCTTCATCTCGACCATCTCTCTCTGCAAACATAGCAGCAACATTGCCTTATCGGCTTCAGTCATCCTCTCCATGCTTCTGGTTGAGACCATCTACTTTCTTTCGTCAGCTAGTTTCTCTCGGCCCCACGGTGGGTGCCAATTGTTCCTTCTAGGGAGATAGGACCTAGAGAACTATTGAAGGCTTCGTCTTTTTCCTTCCTTCGGGCAGGTTGCTAAAGCTTCACTACGATCCTTCTGGCCTTTGCATTATTCCTTCGGCTTTTGATCTCTTAGTCTTGGGTGAATGTCAAATGGGGGAGGTACCTACAGAAGGCACTCCGACGCTCAAGTCAGTAAAGAGGGTGTTCGACACTCGGGAGTGTACAGTGATAATGACGTGCCTTTCTTCCTGGAATGTGCGTTATTTATATTATTTTAATGGGCTTACCTTATTGGGCCTGATTAGTGGAATGGAGCACACTTACGGTCGTATTACCTAATTCTTAATGGTAGTTTAGCTTCACTGACCTTGGTTTGAGCGTTAATGGATTAAGTGTGTCGGTCGGCCTGACTGTCCGTGGGGGTCTCGGTCAGTTTGGTCAGGGAGACCGAGTCATGATAGTGACTGGTCGGTCCATGCCAGTACAAAGGTATTTCAGGAATACCTCAACTCTTATACACAACCCACCTAAACATCTTTCCTCTAAGCTCTGTACTCAAAACATAAACACACGAAACAAAAAAACAAAACTAACAGCCGAAAAGAGCCCCTAAACACCCCACCCCGCGAACACACCACCTAGCAATTTCTAATAGATCTCATGCACACCAAAAGCTCAAGGCACCAATCAGAATACAAAAAACTTACCCCACAGGTTTTTTAAATCACCCATGATCATACCTTCAGCTGCACCATTGTGAAAATTTCAATATGGTCTGTCGTACCATTTTAAAAAAAAAAATCCTATTTCTATGTTTCCATAGCTCCGCTACCACTACTACCCACACACAATCCCAAATCTGATTAACAGTTTTATTCGCCCCACTAATCTTGAAGTTTTGGAAATGCATATTTGGCTCCCTATGGTCCGTCGAAGTCACCCACATCCACTCGTAACACAAAGACCAAACAAGTCAGACAACTCTGCACGTGCAAAAGAGGTGGGACATAGTTTCCTCTTCCGCCCCACACATACCACAAAAGCTATTATCCAAATTAATCCCTTTTGTCATCAGATTTGCTATAGTCGGAATCTTATCCTCCAAAATCCTCCATGTTGTGAGGAGAGTTAATGGTTGAGCCTTAATCTTTCAAAAACCCTCATAAAAATCCCCCTCATCCCCTTAGACAACTTCTTTAAGGATATTATATGCAGATTAGAATGTGAGCACTTTTGTTTCCGCATCTTTCTAAACTCAGGTATCCTCCTTATCCATATATATGTTCTTCTCTCCCAAAGCAACTCTTGTTCCTAATTCTTCTCCCATTCAAACAGGTTCTTTCTCCAATCTATCTTCCAAGCCCACTTTAGATTTTCCTTCCTCACCCCTCCTTGCCAAAGATAAGATTCCTTCAAAGAACAAATTGTGAAGAGCCTTGGAAATTTGACCTTGAGAGATGTATTTCCAACCCATTTGTCCTTCCATAACCTTATCTTCCTCCCATTCCCGACCTCCCAAATGCAATTATACTTAAACTTTCCTTTCCATCCCTCCAACGTCCTCATCAATTCCTTCAGATCCCTCCACCAAAGTGAATCAAATGTATTATTCCTCAGATTTCTTAATTCTCTCCATCCTCCATACTTATATTATAACACTTCTTTCCACAAGCCCTTCTTTTCATACCCCAAAACGCCATATCCACTTTCCCTTTCCCAACAAGGTGATATTAAACCGTCTAATCTCTATCATTCCCATCCCTCCCACTTCCTTCGACTCACATACCTTATTCCACGAATCCCACACTATTTTCCTTCCATCTGAGCCTCAGTCCCATAGGAAATTTCTCTGCAACTTCACTACTTTACTTCTTTCGCCGCCATAGCCGACATTTTATACAACGACAAGTAAAACAGGGGTAGAGAAGATAACATAGATTTAATCAAACAAAGTCTGTCCACCATAGAGATAAACTTACCTTTCCATCTTCCTAACTTGTTTTTCACTCTTTCCACCACCCCTTCCCAAAACTTGTTTCTTCAACGACACCCCCTACAAGCATGCCCAAATACTTAAATGACGTCTTCATCGTGTCATAATTCATAATAGTCGCACATCGTTGTAGCAAATTAAAGCTACCTCCCACCCCGCCAATGTTACTATTCTGAAAATTAACCTTTAGGCCTGAAGCTAGTTAAAACAGTTTAGAATAGCCTTGATGATGAACACGCTTTCCACTTTCGCTTTACAAAAAAAAAAGTATCATCCGCATACTGAGGCATATTAACCTTTATGGACCTATCTCCGATCTCCAGACTTTCTAGTAGGTCTTTCTCAACCGCCTTCCTTACTACCACAGTTAACCCTTCTGTCACAATGAGGAAAAGAAAAGGTGTTAGAGGATCTCCTTGTCTCAACCCCTTCAGTGGTTTGAATTCCCCCGTAGGACTCCCATTTACTAACAAAGACACCGAAGAAGACTCAAGGCATGCCCTGATCCATTTAATCCATCTTCCACAGAAGTCTAACCTTTCCATCATATAATAGATAAAATTCCACATAACCGAGTCATATGCCTTTTCGTAGTCAACTTTAAAGAAAACACAACTGGTATTTCTCCTCTTCACTTCTTCCCAAACTTCATTTGCCACTAAAACACTATCCATTAACCCCCTACCCTTCAGAAAGGCAAATTGCCTGTCGTCAATGACCTTGTGTAAAAAATTCTTCAGCCTCGAAGATTATACAAACACACAGATGACTAAAGACACAACAAGAAAATCTCAAAAGGGTCAGTCATCTCAAGTTACAAAGTCGGGCCCCACCAAACCTCGAGACAACATCAATAGAAGAAGAAGCTATAAACCAGAGCACCTAAAGTACTTCCTGCTAGTCTTCTTAAATGTTTAGAAAATATTGTAAATAAGCTGCGCTCACATGAGGGGTCCAAATAGCAAAGATGGGCTAGAATAAGGTACCATTAGCATAATAGGGGGTATTGGTAGCATTTTAGCTTGTTCCTAGCTCATTTAGAGACATTTTGACCTAGTTTCTAGAATGACAAGCTTAAGATACGGGATTAACTTAGTCAAACCCTAAGGCTGCCCAATTTTTCCCTTTTCCCATCCTACCCCTTTAGCTTGTTCTCCAAGGCTTCTTCACCTATAAATAGGAGGTCTACCTAGTGTATTTTACAAGTTGAAATTATAGTAAAGAAATTCTGCACAATTTTTGTGTGAGTAGTGAGTGAGTGTTCTACTCCAAACTTGATCTTATCTTGTGAGGTATGAAGCTCTCAAGTGGCGGCCTCCTTTCATCCATCTTGGTAATTCCACCCCCATCAAGTGGTGTGATTCCTCATTGTTTTACCATCCCTAAGTTCTTCTTTCATCATCTCTTCCATTTATCCATTTCCAAAACTTTATGAACCCAAAGTTGAAGTCATACGATCCCAGACTTTTAGCACTATCACAACACTACATTGCATGTTTTATTTTCTCTTCAGTTATTCTTCCTACCAACATATCATTGTCTTCTTCTAAAATCCTGTTGAAACCTACATTATCTTCAAGCCTGGCCTGTTTACTTGCTTCTCCTCCAAACCTTTGTTTGAAAAAAACTTTAACCTTTTCTTTTACCACATCCTACTCATCGACGTTCATCTCTCACCCCACTAATATCTTTTCTAGCTCTTCTCCATTTGATTACCGAGTAAAAATATCTAATATATAAATACTACTAAGTTCAAAGGTAATTTTTTAATTTTTGTACCAGTGATGAACTATAAAATCAAAAATATATAATATGAATGTTAGGAAAACTATTCTACACTAACAACTTATCTTGTTTTTTCTTAACATAAGACAATTTAATATGAATGACAATGGAATGGGGTAAGAGTAGGATTTGGCTATACCAATCTCTAATGTAGAAATTTATAACAGAAAGTTTATAAAATACATCTTTAACTAAAAGCAAAAAACTCAACTTTAATCATAATAATAATAATAAATTATAAAATAATAATTATTAAAGTAAATTTATAAAATAATAATTACTAAAATAATTTTATAAAATTATTATTATTAAAATAAATTTATAAAATAATAATAAAAATAAAAATAAATAAATTTATAAAATCATTATTATAATAATAATAAAAACAATAAAAATAAAATAATTAAAATAAAAATAAGTAAAATTAAAAAATTTAGATAATATTAATTTGATTTATGAATATTTTTACATATTCTTAGATATATTAATAGTGTTAGATAATAGTTTTTTCCCAATTGAGTTAACGTACGACAGCTTCCACTAAATGTCATTATATTTTTTTTTACCTTATTATTATAATTTAACTATCTTTCCAATCATATTATATTTTTTATATTAATTATATGTTGGATTTTTAAAAAAAATTAATTTATTTAATTAAAATACAAATTTATTTTATTTTATTAAAATACAAATTTATTTTATTTTATTAAATTACAAATTTATTTTATTTTATTAAATTTTACGGAGTATTCAACAATTTAGTATGTATAATTCATATTTTGTTCAATTGAAACACTCATTACATCACTTACATTTCATAACTTTTCCGTTCTCTTCAAATCTATCCTTTTTTTTTTTTTCATCAAATCCCTCTTCAAATCAAAAGATCACCATAAAGATAACCATGTTGCATAGCCAAATTTAAAGTTTTCATTGCCATTCACTTCCCTAAAAATCCTAACTCTTCCATACATTTTTTTCCCCAAAAGAATCAGCAATTTTCAAACCAGACCTTTGTCATCATAAAACACTAAAGAAACACCACATTGAGCAATCACCATTACCACCTCCAATGCTCCAACTCAGATTTTGAAAAACTATCCTCATAAAATCCACAAAATTATGACGACCATGATAGATAAAAAAATTTAAAATGAAGCTAAATTATATAAGTTTGACTATTTATAATAAACCACTAAAGAAACAATAAGCAAATTTGGTACCCTCCTTAATTTTTACCAAGAAAACTAATGTCTTAATTCAAACAAACCACATAAAATAGCACCAGTTTATTCCAAAAAAAATTCATTCCCTACTTTTGGTAACGTTACATCTACACTTCATAGCACCAGTTTATTCCAAAAAAGAATCCATTCCCTACTTTTGGTAACGTTACATCTACACTTCAGATAAAAAAAAAATGAACCAAGATATTGTGATAATTCATTTCTTCCTTAACATGAACCAGGCTTCATCTTCAATATTGTACCAACCAGTCCTTGGACGTCGTTGACTGCTAGTAATGGTGGGCTACGTAAGCTGGATCCCACAAGCGGCATGGGCCAGTGTCTCACGAGCGACGCGAGCAGAGGTGTCGTGGTCAGACGTCGATCACCAGGATGTGCTTATGTGTCCTTGGCAACAGAGTGAGGGTGATGTGACATCGGACATCGGTGACTCAAACAGTAGAGCTGGACCACGAGAGGTGGATCCTAGACAACACACCAGTTATCAGTATCACGAGGGGTCCATGCGTGCGATTTGCATAGCGCATTCAGGAGTGACACAAGTAAAGAACTGCTGGAAGTGCAAAGGCCCATGAGGGTTACGTTCTAGGGGTAGGCTGCATGCATGGCACGTGAACAGCTAGGGCACTCCCAGGACGGATGACCTCAGAGATTAGGTGCACAAGTAGGTACACAGGTGGCCATCCCGTCAGAGGTTGCACTCCAGTAAGGGAGCCTTACGCGCTAGATTGCCCTAAGAGTGGGTGATAGTGGCGCCAAGGCATACCCTCAGAAGCCCTAAATGCGGGTAGCGGAAACAGCGGAAACCCTAGACTATATAAAGGATAGTAATAAACCTAACAAGGTACGCAACATTTACGTGATACACACACAGTTTACACAGAGCTTTCACAGCTAAGAGTTTTGGTGTTTCCTAGCCCTAGTATTGACTTGAGCGTCGGAGTGCAAACAACCTCTAAGGCGCCCCTTTGTCTTTGTAGGTTCAGGTGTTTGATCGAAGGAAAGCACGAACGAAGGCATAGAGAATTGGGCGTGTGATCGTCGATAGACGTACGAAGGCAATCGAGTCAACCGGCAGGAACATTTGGCACCCACCGTGGAGCACGATCTAAAACTTTGTCCCATTCACAAGAACAAAGCGAAGATCCGTCAAGATGAGAAACACGAGGCAAGGATTTGTTGCACCAAATGGAGGTGAGAGCCTCACCCTGCAACAGATCATGGAAACGATGCGTGCCCTCCAAGAAACGGTGGCGACATCAAGACTAGATCAAGAACGCATCCAGATTGATCTGGCTGCGTCGCAAGCAAGAAACGAAGAACTGCGCAGAACCAATGAGGAATTGCATAGGAATTTGCAAATTCAGGCAAGGGAGCGTGAGGCGGAAGAGTAAGAACCTTCCACGCCACCCAGGGCTTTCCCAATGCCATTTTCACAACCGATCATGGACGTCGTGATACCAGTCACGTTTGTGGGTCTTAAATCCACCTTCACAGGTGTAGAGGACCCAGCGACTCATCTCATGGCCTTCCACACACAAATGATGCTGGTTGGGGGCTCTGACGCAATGCATTGCAAGCTGTTAATGAGCATGCTAGCGGGAACGACACTAGGTTGGTTCATCAGCCTCCCTGATGGGCACGTGACATCGTTCACGCAGTTTTCTACGTTGTTCAGGGAGCAGTACATAACCAATCGGGCTCCCCCATCGGTCTCTTACAATCTTTTCGACATAAGACAGTATCAGGGAGAGTCCCTGAAGGAGTTCCTCAATCGTTTTGGGGCACAGGTGGTGAAGCTGAACACGAAAGATGAGACTATGATGGTGCACACTTTCAGGAAAGGAATCGTGTCGGGACCCTTCAGTGAGTCGCTCATCAGGAGCCGCCCCAAGACTTTCGGTGAGATCAGGCATCGAGCGATGGCTCATATTGTCAGGGAAGGAGAAGTCAACGAGAAGTGCACCTACGTTGTCCCCAATTGCCTGCGAGGGCCAAGTCGACCTCAACCCATGGGGTACATGAGGCAACGACGGAGAAGAGGGCCCCAGCGAAGCAGCAGCCCTACGAGCCCCGGAAGCCCCAAACTAGGGGGTGCACGAGAGAGGATGTGCCACCAAGGCACAACTTCCTGGTGGAATTGAAGGAGCTGATCGCTGTCCCCAACATAGCGGAGAGATTGAAGATGCCCGCAAAGACTGACAAGGGGTTGGGGCCTAACAAAAACGCCTGGTGCGAGTTTCACCAAGCGTTTGGCCACCTCATACGCAATTGTTTGGCGCTTGGACACCAGTTAGACGAGTTGGTAAAGAATGTTTTCCTGAAGGACTACCTAATGGAGTCACAGGGAGCCCAAACCTTGACAGCGCCAGGAGGAGATCAAGGGCACGAGATGCTTGTTCATGGCGAGATTCACACCATTTCATGGGCAGACCCGCGCTGAACAGGCTGAGGGTGGTAGCATCGACGAGGCACATGAAGATGAAGTTGCCTGACTTGGGGGGAACGGTGATCACCATCAAGTCAGACCAGAAGAAGGCTAAAAGATGTTACGAGAATAGCCTCAAGACAAAGATAGGGGTGTTCACAGTCACCACCCGAGCACCAAGTGAAGAAGAAGTCGCTCGTGCAGAGATTGCCCGGGAGAGGCGACCCGAACCAGCAGTAGACGTCCTGGAGCGCGAGATCGGAGGCAGGATGTTCAAACTTGGCAAATCACTAGGCCAAGGGACGCAGGACCAGATCGCCGAGGTCATAGCGTGACACCTGGATGCCTTTGCATGGTCCGCCTTGGACATGCCTGGCATAGACCCTGACTTCCTATGCCTTTGCCTCACAATGGACCCTCAGGTCTGACCTGTCCGCCAGAGAAGAAGAAAGTTCAACAAGGAGAGGTGGCAGGTCATCAAAGAATAGATGAAGAAACTGTTGAGCGTCGACCACATATGGGAGATTCAGTACCCCGAGTGTCTGGCGAACGTGGTCCTGGTGAAAAAGGCCAATGGGAAGTGGCGGATGTGCGTGGACTTCACGGACCTCAACAAGGCCTGCCCGAAGGACTCTTATCCTCTGCCAAGCATTAACGCCTTGGTGGATAGCGCCTCGGGTTGCAGATTGCTCCTTTCTGGATGCTTTTTCTGGGTATAACCAGATTAAGATGCATCCCAGGGACGAATGCAAGACAGCGTTCATGACAGAGCTGTCTTGCTATTGTTACACAGTGATGCCCTTTGGGCTGAAGAACGCAGGCGCCACCTACCAAAGGCTGATGGACAGAGTGCTCGCGCCCATGATAGGGAAAAATATGCAAGCATATGTGGATGACATGGTGGTGACCTCACAGGTGAAGGATCAACATGTCGTTGATTTAGAAGAGCTATTTACAACAATAGCTAAGTATAGATTGAAGCTGAACCCCGAGAAGTGTGTTTTCAGGGTGGAAGCGTGTAAGTTCATGGGTTTCCTACTCACCGAGCGTGGGATAGAGGCGAACCCCGAGAAGTGCGCTGCAATCCTCGCGATGAGGAACCTGATCTCAGTGAAGGAGGTGCAGCAGTTGACAGGGCGGATGACCACTCTGTCTAGATTTGTATCAGCTGGAGGAAACAAAGGTCACCCTTACTTCCAGTGTCTAAGAAGGAACAACAGGTTCATCTGGACCAGGGAGTGCGAGGAGGTGTTCCTCAAGTTGAAGGAGTACATGGCCAGTCCCCCAATGTTGTGCAAGCCACAGTTGGGTACACCGCTTCGCCTGTACTTCCCAGTAACAAAACAGGCGATCAGTTTGATCCTTGTGCAGGAACAGGACTAAACACAGAAGCCAATATACTTTGTGAGCAAAGTATTGCAAGGGCCTGAGGTAAGGTACCAGGCCCTAGAGAAGGCAACCCTAGCAGTGGTGTTCTCAGCAAAGAGACTTCGCCACTACTTCCAGAGCTTTACTGTAGTGGTGATAACAGATCTGCCTATCCGCAAGGTTCTACAGAAGCCGGACATGGCGGGAAGAATGGTACGTTGGGTAGTGGAACTATCAGAGTTTGATGTCCAGTACGAGCCCAGAGGCCCTATCAAAGTGATATGAGTTGCATTGAACATAGACACTTTAGAACTCTTGAAAACAACATTATAGGAGAAGAATAACAACAATTAAAGGATCAAAGAGTGCTTAGAACAAAGGAAACGAAATCAAAATCACAAAAC
>Ga0123342_1008443_pt1 | contig 12956 bp, 2 predicted proteins | sample Turbeawhitnodule_FD_89960 | JGI IMG/M metagenome (GOLD analysis project Ga0123342, IMG submission 89960) | Root nodule microbial communities of legume samples collected from Mexico - Turtle bean Mexico white nodule | ecosystem: Host-associated > Plants > Roots > Nodule | place: Mexico: Nepantla...
CACCGGGTCCCACTGTAGACACTCGGTATTGGATGTTTGAACTTACCCTGATCCTTTCTATTGGATTCGCTGGTAATCTTTGGGTCAGGTGTTAGTCTCTGGTAGGGGCATACTTAATGAGTCCTCCGGAAGACGAAGTGGAATTGAAATGAAATCCAATGATTATGATTGAAAATAGATCCATGTGTGATCTATATGAATGATGGAATTGGTATTGAAATTTTACATGAAATCATTTAAAGAAATGTTTATAAATTATTAGTCTAAATTTGTTCTATTTTTATGAATTATGTTATGGATTTTCTTTGCACTAGCTTACCCTTGCTTTTCGTGTGGTGTTTGAACTGCGATGACTGTACTATGTACACGAGCAGATGATCATACAGGTGCAGGAGAGCCTTAGAGGTTTCAAAGTTTTACTTTGAGCTACGGATATGTAAATATTTGTATTTCTATAAATCCTAATCATGTATTAGGAATGTTTTGAAAAACTCCAAGTTTGTATAGAATATGGTAGAACTTTTATTGTAATATTTATATGTAAATTATGGGGTGTTACATCGGGACCTCGGTCCAGGTATTTGGGAGAGGTCAGCTCAGTGTTTGGGTCCAAGAGGTGAGTTGTGAGCTCGATCCAGATGTTGGTCAGTCCAGAAAAGGTAGTTAAGATAAAAGATAAAAATATATTTTATTTGTTATTATATTATTCTGAAGATGAAAGATATAATTGTTATTGTTTAAATATGTTATCATATTATTCTAAACATAAAGAAATATTTTATCTCTTGTGATAATATGCAAGTTAATTATATATTAATTAATACACGTTAGTTACATATTAATTAATAGTTGTTGAGAATAAAAGAGGAGCACCCGATAATAATGGTGCACATGTTAAACATAATGTTTTCCTGCGGTTAGCACCTGAAGATAAGTGGTGCCCAGGTGGTTTTTCTGTTATTACTTTATGCTTTCAGTATAGATTATATTCTCGTGAGTGAAAGTTGTTAAATGAGTAAGCTATAAAAGGGGCTTGAGAGGGTACGTTGTTTCTAAATACTAGACTGAAATCGAATACTTATCTTATTTTAGTAAGCTCTCACTGATTTGATCGTCGGAGTGTGATCAATAGAAAGAGCGCCCTTTGTCTCAACGGAACGTTGTTCCAATGCAAGTTGGGACAAAATAGAAGCAAAGCTTGTCCATCCAATCAACCGGTGAGAACAAAAACAATTTTCATAAGTATATTTGTTTATTTTGGTGGCAACAGGGCAAAGTTGTATCTGAAAAGGTTTATAGGTCTTTTGTTTGTAGATTTTGATGTTGTGTATTGACTCAATTTAGTATTTTGAACTTTAGGGTTGTAATTTTGAAAGATGTTTATAGGCTTGTGAAGCTCTATATATTAAAATAGAGGAAAGGAATGCCACATTGTCATGGTTTAGAGGATTGTGAAGGGTTATATTTTGTTTGTGTTGTTTTTTTGGCTTTGTCCATTAGTGTCTAGGGGGCTATGTGAGGTGTTGTATAAGGGTTGAGGTATCCTTCAAATACCCCTATTTATTCATTTCAATCTTTGCTGATAAAAAAAAATAAACTAGTATGTAGAGTGTGTTAATTGCACCTAATTTTATAATAAAACACTTTAAATATATAGATTAAAATCTATAATAAATACACATTTTTCATCATATGAATTAAATTTCATATTTAAAATAATCATTTTATATTATAAAATATGCTATTTTTAATTATTAATCATATCTTTTAAAAAACATTGAAATTCCAATTTAATTAAACTATGAGAAAAGATAGATTTTAAAAAGTATAAAAGTAAATTTAAATTTTTTAGAAGAAATATCATATTTATGTTCATAAATATGAGCATATTTTAATTTTGACATATATTTAAAATCGAATATTTACTTAGTTTGAACTTATTACAACATTCCATTGATATTAAAACTGTAGAGGGATGCATCACAAGAAAATTATTAAATAGAAATCAATTTTAGAGACAAAAAATAATTAGTATATTGACTAAATTAGATATTATTTTAGAGACTAAAAATTATTGGTATATAAAGTAGTTTCTATTATTAATAAAATTTATAAACTAACTTCTAAATTAGTATCTAATTAGTTATCAAAATTTTAGATATCAACTTTAGAATTTAAATTAATTTTTTTATCAGCGAAAATAATAAATAAATATGAACCACTCAAGGAATAGTCCAACCCATATACATACCAATAACTCCTCTCAAAAGGAAGACCCTGTGAATTGCTATAACCTACCAACTCAAAACCAACAAAGACACCTAAAAGAACAAGACAACAGATCAAGACACCAATCAGAAAAGGAAAAACACGCAGAAGCAAAATTATATGTAATCCAAGAGCAAGCCTTTAATTGAGCCAAAGAAAAGATTTCAGAATGATCAATCACTCCACCTTTGAAGATGTGTTTGTTTTTGTGTCTCCAAATCTCACAAATGACTGCAATCCATACACTTCCCCAAGCAACATTTACATAGCCTGACACATTGCATAACTTAAAATGTAGGACATGTGAACCATAATCAAAATGATATACCGACGCCATCTCAAGTCAAGCATAACAATGATTCCAAACTAACCAAGTAATTGTACATTCAAAAAACAAATGTCTTATTGTCTCCTCCTCTTCCTAACACAAACAAGAATCTAAATTAATTAGTAGATAAAATCTTGATATTTTATTTTATTAAAAAAAAATAATTGAAACATTTAAAAGATGTTTTAGCCCTTATATAAAAGAGATAAAAAAAACTTCAAACCAACAAATCATCTCAGTCATCCATATAATATAGTGACATGTAAACCTATAGATATCTATTATTCCTATTAGAACACGTATTGGTTGTATGGGTAAACACATAGACCAGAATTCTGCCCATAGACTGCATAGTTGTTGCTAAAGTAATAGCATCACTCTTTTTGCTCTGTTTGCCAACCTTCTACAGCCATCATCGTAAAATGTGATTTCAGTTCGAAATAATATAAATTAATTTATAAATTTTATTAATAATAAAAACTATTTTAAATATCAATATTTTTTTTAGTTTTTAAAATAATATTTAATTTAATTAATATTATAGTGACTTATCTTGGTCTCCAAAATTAATTTTTAATAAGTTATATTATATCAGAACCAGGTTTCGATCCTGGGACCTGTGGGTTATGGCCCACCACGCTTCCGCTGCGCCACTCTGATTTGATATTATTATAATAGATATTTGTGGATCATAAATTTATGAAGGAGTACCTCACTTAAACGGTTTTTTTTATTATCATGGGATCTTTTTTTTTTTTTACTAAAATGGAATCGCTGTAAAAAAAAATTACAAATCTAGGACAAGTCATGCCAACTTGGCACGACTTCATATCTAAAAGTCGTGCCAAGTTGACATGACTTTGCCATGTCAGCCTGAAGTTGTGCCAACTTGGCACGACTTTTGTCACGTCAACCTGAAGTCGTGCCAAGTTGGCACGACTTTGTCCACATCATATTTTTTTTTTAACTTTTCTTGTTTTTAAATAAATATATATTATAATTATTTAATTATAATTAAAATTATAAGTTATGTAATATTTGAAATTAAATTGATAAATAATTTTTTTTATGAAGGAATAAATACTTAGGTAAAGAAAATGAGGAAATTAATAATCAAACTTGAAATTGAATTTTATTATCAAGCTTGTTTGTGCGGACAATTGCTTTTATTGTGGCTTCGATTCTGCAATATGAACATTTTTTTTATTTATTTTGAATTGAATAATCTATTTCATGGATAAAATTAGACCTCATAAGCTTGGAAATATTGTGGAGATTGTACACTGGAACCATAAATGTCGTTAGCTGTAAATGACAAAATGAGCAAACAACAATTACATGTGGATAAGGCAGATGTATATAGCTTGAAACTCCCCACAATTTTCTATTTATTTTCCAAATAATTAATTCTCATTTCTATTTATTTCAAAATGCAATAACAATTTTTTCATATTTTTTATTAATCTAATAACCAAATTAATATATTACATTACCGTCAAACAAGATCCATACACAATTATTCATTTTTTTATTGCTTAAAACTAACATCCTTAGAAAATTATGTATCAAATTAATTTTAAACATTACATAACTTACTACTCAATATATAAATAAGAAAATTTTACAAGAAAATTTATATATATATATATATGACGTGGACAAAGTCGTGCCTAGTTGTCACGACTTAAGGGATTGACGTGGTAGAAATCGTGCCAACTTAGCACGACTTCAGGCTGACGTGACAAAGTCGTGCCAAGTTGGCACGACTTGCCCCAAATTTGTAATTTTTTTGAAAGCGATCCCATTTTGGTAAAAACGGACAAAAAAAGATTCCATGATGATCAAAACCCCCACTTAAATTTTTGTAAAAAAAAAAAGTATAAAAGGAAAACCAGACAAATTCTTCAGGTTTTTTTATCGAAAAGAAATATACTAATAAAGGATGAGTGTTACAACCGATGTACATTGTTATAGAATTTAGAAGGAGATTAAAAGAAATGCCTTTCGTTTTTTAGGTTCTGATGTAACAGGGTGAGGATTACGCGTGAGAAGGGAATCATGATGGACCCTAGGTCATCTTTTCTTTTATGCGTGCACACCATCAGAAACTTATTAGCTTACGTAAGAATAGATGCAAACACATTGAAAAAAAGGCAGAAAAGGGCAATGTATGAAGCTATTATGAACCTGCATGCAACTGTTAAGAAAATTGTTTTGGCTTCATGGCAAGTGGCATGTTATGTTATCTCTTCCACACCTATGAACCAGTCCATCATTAGTAGATACCATGTGTCCTGCATTTGAGGACCATAGGAATGTCATTCTTGAAGTTGATATAAGAAGGTATAGGCATAGGATCCCAAAATGTTAAGGATAAGCAAGTAATGATGGAAGGAATCAAATATTTATGGTCACTCAGCATGCAAATTAGGACCGTTTTCTGCCAAATACTGCTTCCCACAATTGGAAAGCATATTCCCTAAAGGCTAGGATAATTTTTTTAAAGAGATCTAATATCAATTCTTCTATTAATATGTTAGCTACTAAGTAAAAAGGTATAAAACTATTTATGCAAGTTTTTGTAATAAAGTAATATTAATGTTAGTCTTTATTCTTTTAAATAAATTTGGAAACAAAAACAATTTGATAAAAAGAGGGGTTGAAATGTTTTTATAAATTTCAAAATAATTTTTGAAGTCACTTTTAGGAAAAAGAAAGTTTTCTAGTTTTAAGTTTTTAGAAATTGTATTTTTCCTTCATCCTTATGCACTCTTTATTTTATCTTCTCTCATATTTAGCCTTCATTGATGTTGGCAAAATAGGTTAAATCAACCAACTCAACCTAAACTCATTTTATAAAGTGTATGATTAATTTCCACCTCAAAAAGGGCTCAAGTATAGAGAAAGTGTCTAGGAAAAACCAAGCTTTCAAATTTTAATCACCTTTATTTCAAACCTTTATCACACAAGAAAATCATAAAATAGAAACCAATTTATAAAAACTAAAATAATTAGTTGCAATAGCAACTAAATTAGAAACCATTTTAGAAACTAAAAAAAAATTGGTTTCTAAATTAGTTTCTATTATTGTTAAATAGTTTTTAAATCGGTATCTAATTAGAAACCAAGATTTTTGCTACCAAATTTAAAAACTAAATAATTGGTAGTTAAAACCTTAGTTGCTAATTAGATATCAATTTAGAAATCATTTAACAATAATAGAAACTAAATTAAAAAACCAATTTTTTTTTTAGTTTCTAAAATTGTCTCTATTTTAGTTGCTATTGTAACTAATTATTTTGGTCTCTAAAAAATGGTTTCTATTTCATGATTTTCTTGTAGTGTATGTATATTCTTTTTGTTTTAGTTTGAATATTATTTATATGAATATTAATATTGTTATTATCATTAACATAATATTTTCATTTTAATATATATTAATATAACATAAAATAATTAGTATTATTGTTATAATTATTAGTATTATTTATATGAATATTAATAATATTATCATTAATAATAAGAAAAATATTAACATTATTATTATAATGATTATCATATTTATTTTTAATATCATTATCATTATTATTATTAAATTAGTAATATTATTATTATTATATTTATTTTTCTTATTATTATTATCATAATATTATTATTATTACAAATTATTAAATTAATATTTTTATTTTAATATATATTAATATAAAATGAAATTATTAACATTACAATTATCATAAATTATTATTAATATTATTATTGTATTATTATTATATTTATTTATTAAATTAATATTTTTATTTTTTTATATATCATATAAAATAAAATTATTATTATTATTATAAAAAATATTATTAAGAAAATAATTATAATTATAATTATTTTATTTTAATTGATATTATTTTTATTACTCTAATTAATATTATAATCATAATTATATTAATATTATGAAATTTATCAATGCATTTTACTTACTAATAATATTGATGTTGGATAAACATTATTTCGTGTTCAATTATCAATAGATATTATTTCACGCTAAATTAATAAATATTAATGAGAGATATGATTTTCACGTGAAAGAAATTGAAATCAATTCCAACCTTAAGTTGAAAACTTAATTAAAAGCTAAAAACCAGCAAAAGTTTAATAATTACCTAAAATTTGAAAAAATGAAATTAAAATTATTTGATAAAATTAACTTATCAACTAGTTAAAATTTGAAAATTCATAATCATAAACAGATTTGATCTTTATGATTCTCTATGAATATGTTAAAGAGAAAGATAGTAGAATATAAATTTAGTTTTTAGTTTTCTTGTATAAAAGAAGCTAAAGTTAATTATGAAACATATGGAGGTGTAGAGTTCTCTTGTCCATGAAATAGAACTCCTTAATAATGTATATTTTGATATGAAAGTTTTTATTATTGCTTGGTAGAATGCTTGGTTTGTCATTGCAAATAGACTATAATTAAGTGCTACATGCATGATATGGATAGTTTATACTTAGTGTAGAGGATGAAAGATGCACTATTTATTAAATAATGTAATTGTCTCTAATATTAAGTTGCTCAAAATATAATAGAAGCTACCCTGTTAAGTATGATCTTCGTTCATTGGTAAAATACTAAATACATCCATACTTTTAATTTTATTTGTCACCTTTGCAATAATTCTCTATTTTAAATTATTTTGAACTTTGGAACATTGTTTCAATATGTTGTAACCTATACTTATACTTTTGTGTGCCTGACAATTTTATTTTCGAAATGCATTTGAGTTTATTAAAAATAATAGAGTGTATTTCATCCCAATTAAGACTAAATAGGACTTGAGATGGTGGACTTCTAGTCAAAATCCTTGTTCTAAATAATGTAAAATAAATTTAATTGTCAAATGGTCAATGTCAAGGTTAACAAATTCAAAGTCTTTTTTTTTCTTGTATCTTACTCAAAAGAGAACAATTGGAAGACATGAAGGAGTACAAGTGTTCGACTCAACAAATCTAACATCCATGATTACATTTGTGTGACAAGTAATAAGATCATAACAATGTCATACATTTTGATGGTCTTCAAAATACAACAAATAACATAAGGATCAAGTTTTATTTGTTCGTTTTTATGTAGGTTGACAAATACAACACATTTAAAAGTTACAAATGTGGGTAAAAGCAAAAATGTTGATTAGTTTTGCAACAAATCTTAAAGTCAATGACCATTTATGTCATTATGTTGATAAGATATATTGTTGTAGTGACAACATCCATGTAATAACAATTAGGTATGTGTACTTCCAATAGAAAGGCACAGGTTGTTTCAAGGGTGTGATAGCTCTTGTTTTTGCAATGTCATTCTATCAAGGAGTTTGAGGACATGAGGTTATGGACAATTCCATGTTATTGAAAATAATTCTTTTTTTTTGTTACATACTTTCACGATTATATGACCAAAGGATGCAAAGTTTTACTAAGACTAGGTTTAGATAATTTGATAAAATACTTGAAATGTATGAAACACCTCATTTTCTTGTTTCAATACATAAATTCAAGCATAATCATCTAGAAATGTTACAAACTAGCATATTCCCAAAGAAGATGAATTTAAGGAAATACCATATATATGATAATATATCAAAGTAAAGGAACACTAAATGTAATTGATGACTCTTAGCCAAAATGCAAGTCTCATATTTAACATCCAATAATAATGTATCTAAAATCAAACTAGGAAATACATATTTCGAGTATCCAAGTCAATGATATCAAAGAAGGATTTGTTCCCTCCTCAAGTTACTTTAGTGATGCATGTGGTGGGCACTTTTGACATTGAAATCCTTAATATAGTAAGTTCTTCCTTTTACTACCACATCTAAATGATCTTTTAAGTGAGAATATTATTAAGATTAAAAAATACATATAACTTTACCATACAATTTATGTTTTTAGTGACTTGACTCACATATAACAACTTATAAGACAATGAACAAACAAGTAATGTTATATGATAAAGTGATGGTGATAACATCATAATCATGATAAGTGTCAATTTTTATGTAAATTTGAATATTAGTTTTGACACTTATTTACATTAAAATGTTTTAATATCTAAAAATTATAAAGATAACTTTTTTATGTTTTATTTCTTAAAAGTAGTTATTTTAAATTTTGGTATCTTTTGGTAAAAAAAGGAAGAAGAGAAGAAAAGTATCAAACGGGAGATAAAATAGGTAAGAAAACCAATACAAGTGGTATCTTAAACAACCAAATATCACTCAAATGACATAATCACACTTCACGTCAGTTAAGTGATCGGTCAATGCTTAAGTGATTCTAAGAATGCTCAAAACCTCGCTTAAGCCATGAAGTCTTCATTACAAAACAAAAGTAAACACACTAAAAATTACTTGAGCCTTAATATATCATCCAAGCAAGGACAAGAAGTTATAGTTCAAATATTGGTGAAAAAAATATATCATCTAAGTAACAAATCTTTGTGCAATATTTCTTTGAAAATGAAAATTAGATTGTGTATTCAATTTGTTGGTCACCACTACTAATACAAAATTCAAATTATAATCACCAAATTACTTTTCAAAAAGCACACAAAACCTATTTGATGAATTGTTCAAATCACATTGATTCAATTTTCTTGGTCCAATTTAAGTTTCAAGATTATAGCTCATTTCCACATGCACGCTCCTTCAAAGAAATGAAGTCAATGCATTTTAATTTACTTGAATTAACTTTCCATGGAGCAATACACTACCAGTTGGTTGCATCACTCTCGTACTTCTCAGAACAAGGATCATCGCTAGTGTGAATCACCAAAACCAAAAAATAAATTCACGAAAAAACCATGGAACAAAGCTACCAACACTTCTATTCAAATTGAATAACTACAACAACAAATTACATCGCATTTTGATTTCCAATTTCTCAATTGTAATGATCACTAAAACTATTTATATTATCTTATGCAATCATAATCTACACCAAACAATGATTCACCATTTCAAGCATCTATATTATCTTATGCAATCATAATCTACACCAAACAATGATTCACCATTTCAAGCATCGAATGAATATAAATCGCTAAGCCTTAATTCGTGTTTACTTAAATTGCTTCACCGAATAAATCATGTAATTTCATTTGCAAAATTTCAAAGAATCAAGAAGTTGGTAACTGAATCATACAAGAACAAGTAACGAATCAGGAAATAGAATAAAAAATCTAATTGCAGCACCATTATTTTTCGTGTGGTGGAAGTCAGGTGGATTAAGTCATAATTGAATCATGGTGCTTGAACTACTACACTCTTAAGTGAAAAAAGTTGCACTCGAACTATCAACTATAACTTTTTGTTAGTGATAAGCACTCGATTCAATAATTGGTATTAGAGTAATTTGATTCTTAGCAACACAATTGTTGAGGGAGAAATTGTTGCATGTGACATCAATGGTAAGGCCAAATGCGCTAAGTCACAATCGAATCATAGTGCTTGAGTTGATATGTTCTTAAGTAAAAAATATATATACCCTGACTATTAGTTATAGTTTTTGGCCTAGTGGTAAGTATTCGATCCAACAACCATCACTTGAGCAACTTGCTCTTTCTTAATGGAGAAGCAATATCTTACTCAGGTTATTAGATCATAAAGACATATGAGAAGTGATATTTAGAATTATTTCTTATTAAAATCATTTCAATATATTAATTTTTATATTTAAATTTTGATATATCACTACAAGAAAAAGTAGATTTAGCTGCAAAAAAAAGTGAGGGTGGCATGTGGACACTAAATAGTGGCAAATAAGTCTTCATTATTAAAAAAAATTCAAATAAAATGTGAGGAAGCATGGGTTATAATCACGCAAACTTAAAAAAAAAAGGCTTGCGTTGGTCAACAGTCACTACTGAAAATATAAATAATAATAAAATTTTAAATTTTTGAAGGTTAAGCCCACGCTATGCTACTTAAAGTTTTGAAGGTTTAGCCCACACTATGCATTTTCAAATTAAAAACAATAAAATTATAAAGGTCAACGTACACAAATAACTAATTTCTTTGAAAACTTCTAATTGTTTAGGTGTTTCAAAATTGCTCAGCGTATACATAATGAATTCGAATGTTAGCTTCAACATTTTCAACTGAGAGCTTGAACATTTCTGAGCGCTTAAGCAGTGCCATCGTGGAACGTGATCGGGAATCCTTGAGTAGTGCGACCATGAAACGTGCGATGACCGTGACTTTCGCATTTCCTTTCTTAATCGTTGTGTGTTGAAGACTCAACCCTAGGTTCTCAATTTCTTTCTGTGTTTTTGAAGTTCTTGATTTTCAGTGGTCTGAAGGTTTAACCCTAACACCTTATTTCCTTAATGATTTTATGTGTTTTTGAAGTTCTTAATTTTCATTTTGTGCTTGCTGATGTGGTGATGCACGCTCACTTTTGTGTTATTGAGCACTTGATGTAGTTCTATTACCAATTTTTTCTTTCTTACATTGTTTGACTGATGAGAGAGCACTTTCGACTAATGAGAGACCATTTTCGACTGAGAGCTTGAACATTTCCAAGCGCTTGATCAGTGTGGAGCACTTGAGAAGTGCGACCGTGAATTTTGCATTTCCTTTCTTAATCTTTGTGTTTTGAAGACTCAACCCAACATTCTCTTTCTTGTTGTGTTTTTAAAGTTCTTGATATTCAGTGGTTTGAAGATCTAACCATAACACCTTATTTCCTTCTCAATGATTTTCTGTGTTTTTGAAGTTCTTGATTTTCGTGGATTGTGTTTGCTGATGTGGTGATGCATGCTCACTTTTGTGTTATTGAGCACCTGATGTAGTTCTATTACCAATTTTTTCCTTCTTACATTGTTCGACTGACAAAAGAGCATTTTCGACTGAGAGCTTGAACATTTTCGATCGCTTAAGCAGTGCGACCGTGAAAACATGCAACGACCATGAGTTTCGCATTTCCCTTTTTAATCTTTGTGTGTTGAAGACTCAACCCTAGGTTCTCGATTTCTTTCTGTGTTTTTCAAGTTCTTAATTTTCAGTGGTTTGAAGGTCAAACCCTAACACCTTATTTCCTTCTCAGTTATTTTCTGTGTTTTTAACATTCTTGATTTTCGTGGATTATGTTTGCTGATGTGGTGATGCACGCTCACTTTTGTGTTATTGAGCATTTGATGTAGTTCTATTACTAGTTTTTTCCTTCTTACATTGTTCAACTAATGAGAGAGCACTTCCGACTGATGAGAGAGCGATTTCGATCGAGAGCTTGAACATTTTTTAGCGCTTGAGTAATGCGACCGTGGAACGTGACCGTGGATCGCTTGAGTAGTGCGATCCTGAAAACGTGCAACGACCGTGAGTTTCACATTTCCTTTCTTAATCATTGTGTGTTGAAGACTCAACCCTAGGTTATCGATTTCTTTCTGTGTATTTGAAGTTCTTGATTTTCAATGGTTTTAAGGTTTAACCCTAACACCTTAGTTCCTTTTCAATGATTTTATGTGTTTTTGAAGTTCTTCATTTTCGTGGATTGTGTTTGCTGATATGGTGATGCATGTTCACTTTTGTGTTATTGAACATTTGATGTAGTTCTATTACGAATTTTTTTCTTCTTAATTTGTTCGACTGATGGCAAAGCATTTTCGACTGATGAGATAGCAGAGCTTGAACATTTCCAAACGCTTGAGCAGCAAGACCGTGGAACGTGGCCGTTGAGCGCTTGGAAGAGCGACCGTGAAAACGAGCAACGACAGTGAGTTTCAAATTTTCTTTCTTAATCTTTGTGTGTTGAAGACTCAACCCTACATTATCGATTTCTTTATGTGTTTTTTAAGTTCTTGATTTCAATGGTTTGAAGGTCTAACCTTAAACCTTATTTCCTTCTCAGTGATTTTCTGTGTTTTTAAAGTTGTTGATTTTTGTGGATTGTGTTTGCTGATATGGTGATGCACGCTCACTTTTGTGTTATTAAGCACTTGATGTAGTTCTATTACCAATTTTTACTTTCTTACATTGTTCAATTGATGAGAGAGCAATTTCGACTGATGAGAGAGCATTTTCGATAGAGAGCTTGAACATTTCCAATCGCTTGAGCACTGCGAACGTGGAGCGCTTGAGTAGTGTGACCGTGAAAATGTGCGACGATCGTGACTTTCGCATTTCCTTTCTTGATCTTTGTGTGTTGAAGAGTCAACCTTAGGTTCTCGATTTCTTTATGTGTTTTTCAAGTTCTTGATTTTCAGTGGTTTGAAGGTCTTACCCTAACACCTTATTTTCTTCTCATTGATTTCTTTGTTTTAGACGTTCTTGATTTTCGTGGATTGTGTTTGTTGATGTGGTGATGC
>Ga0123342_1008444_pt1 | contig 12956 bp, 6 predicted proteins | sample Turbeawhitnodule_FD_89960 | JGI IMG/M metagenome (GOLD analysis project Ga0123342, IMG submission 89960) | Root nodule microbial communities of legume samples collected from Mexico - Turtle bean Mexico white nodule | ecosystem: Host-associated > Plants > Roots > Nodule | place: Mexico: Nepantla...
CTCATCTTTATTTTATGTCTTCTTTTAATTTTGAGAAGACTAGAAGGAAGAACTTCAAATGTGAGGGTGGATGTCCTCTTCCTCCATTAATAAAAGCCTCCTTTATTTGATTCTCATCACTAAGGGTGCATCGACAACAAGGTACCTGACTTTAGTAGTGTGCGAAGACAGGTTGTCTGTGAATGTGGTACTTAGTTCAATGTACCCATGGACTTTTACCTCGTTCCCGGAAAACCCGTACAAACGTCTGGCGTAGGGTTTCAACTGGTCCGCGGACAACCATAGACGATTGAAGGTTGTTAAGAACATAACATCGGTCGAACTTCCTTGATCTACGAGGACGTGGTGTACCCTCCTCCTGGCGGCGATTAGAGAAATTACCACCGGGTCATTATCATGTGGTACGACACCTTGGAGATCGACTTGCGTGAAGGTGAGGTCGACGTCGAGAGCGAGATCTGTCTTTCGTGCCTCTATTGTTGCCTGGGAGGCATATTCCTCTCTTGGGAAACCTCTTGGGATAGAGTTTACCTCTCCATGAATAGGAACCTCGTGCCTCTGATCTGCTCTCGTAGCCACCAATGTCTGATCGTTCGTTTCTTCTTGCATGTAGTCCTTCAGGAATCCGCTCTTTACTAACTCGTCTAGTTGATGCGTCAGGGCTAGACAGTTTCGTATATGGTGGTCATTCGCCTGATGGAATTCACACCAAGCGTTCTTGTTGGGCCCCATCTTTCTATCAGTCTTCGCTGGTACCTTCAACCTTGCCGCTATGTTGGGGATGGCGATCAACTCCTTGAGCTCCACCCGGAAGTTATGCTTTGGGGGAGGATCTCGTCTTGTGTGTGCCCCCCTCGGGGTCCGTTCGTAGGGTTTCTCCGCCCCCTTCTTCTCTGTTGTTGGTTCGTGAACTCTCATAGGCAGGGGTCGGGTGGTTGCCCGTGGCTGAACAGGGGCCACGAGGCCTTGCTTCTGTGTCACACGATCATCTGCAGCGATGTGTGCTAACGCTCGGCGTCGAATCTCTATGAACGTCCTCGGGTAGATCCTTAGCAACGATTCACTGACGGGCCCAGGTAGCATTCCCTTAACAAAGGCATGAACTATCATGGCCTCATCGGTGGGCTTTAGGCGGACCACTTGAATCGCAAATTTATTCAGGTAATCCTTCATGGACTCCCCCTGGTACTGTTTGACATCAAAGACGTCGTAGGAGAGTCGTGTGGGGGCCTTGTTGACAAGGTATTGTTCCCTGAACAATGTGGCAAACTGATCAAAACTAGTGATGTGTCCGTCGGGGAGGCTAATGAACCATTCTAGCATTGCGCCCGATAGGGTGCTCATCAACATCTTACAGTAGACGGCATCAAATCTCCCAGTGAGCATCATCTAGGTGTGGAATGTCGTAAGGTGGGCCTCCGTGTCTTCTACCCTTATGAAGGAGACTTTCGGACCTAAAGACGTTGTTGGCAACACAACATTCATGATTGCTCGCGAGAACGGCATAAGACGTGCCCTAAGTGGTACCGGTGGTGCATGCTAGTCCGTCGCTCGTTCCCTTACATGTTGTAAGCCCCTTCGTAATTCCTCATTGGCTCTACGCAATTCTGCGTTGTCTGCTCAAGAAGCTGCTACTTCTGCTTGGAGAGCGCGCATTGTATCTAAGACCTGCTGTGTGGTCACATTATCGCCTTCGGGGGGTGCCCTCCCCTCAGATCTAGCTTTCGCTCATCTCGTACTCCTCATATTGTTGGTTAAGACTCCTTACGTGATTCTGAATGGGACCTTGTTTTAACGAGCCCCACGGTGGACGCCAAATGTTCTCGCCGGTTGACTCGCCTCGCCGGTCAACTCCAATGGCTGCTTTGGCCCTTCTATCCTTGCCTAAGAACTGTGCCTTCTCTGTTAAGAAACTTCTCACCTGCAAAGACAAAGGGGCGCCCTAGCGGCCGTTTGCACTCCGACGCTTAAGTCAGTATTAGGGCAAAGAACACCAAGTGTATAAAATAGCTTCAGTCTTAAAAGCTGCGTACCTTACTAGGGTTCTTAGCACCCTTTATATAGGTTGAAACTAGGGTTTACCTCTGTTCTTTTACCATGATCTAGGGTTCCTTGAGGAGTGTCCCTGTGCCGCTATTGTGTAATCTTAGCGTATCTGGCACATGAACTTCTTTTAACTGGAACACAACGGATAATCAGAGCGGCCGCCTAGGTCCCATCTTGGTATACCTAATATCCAACACCATTTGTTTTTGCGGGTGCCCTATGTATCCACGTGCCATGCATGCTACTTCCCTGGAAACCCTAATTCAGTTGGACCCTTACACCTCCTAGAATTATCCATGATGTTGCGCCTTCATGCGTCATACATCCCATATGCATGGATCCCTCGTGCCTTAGGCTTCCCACACATCTCTTGTCTTTAACTGTTATCTTAACGAAATCCTAGGGCCCGCCTTACGGGGCCTTTCACTTCATCCTGCCAGTCGATGTCCGATCTTCTTCCTTTACTGGGAAGGTTCGACATTGATCTCTAACATCAGGCTTAGGGTAGCAATGTCAAAGACCAACCAACCCCCTAGTAAGTGTGTCTGGGACCCACCTTAAGTGACCCACTTCCCTTACCATACATCAGTGTGCGATGTATGAGGTCAATCTCTGGATTGATGACCGAGAACTGGTCGGGACAATATTGTTTTACAACTATCAGATGTTTCTTTTCCTCTTTCAAATTATTAAACATATACCTTCATTCCCAAATAGTCTCAGATTTTATTCTTGTTTCTCTTCTAGAGATATTGTTTCCAATTTTCTTCAAATTTGTGCATTAATTGTAATTGATTCCAACATTGTTGTGAGAGATATTGCAAAATATTTTCTTGAATAATATCTTCAAAGTATATTTTCTCTATTTTTGAAGGATTTTGCAAAGGAATTTTAATTGCAGGATTTTTAAAGAATATCTTGATAGAAATTTGCATTCAATTCCTTTTCTCAGATATTTGCATATTTAATACTTTAATTTTTTATTTCAGATGTTGTTTCCTGTTTTGATCCAAAAGAAACAACTTAGGTTAAAAATACAAAATAAATAGGAATAACAATAAAGGTTGAAATAAACCCAATTAGAATAATATTAATTAAAACAATAGATTTATTTATTATTATAGTCCAATAATCTATGATTAAGGCCATTGAGTGTGAATAAATATATGCTCATCAGTCGGTCATGAAAGGAGACCACAAATTTTGGGATGAGTGCCTTCCTCATATTGAGTTTGCATAGACTAGAGTGGTCCATAAAACTACTAATATTTCTCCATTTAAGGTTGTATATGGTTTTAATCCTCACGCTCCTTTGGATTTGTTACCCTTGCCTAATTTGTGCATAAGGAATGAGTAATAAAAGCTGAATTTGTTAAAAAATTATATGAGAGGATTAAAAATCAAATACAAAAACAAACTGAGAAATACATAAAACATAACAATAATGGGAAGAGGGAGATAGTTTTTTAAAGAGGGAGAGTGGGTTTGGCTGCATGTTAGAAAAGATAGAGTCCCTAGTCACAGGAAGCTTAGTCCTTGAGGGGATGGTCATTTCCAAGTTCTTAAGAGAGTCAATAATAATGCATATTAGTTGGATCTTCCTGAAGAATATGGAGTACATGCTACTTTTAATGTTATAGATCTAACACATTTTGCAGGTAGCATAGATGATGAGGCAGAGACTTTTGATTTGAGGATAAATCCTCTTTCAGAAGGAGGGGATGATGGAAGAGGCCTCAGCTCAGAACCAACCACTAGAGTTATGGCAAGGAGAATACAAGAAGATTGAGACTCTGCTACTGATGGCAGATACACTCTCTTGTACATATTCAAAAATGTCATAACCTAGTGTAAGTTCTAGAGTAGTATTTAAATTTTCTTGCTTAAAAGTAGAGTCAAATTTTTACTTGTAATTTTGCTTTAAGTAAATTAGGGTAAGGGTTAGGGTTCTAATTGGGCTTAATTGCAACCTGATGTGAGTTGATTTTATGATTGCACATTTTAGAGCTTTCACTTTTGTTTATGATTTTTAAGATTACAATTTAAGGTGAGAACCCAAAGATGATCCCCGCTGGACACAAACTTAACCAAGTGGTTAAGTAAGTGTGAAGGTTCACTTCTAGAGGCAAAGACACAATTATAAGGTGAAGATGATGATGATTGCGGAAGTAAATGAACAAAATGAAGCAAGGAATAAAGTGATGACCGAATAGTAAAAGAAGAAAACAAGAACAAAAAGAGAAAGAATGAAAGCGTAACGAAGAAAGAACAAAAGAATAGGGATTAAAAAAAGGATTATGGAGGATGAAAGATGGTGTCACACCACTTGGAGGGTGGGATACTCCAAAATAAGTGGTGCAGAATTGCCACTTGAAGTGCATTGCACTCAAGATAAGACCTAATAAAGGGAGTACTCAAACTCACAAAACACTCACACAGAGTTTCTTTACATAATTCAATTTCAATGTCAATGTGTCCAATACATGAGACAAGACACTTTATTTATAGGAGATAGTGTCTTGGAGAACAAGATAGAAGGGTATGAGTGTCATTTGTGAGAAGCCTTCTAGAAGGTAGGTCAAAGAAACCCTAAACCTAGAAGCACTTGTCATGAAATGTGGGTTTGGCACAAACCCAAATTACTAAGCACACCCTACTCAAATTACTAAGCACGCTCTACTCAAATTACTAAGCACACTCTTATTTATGCTATGTAAACTTACTCTAACTTATTCTTCTATTTGGACCCCCAAAGTGAGCCCAATTTATTTACAAACACTTTTGTCTTGTAAGAAGACCAAAAGAAAGAACATTTGATGTTCTATTCTATGCCCAGTTCTTCTTTTGCTGAGGTCCTTGTGATATTTTTGGTGGGTCCTTGTCTTGTATTCTGAGATGATTGATCAAAGTGTGAAGTGTATTTTGTATCCTTGATCATTTTCTTGTCTACTTGGTTTGTATCTCAACCCACTTTAAAACCTAGGTCGATCATTAGACCTAATTAGCTCACATGATGCACACTTGATCATGCTTACCTTGTGACTTAAGTTTAGGCACCTAATTCAAACATCTTTGCATTTGAATTTTCCCACCAAATTGTGTGTAGCTTGGCTGAACCTCTAACCTGTCAATTGAGGGGCTTGGCTCATGAAAACATATATCAAATATAGAAGTGTTATGCTTCCAAATTGCAACCCTAAGCACTTTCTTTTCTAAACCTCTCTTGGATATACATGTTTGGTCTCCTCTTCCACCTCTCCAAGTGATATGGTCGAACCAATCACTTTCCACACTCTTCATGGCAACTCCAAGGAATCTATAGCTCCAATGGAGCCATCCTTGACACGTCTCTTCCATTAAGCTTTCGCCAACTCTCACAAATTTGAAGAAAAACCTATACGAATGAAGAGGATGCTATCAGTTGCTCTTGGGTTTATTTCGCTCAAGAGAGAGAATTCTTGCTCAAGTGAAAATAGTACTATAACTGGACTTTTTTCGACCTCATTTTTCTTAAGTGATGAAAATTTCTCTCAAGCTATATTATTTTCGCTTAAGCAAAAAAAGGTTAAACTTTGAAATTTCTTTTGGAATACTATTTGATAATAGTTTATTGTTTTAATTAAATTTTATGTAAATTTTTATTTATATATGTAATTGAAAACAATTAGTTTCCGTGTTTATGTGATTTTCTTTGAAATTTTTGGATTGTTTAAAAATCTAAAATTTGGTGTGATTGACTGATGTACTTGTGCGTGATATAAAATATGAATTATGTGAAAGTGTGATCAAGACATAGTATTCTCAAGAAAGGAAATACAATGTTAAGATTGTTAGAAGGGTGTATATATTGTGAGACTCCATGAAAGGAACGATCATGACTCTACTGGTATAATGGAATCATATAGATGAAGAGTATCGGGTGGTGAAAGTCGAAGGAGATTCATATGACTGAGTCTAAGGTTTGAAAGAACTTATCAAAGTAGATCATATGGATTTACCTTTATCATATGAGGATGAATTTTTTGAAAAGGAGACTATGTTGTGATGAGAACATAATAATATGACAGGTGTAGGTCTTTGAGTTCTAATTTCAGTACACTTGTCTTGTGGAAGTAAAGACGAGTGTCTATTTGTTAGTTTTCAATGGATTTTTTACCTGAGTGATGTAGAACCTAAGATAATTGGAGCTAGTTGGTTGTTTAGTACCTTGAAAATGTATAATAATTTATATATTTGTGAATGAATTATTTTAAATTTAAAGTTTTATTGAAATTTTTAAAAAGGCTAGCTTACCCTACTTTCTATTTTGTGTTGTTATTTCTAAATTCGTTATGATCATGTGTTACACGGGAGCAAATGATGTTACAGGTGGTCAAACTCCAAATTAATCTTGAAGGAGTTTATTCTTTTCTTTCTTTTGGATATTAGGTTTTGATATATGTACATATTTAAATTTCCTATGAAGAAGAATATATTTTGAGATTCATGAAAGAATTGTATATATATTTATATGTTCAATTAGATATTTAGTTGTATAATTTAGTACTTAGGTAATGTACCTAGGTATGTTACAAATATAATGTACAAACATATTCACTTGGTATATAAAACATATTATAATATATTGGAATATAAAATCTTTAAAAATAATAGACTCTACAAGAAAACGATATATTAGCTGCATAACACTTATAATTATTTGATGTGTTGGCCTAGTTGATGCATAAGTATAACCTTATAAATTTATTTTTATTATATGTATAGATTTATTTATTTTAAATTTATTGAATCTATAATATTGTAATAAATATTTTAGTTTTGAATAATTTATTTTTTAGTGAAATTTAAATTTTGATATAAGTAAATTAAATTAAATTTATTTAGTTGATTAAAGTGTTTTTTAATATTAAAATTATTTAAAGAAATTATTTGAAAAGGTTAAGAAAGAGTTGAAAAAAATATAAAAATATTAATTGAGTAAAGAAAAAAAATACTTATTTAACTTTTGCAAATGTTGTATAAAATATGTATAAATTTAGGGATATAAATTTGACATCAAGTAATTAACGTAAAATTTAATGGATGTATTTAAAAAACCAATTATTGTGATAAAATTTGAAAGTAAACTTAAAAAAGTAAAATTCAAGGTAAAACCTTTTATTAGTAATTTTAAAAAAATATGAATCTCATAGTATCTATAATGTATAAAAGAATAATTTATTTTGAACTCGAGATTTCTCTTTGATGTTCATTGTGGTTCAAGAGAGGTGACTTCTCATAAATGAGACATAAGGTCATTTTAAAGATTTATCCACAAAGTATATAATACAAACATTAATAGTGAGTGTGAATGAGTAATTTATTCTTAATTGTTAGATTAGTACAATACCCAAAGTGTCTCAAACTTTACCACATGTTCTATAAATGCAAATTGAATATATAATAAAATTATTCTTTAATTATTGGACTTCCTTTCCATTTTCTTATGGAGGAACATGTGACTAATTCTGAGTGCGCTTTACAAGTAATCATTTAGGACATAACATGCAATAGTTGAAATTTTTAATGTAAATATAGTAATAAAAGAAATAAGTTCGTTAATAAAGTTACCCAATACACTAAAGAACATATTCATAAATTTAACTTCTTTTATTGTATGTCATTGACCTCCTATTAAGCAACATAAATGTTGTACCATGTAAAATAATCTTGATTGCATGAATAATAGGTCATTGACATCTAGTAATTTTACTAGGTTTCGTCCTTAAATATGCCATTTTAAGGAGTTTCGACTACTTAAAATATTTTTTCTCAAAATTCCAAGAAAAAATAGAACTACACATTTTTTTCGTCTTAGGTAATTAATATTTACCTTGATTGTGAATTCAATCAATCAACACATATAAAAGATTTCATATTTTTCCAAATCATTTATATATCACACTATCAACCTCTCTCTCAACAATAACAAATCTAACATTAAATGTTGTTATAACATTAAAAAAATTTCATATCCTATGTTTAGTTTAATTTTTTATTTATTTATTTTGTATGAATTAAATTATTTTCTTTAAAATTCTGTTTTAGTTTATGAAGGTTTAATTAAATTTTCAAAATATTTTGAAAATGGTGAATTAAATATACATTACATTTATTTGATTTATTTATTTTGAAAGAATTTATAAAAGTATAAATTTATATAATATTTATTAATTATATTTGTAATGAATTTTTAAGTTAAAACTTAAACAAAAATTATAGATTTGCGTTGGCCTAGCCGACGCTAAAAAAAGTGAAGTTATTTTATCGGTTGATCGACGCAAATTGAGGTAAAGTTGCATTGACTATCGTCAACTTAAGCCGACGCAAAGTCTGCCCCCACATCGGTGATGGCCGATGCGAAATGTGTGTCTGCATCGTTTTGCTTCGGTCACGACCGACATGTTTACATGTTTGTGTCGTTTTGCGTCGGCTTTAGTCGATGCCAAGCTTTTAAAAACCTAACTCTAATTTTTTTCTCTTATCTATCTCAACTATCGATTCTCCTCTGCCCCCAATCTTGGCTCCCACTACCTCTGCCTCCGCCATCGAATTTCTCCCCCACTGCCTCCATCGTCGCAGTTCGTCGGTTGCTTCGTCAAAGTTGCCTCCACCACCACTAGTCTTCTCTACCTTCTTCCTTTTCTCTGTACCTTGTTTCTTTTTTTTCATGGTTATTCTTAACATTTATTTTCTTCATTTCAGTTCCAACTTTGTACCTCCACCGTCGTTGGTCCACCACATTGTGCTCCAGCTGCAACTCCGTCTTCCATCTGCTTTTCCATCTTAATTGGTGAAGGTAAATTTTAAAAATTTCAAACTTTGTTTTTGAGATTTTGATTCATTTTTGTTTTTTTGTTAATGTTGTTTTTATGTTTATAATTTTATCTGAATGGTTTTTTTTGTTAGTTTACTGTTCATAATTCTTTTATTTTATGGTTAGTTTTATCTTTTGTGGGGGAAAGAAAATGCATGTTACATGCATAAAATTTGTGTAAAAACATTAATGGGTAGCTAAATTAGGTTAGTATAATAAGTTTAGAAAATTAATGAATTAATTTATTTCAAATTGTTTTTAATGAATAATGTTTTATGTTTTAAATAATTCTTTAATAGCATTTGAAATTTGCAAATCTAATCACCGAATAAAGTGATATACTATCTTAATAAAAATGATTATATCTTTTATAGTTAGAAATAAAATTATTTTATAATTAAGTAAACAAATTTTTTATTTCACTTTTATATATATATATATATATATATATATATTCTTATAGTCTTGATGTATTAATTTACTTTATTAGAATGAAAGTGATAAGATATCTAATTATTTTCAATACATCGATTATAATCTCGTTACCATCTAAAGTATCTTTCATCATATATGTTCTTGTCGATTGACCTGCTCGCCGGTTGACCCCAATCCTAAGCTCTAGCTCCGTCGATCTCTGCTGGAATCTAAATGTTCTTCCCTTTGGAACATTGGAACGCGACTCCGTTGAGATAGAGGGGGTCTTACCTGTTGATTGCACTCTGATGATCAAGTTTGTACAAGGCTTATAAGAAACAAGAAGTAACTAGTTTCAGTCTTAGAAACAGCGTACATTTACCTGGGATCTTGAGTCCCTTTTATAGCCTACCTCTTGTAACAACTTTCTATCACGAGAGTATCATCTCAACTGAAAGCCTATGCAATGGAAAGATATTTTGTTTTTAGGGCACACCCTCTTAGTGTTGCAACTGAACTGAACTTTTCCTCTCTGGAGTGCATAAAATCTTAACAGAATAACCACCACGATACCAACTCATGTACCAGCTTCAGGGGTCCAATCTGTTTCACGTAGGCACCCTCAGCGAGGCGCTACGTATCATACATGCAACCTAACTCATCGTGCCCTAGCACACATGGGCTTAGGTTTGGAGAAAACATTTTACTTGTACTAGACCATACACACTAAGCGCACCCATATGTCCATTACTACCCCTTGCTGACTGCCTAGGCCCTGCACACGAGGGGTTACGCTAAGTATACAGAAAAGAGTTAACACACACGAGGGACTACATATCATACATACATTATATATATATATCACACCAATTATTGATCTCATTACTCTTATCAACATACATATCGCATGAACATCATATTAATCACATATATAATAATATATAATTAAACAAATATGAAACATTATATCATCATAACTAAGTGTTGTTCGAGCAACCTTGTTTTTCATAGCTAATAAATATTTTTTTTATCATACTATTTGAGCAAGACAACTATAAAAAGCCTAAGTAATACTATTAGTTAGCTACCACTTGAGCAATCACACATGAAGGCATCATTTTTCAATTCATTGATAATGAAACTATGAATGTAACATCCTAAACTTACTCCAATTCATCAAACATATCAACTATATTATTAATCATCTCTAAAATAATCGTGAATATCATATAGACTTCACATTACTCTAAAAACTATAGGCAAAGGCATGCACATTAACTTCAATAAGGACCTAGAAAATAATTTTAAAGTAGAAGTGGTATAACTAAAAGGATACCTTAATATTTTATTATTAAAGTGAAAAGTGTATATAAATAGATAAATTAGTTATTCAAGTTTCATTTTAATATAACCACCATCTCTCTATAAACTTTTCTCTTTTTATCCTTTGCCTTCTCTTTAAATTTCTAGCTCCATCCCTTATCAGACCAAAAATCGGGGGCCACCTTGGAATCCTAGTAGTGAATAAAGTAAAATTGTCCTATCAAAAATTTCATTAGAGTAAGTTCATTTTTTCTCATTTTCCCATTGAGTCAATTTTGAGTTGTATTGTTTTCCTGGGTAGATGTGTTTGCATGTGGTACCTGAGATTTCAGGATAAGTCTCTGTTAGTTCAGAATCCTAGTGATATGTTTGGATCATTGATTAGGACTTTGTGATGCAGGTTAGGTTATCCTATTTTCTTTAGAAATTGGAGCTCTTTGTGAGTACACCTACTTCTGACTAGGTAAGAAAAGCTAGTTTTACTTTTCATAGAATCCTAGGTTAAAATATCTGGATGTGAAGGTGGTGTGGTCACAAGCTTTAAATTTTCTTTTATAGGTTTTGTTGTTGAGTAAAATAGATGTAGATTGATTTTTTTTATTTTAAAAGTATAGAAATAATAGATTTTAATGATTTGGTAAATTATAGGTTGATTTTGATGCTGAAAAAGTTATTGATTATGATTGAATTGTATTATGAATTGTTTGAAGAGCAACAAATAATGAATATTAGTTGTTTGAATTGGGATTTGCGTGAATCTTATTTAGAAATTTTGAATATATATATATATATATATACATATATATATATAGAAGAAGGAGATTACAGGCTTGGGATCTTCTAGATTAGGGATCTAAGTACCAAGTAGGCAAGAATGCACGAATCTGTAGTACGCCATTCTAGCCTTGATAAGAGTTCATTGATAGTATAACTAAAATTTTGAGCAACGTAGTATTATATTGAATCTGATATGTGTTGTTAGAATACAATTTTGATAAATGATTTTGAGTGAAAACATAAATTTTTATTAAGTTAACATTAAGAAAATTACATTGCTTTTGGGTTATTTTTCGCTCAAGCAAAAAATGGAGTCCAAAAATTGGCTTGCTCTCGGTCTATTCTTGCTCGAGCAAAAATAGTACTAGAACTAGACCTATTTTCGACCTCATTTTTGCTCAAGCGAGATCATTTTCTCTCAAGTGAAGCCATTTTTGCTCAAGCTAGATTATTTTCACTCAAGCTAAAAAAAATTAAGAAAACAAAAAATCTTAAACTTTGAATTTGGAATACTATTTGATAAATGTTTATTGTTTTAATTAAATCTTATGTAATTTTTTATTTGTATATGTATTTGAAACAATTAGTTTATGTGTTTATATGATTTTCTTTTATATCTTTAGATTTCTAAAAATCTATTTTTTTTATTGAATGGTGTACTTCGTGTAATATGAAAATTGAATAATGTAAAATTGTGATTGAGACATAGTATTTTTAAGAAAGAAAATAACATGTTGAGATTATTAGGATGTGCATTGACTAGGGATTCGTCTACAAGGAGGTATCCTAACTCTATTGATATATTGGAATTATACAAATATAAATTATCAAGTGGTGAGAGCTGAAGGATGCTCATGTGATTGGGTCTTCAGTTTGAAAGATAACTCTGTTATGACTTGTCATATGAATTAAACTTGTCATATGAGATAATTTGATATTGATATTGTTATGCACATGACTATGTGAATATTACAGAAGGGTAGTGTGACATGTGCAAATATTTGAGTCTAAGTCATAATGCATCAGTCTTTCAAATGTAGAGTCAAGTGTCTATGTATGTTGGTCAATGGAGTTTTGACATGAGGAATATTGATTATGAATTCTTTATAGACACTTGGTTGCTTTGTTAAAATGTAATGTATGGAAAGTGATGAATTACATGTTTGTGATTGAAAATTACACTTATGTTGGAAGTTTTGAAGCACTAGTTTATCCTAATTTATGTTTTGTGTTTGTTTTAAATTTGCGATGATTGTGTGTTACACAGGAGTAGATGATGTTGCAGGTGGTAGAAAAATAAAGTAGAAGAAATATTCATTGCCCTGTATTCAGCTTCACATGAACTCTTTGATATTGTTCCTTGCTTCTTTGATTTCCAGGATATGAGGGAATTCCCAAGATACATACTAAAATCAGTCTGATGTGATTCCAATAGCCACATAGAACAAGATTCTTGACATTTTTAGGAATCACCTTGAGCTGGAAAATGTAGAGGCACTTTTCTTAGAGTTGGATCATGGTTCTAAGTCAAGAACTCACC
>Ga0123342_1008445_pt1 | contig 12954 bp, 7 predicted proteins | sample Turbeawhitnodule_FD_89960 | JGI IMG/M metagenome (GOLD analysis project Ga0123342, IMG submission 89960) | Root nodule microbial communities of legume samples collected from Mexico - Turtle bean Mexico white nodule | ecosystem: Host-associated > Plants > Roots > Nodule | place: Mexico: Nepantla...
TGGATGTTAATATAATGAGGGAGCACCTGCTATGTGATGGGTTTCTTCGATCTTATACAACTTGGACATGGCATGGTGAATTATTAAATTTACCACGTGTTTCCGTAACTGCAGAATATGTGGGGTCCACCATGGATGAAGCAGTACATGATGATGTAGATGATGATCGATTGGAGGACATGATTCGTGATGTGGGAGCTGAGTCTTTTGCTAAAGCGCATGGATATGGAAGTATGTCAAGCGATGCAGAGACTCCATTGTATCTTGGATCAACGAACTTCACATGGTTGTCGATGGTGTTAAGATTGATGAATTTAAAGGCAATAAATGGATGGACTGATAAAAGCTTCACGGAATTGCTTCAGTTGTTGAAGGATGTGCGTCTAGAGATAAATACTCTACCTAATCGTAATTATAAGGCCAAAAAGATTCTTTGTCCAATGGGTATGGAGTATAAAAAGATACATGCATGTCCTGATAATTGTATATTATATTGGAAAGATTTTGAACTGTTGAAAAGTTGTCCAAGGTGTGGGTTATCACGTTATAAGTTGAAACAAAAAGATGATGATACTATTGAAGAGATAGAAAAGCATGAACCTCCAATGAAGGTTATGTGGTATCTTCCCATCATTCCAAGGATGAAACGTTTGTTTGCAAACCCAGACGATGCTAAGAATCTTAGATGGCATGCAAATGAGAGGAAATGTGATGGCATGTACCGACATCCAGTTGATTCTATTCAGTGGAAGAAATTTGATGATGAGTTTCCAGAGTTTGGTAAAGAATCAAGAAATATCCGACTTGGTTTAGCTACAGATGGAATGAATCTGTTTGGTAATATGAGTACAAATCACAGTTCATGGCTTGTTTTACTAGTTATTTACAACTTACCTCCTGGATTGTGCATGAAGCGAAAATAAATGATGTTGTCTATGATGATATCCAGTCCGAAACAGCCAGGGAATGACATAAATGTTTATCTAAGTCCCCTAATCGAAGATTTGAAGTTAATGTAGGATCAGGGTGTTGAAGTATTTGATGGATTTGCTAATGAAACTTTCAAGTTGCATGGCATGTTATTTTGCACCATCAATGACTTTCCGGCATATGGTAACTTATCAGGTTATAGTGTTAATGGTCATAAAGCATGTTCAAATGCGAAGAAGACACTACTTCTCAACAATTGAAACATGGAAGGAAGACAATATATCTTCAGCATCGGAGGTTTCTTAGAAGTCATCATCCTTACCGAAGGGTGAAAAAAAGTCTTTAATGGACACCAAGAGACTAGTGATCCTAGAGTTTTTCCTTCCAATTTTTCCTCTTCAAAAACTTTTCCTTCCAATTTTTCAAAGGAAACCACTTCAAACCCTAGAGTTTCTAAGGAAAACCCTTCCACCTCTGCCCCTAAAACAGCCACCAAAACCTCAAACACCAAATGTTTTCAATGCTTAGGTTTTGGGCATATAGCAGCCAACTGTCCTACAAAAAGAACAATGATGGTAAAAGGGGCGGTTGTTGTGAGTGACCATAGTTCCATATCTAGTTCCCCTGCCTCTTCTAGAAATCAGAGTGAGGATGACCCTAAGATTCATGTGAAATTGATTTGTTAGTAGTAAGGCGTATGCTTGGACAAGTTCAAAAACCTTTTGATGAAAGTCAAAGGGAAAATATCTTTCATATAAGGTGCCTTATTAATGACAAATTATGTTCATTAATAGTTGATGGGGGTAGTCGCACAAACGTGGCAAGCACAAGAGTGGTGGAAAAACTTGGACTGCCCACCACCTCTCATGCAAAGCTCTATAAGCTCCAATGGCTTAGTGAAGAGGGAGAAATCATTGTTAATAAAAAAGTCCTCATAGCCTTCTCAATTGGTAAATATAAGGATGAGATCTTGTGTGATGTTGTACCTATGGAAGCCACACACATTCTTTTAGGAAGGCCATGGCAATTTGATAGAAAAACTTTACATGACGGCCTTACTAACAAGATCATTTTCACCTTCCATGGACATAAGATCACATTAAAATCTCTTTCACCAAAAGAAGTCCATGAGGACCAAGTGAAAATGAAAGAAAAGAGAGAGAATGAAAAAGAAAAAAAGAGTTCTAAAAGAAGCCTTCTCATTTCATCAAAAGAGGTTAAAAAGGTAATGCTTTCTCAAAGGGCTATCTTCATAGCTTATCCAAAGAAAAACCTTGAGAGTGAGTCGGCGATAGATAGTCCTATGTGCTTGGAATATTTGGTAAATGAGTATAAAGATGTTTTCCAAGATCTCCCTAAAGGATTACCTCCTCAAGGGGAATTGAGCACCAAATTGAATTTATACCCGGAGTTTCTTTGCCAAATAGGTCAGCCTATAGGACCAATCCAACTGAGACCAAGGACATTCAACAACAAGTAGAGGAGTTGATAGCTAAGGGGTGGGTGCAAGATAACATAAGTCCTTGTGCTATGCTTGTGATTTTTGTCCCTAAAAAGGATGGGAGTTGGAAGATGTGTACGGATTGTCGTGCAATCAATAACATAACAATCAAATATAGACATCCCATTCCTAGATTAGATGACTTGTTGGACGAGTTGCATGGTTCTAAAATATTCATCATAATTGATCTTAAGAGTGGTTATAACCAAATTCGGATTAAACCAGGAGATGAATGAAAAATCGCTTTTAAGACCAAGTTTGGGTTGTATGAGTGATTAGTCATGTCCTTTGGCTTAACTAATGCTCCAATATTGGTTGATTTAATATTCCTTTTCCTAAAATGAAGTGGCAGAAGAAAAATGTCCCTTTTGGCATGGGCGCCATAAACCGATGGCGAGTGGTTGAAATAGAGAAGATAAAATAGAAGATGTAGTTGCATGCATGAAGCTGAAGAGAGATGATGGAGAGCAATTAATGAGCAATAATTTATATTAATTAATGAAGTGAATACATATATATCACTTGTGAGATTCATTAAATAAGGATTGAGTTTATATTTACTAATGGAGATATAGGCATTATCACACCTATGCCATATTTTTTCTTGAGTGTTAAAAAGACAATTACCAAAATAAAAATTACAGTAGCAACTTTTATATAAAAAGGCAGTTATCAAAATGCAAGAGTAAAATTGTAAAAAACATGTACACCAATAATTCCTTTATATATTAGTATAAAAGTATAGATTACTACAAATGACAACTTCTACAATATGTATCAAATAGTGTACCACTTGCTCTGTATCAAATTTTAATACGTAAACCAATCTTAAGCTATAAACGATTAGTTTTAAGTTTAATAACATAAGAGATATAAATATCTAAAACATATCTTTTCCTTCTCTTTTTCTTTTCTTGGTGATTTTCAAAAATACAAAGTAACACTCCTTCCTTCTTTTTAATTGGCACTACTTTTATTAATTTGAATACCACATGTGGATATAATTTTGATTATTATATTTAGTATTCAAATATAATATCCATGAACATATAAACAATCCAAAAAACTAGCTTTGCTAACACTTCTCATTAAAATACATAATCAAATGTAAAGAAAAAAAAATGTATTCCACTGAGAACAACTATACAATAATAACACTATGAAAGCTATCATAACAGAATACAAACTCACCCTCTTGTCACTCTTTGCATGGGACTGCCTTAGAAAGAATCGATGACAAAATATTATTGCAGTTACAATAGTTATTTAAGGTCTGCAACACAATTAAAACAAGATCATTGACATCTATTATCCATATTAATACAACAATAGAGATTAAGAAAGTTATTTCCTTCAGTGCCAGCAACATCTTAAATATATATATACACATTAAGTTGTTAAGATATTCCTAATGACCTCTTATCCTCCTACAAGGGAACAAATCAAACAAACCTTACTTTTAGTATTCACATCAGTTGAACAAATAGGAAAGAAGGATATACTTAAAATAACCACATGCAAAATACGAAATAAGGACTCTTAAAATAACCACATGTCTTACATCAATTGTAAATGTTTTTCTATTGTTTTTTTCATCATAACTTAACAATACCCCTTTTCTTCATTGATTTTAATTTTATATGTATTTAACATTTTGTAATATATTTCCATTCTACCGAGGCCATCTTTTACATGGTAGTTGTTTATATGAAATGTAAGCATAAAGGTTAGGATTAATACTTGAAAGTTGGAATAGGTTATTTTGGAGTGGTGTTTGTTTAACTTGAAAAGTGAAATATGCTTGAGGAAATCCTACTCATGATTTGAGTGAAGCTGCTTGATTATCAAAAATGGAACTTAATATAATCTACGTTTTGAAACTTTTATCTCATGAAGTGACTGTGTTGCCCACTCCATATAAGACATTTCTATAGCTTGTTATTCAGTCTCTGCACTGGATCTAGAAACCACATTTTAGCTCTAATTTTTCCAAAATACAAGGTTATTGCCAACAAAAATGCAACATCTAATGGTAGACCAAGTATTGACTAGCATACCAGCCTAATCTATTATTGTCCCTCAATTTGAGCATTCCCTTTGTTCTAATTTGTCTCAAATTGTACCATTACACAAATTTGTCTCAAATTACCATTACACTTTATTGATAAATTAGGAGACTGCATAAATTGACACACCACACTAACTATGAAGGAAACACCTGATCAAGTTATTATAAGGTGGCTAATTTCCTATGGACACTGTAATAGCTTGTTGATTAGATACATTGGAATGTTGAGAAATATATAAAGTTTAGCTTATGCTCTAAAATTGAAACTGAAACTGAAAAGCAGAGTGTTCTAGAATTTCCTCTTATGCTCTTTGCCACTTTTTATCTTTCTCCCTCTATTTTTTATATCCATATAGTTCAAATTTCTTCCCCAAATCACTATGATTTCGTATTACACTATACATCTGTTTTTTTAGAAACTTTGGATTGTTTGAATATATATAAAACTCCATCACCAAAACTTAAATCATGAACATGCATATGCATTTAAAAATGTAATTTATGTTTGCAACTGTGCAAGCATACATATAGAACCTATAATAATATGAAGTCGGTCAAAGTTTCTAAGAGATAGGGAGGTCCAGTCTAATGAGTCGGTCTCTTCGGTTCTTAATAGTTGCTAGGTGGTTTTAGGTTGAATATCTCAATTAGTGTTTTGTATAAAGGTTTAGGTATTCCTGAAATATCTCATATTAATTCATTTGTTTTTTGCCAATAAAAAAATAGGGAAAAAAAAACTGTAATATGATCCAACCTTTCTATGTCAATAAAGGAGTTGGGCAAAGGTTGCAAACTTGAATATGTTTATGCTGTAGAGTTGATTCCTTGGGTCACCGAGCAATCATATAAGTAGTAAGGCGGAGCACAGTTGTAAACTTAACAACCACTTCACTGACCTCCTTTAGATCACCTACGGTGAAAATCAACCCACACTGAAATAGAGAAACAAGAAATCAATCGGATAGTTATTTTAGCAGAGACCAACCGAGAAACGAACAGTGGTTTAGATTTTAAAATAAAAATATACAGAGAAACTAAATAGAGAAAATGAAAATAGGAGAAAGCAAAGATGGACTAGCGGAGAGATGGAGAGCTTCCTAGGATTGGAGCATGCAGTAGAGAGATGGAGAGTAGAGAATTTCGAAAATACATTAGGACTCAAAATAAAAACATGTTTCACACTCATTACCAGAGATGGATAATTTTCAAATTAGGGCTCCTCTGATGAAAAATAAAAAGGAATAAAAATTTTCCGATTCATTAAAAAACCGCGAAAACTTCTCATGAATTTTTTTAACCTCTAGTAAGTGTGTGATTAGTGGAGATTATTATAACCCCTAATAAAAAAAACCCCTCTTAAAATTAAACATTTTTTGTAATACCCCACCTACGATTATTAAAAATGACAATAAAAAAATATTCTATGCTCATTGTATTCTTTGGCCAAACTTTTATTATCCAATTTATAATCTTTTATTAGAATTTTACTTTTTATTCTAATAAATATGAGGATTTAATATCCTGTATACTTCCTCTCACTTGTACATAAACCATCTTTTTATTGGTGTTTAAAAGTCTCCACACTTGTATTATCTATCTCTTTAAATTTGATATTCACAAAATGATAATAAAATATTAACAGTTTCTATATTTTTTTTTATAAAAATAATATATATGAAGGAAATATTTAAGATGGACCAATCAGTATAAAAAAAAACCTTAGGGTAACTAAAAGTATGTTACAAAGTGTTATTTTTTCCATCAATAAACATACCTTTTTAAACTAACACTACAAGAAAATCATGAAATAAAAACTAATTTTAGAGACTAAAAATAATTAGTTGCTATAGTGACTAAATTAGAGACCATTTTAGATACTAAATAAATTTTTTGTTTCTAAATTAGTTTCTATTATTGTTAAATGGTTTCTAAATTAGTATCTAATTAGCAACCAAAGTTTTTGCTACCAAATTTAGAATCTAAATAATTGGTAGTTAAAACTTTAGTTGCTAATTAGATACCAATTTAGAAACTATTTAACAATAATAGAAATTAATTTAGAAACCAATTTTTTTTTTATTTCTAAAATGGTCTATGATTTAGTTATTATTGCAACTAATTATTTTGGTCTCTAAAAATTAGTTTCTTTTTGATGATTTTCTTGTAGTGTAAGATTGTACTCACTTACTTGCTCATGTTACAGTACATTCTAAACACGTGAAAAAAAAAAAAAAAAACTTGACATGGTATGTATAATTACGTAGTTGTCCAACTTAAAGAGCTTCCATGCATACCCCACCATGTCCTTATTTTCATTGTACTAAATGCAATATATCATCTTTGTCTTAGCATTTATTTGATAGGAAAAAAAATTGAAGTATTTTAAAAATATTTCAACCTTTATACGAAAGTTTTAGGTTATTTCTTAACCTTCAATTTCAGCCTAAAGATACATAATATCATTGAGTAAGATTCAAAAATTACAATTCAACCAACCCTGATCATCGCCCCTTCCTTTGTTGTAAGAGTATTACTATCTAAACATAACACCAGACGTCTTCTAAAACAAAGATTCAAAAATTGCGTTCCAACTAACTCAATCATCACTCATACCCAGTGTTATATGTATGATGCTAAATCTTATTATATGTCCCTCAATTGAGTAGTCCAACAAATGTGTACAATGTGCTCCACGTGTTTCACTATACTATATCATACAGTGATATGTTTCTTCCCGCTCCTAAATTGTTTGTTTATGAACTTTTGATGTATTAAACACTTGTGGATGACTTTTCAACCCTCTCCAACACATGAAAGTACTTGTAACAATAGAAAAGGCCACTTCATGAGGTGAATGCATGCTTGTTTCTTAGTGAATGAGGTTGTCATTTCTTATATTTTAGTCAATATTGTTTTCCACTCGTAATTCATATACCTACAAATAAAACAAAGAACATTGCAGAAGAACGTCGTGGAGGTGCCTGCACATTTTTCAGTGAATGTGGTTTTTCATTCAGCTTCAGTTTTTATTCCAAATCTAGAAGGAGGACTCCTCAAGTGCTTCCAGATTTTATGTCGCTATGATTCGAGCAAAGCTTTGGAATGATGTAGTTGTGGATCCGCATTTCCACCATTTTTGTCGGCCTCCACCTTTTCTGAGGGTCTCCTCTTTTATCGAAATTTTCCAAAATCTTTCATAACAGCTCCTCTTCTTCTTCCATGGATTTAAGTCTTCCTTCTCCGTCTATAGATAGGAGCTCTAGTTGCTTCAGAAACACAATTTTCCTCTCACGTTTCTCTCTTTTCTATTCTCTATAGAATATACTTTTAATATTATGTTATTCTCTTTTCTTATATATTTTCATAACCCTGGGTTACTTTTTCTCTTTAAGAGTTGATTTCTAGTTTTGATATCCTCGGTATTTTCTGAGGAATTCATGTTGTATCTTGGGGGACTTGTGCAACACATCACAGATAAGTCCTTATAGACAATGATCATCCACACCTCAAAAAATCATCTTGTTCGTGTTTTCAGCCTTATTTTACTACAATCTTAAGGACTTATGACTAATGGTATGGACATCAACAACTCTACACCGAGATTTCAAATGGTGTTTCCACAACTCAAACCACATTTTCAAAATCGTTTCTGGATATTTTGAAAATTGAAGTCTTCACCGGTCATAACTTCTGACGCTGGCAAGAACGCGTCCATACTTTGTTGGACATGTATGGATTCGTTTTTGCACTTATGACTTCTAAACCATACTCTAGCACCCTTATGAAACAAATTGAAGGTTGGACCCATGCGAATAAGGTATGTTGCCACACCTTGCTCAATGCATTATCTAACGATTTGTTTGATGTGCATTGCTCCTACAAGGAAACAAAAGATATTCGAAATTCCCTTATTCTCAAATATACTATTGAAGACGCTGTTTGAAAAAGGTTTGTGATAAAAAATTAGTATCGCTGGGAGATGATCAAAGACAAGTACATCAAGATTCAAATTAACGAATACCATAAGTTGCTCCAAGATATCAAAGTAGAGAACATAGTCTTACCTAAAGAATTAGTTTATGAATTGTTGATAAAAAAAAGTTTTGGAATCTTGGACTGACTACAAACAACAACTGAAGCATCGACACAGACAAATGTCACCGCCACATATCATCACCCATATAATCATTGAAGACACCAACAAACATGAGTGTGTTCTTGCAAGGGTTAAAACGTTGTCTGCAAAGGCAAATATGATAGAAGACAAACTAGCTTAAAAAAGGTACGAGGAAAAACCTGATCACAAGATGAAAAATAATAATAAATTTCCTCGTCCCAATGTAACTAACCCACTTTCAAGAAGAAGGGAATTGTTTTTGTTTATGGAAGGTCAGGTGATCATGCACCTCGGTGCAGACATAGGGTCAAGAACGAAAATCCTCCTAAGGAAAATATAGTCGAAGGCAAAAAGATACAATTGTTGTAGTCATTTCACAAGTAATCTTTGTGACCAATGTGAATAAATGGGTGGTAGAATTTGGGACTAATAGACACATTTGTGCAAACAAAAATGTGTTTTCCCCCTACACAAGTGTGGGGGATAGAGAAGAACAAGTTTATCTCGGTGATTACAAGACAACTCATGTCCTAGGAAAAATAAAGGTTATTTTAAAGCTCACATCTAGTAAGATTTTGGCTTTAAGTAATGTGCTACGTATGCCATTTATTAGAGTTAATTTTATCTCTTTAGCACTGTTGGGAAAAGTTGGGGTTAAAGTTTCATTTGAATCTAACAAAATTGTTATGACAAAAAATATGATCAAAGTCTTTTTGTACTTAACATTTCTGAAGTTATCAATGAATATGGGACTTCTTCTTATATTGTTGATTCTTATGATGTGAGGCATGTTAGATTAGGACAAGTAAATTCTTCGTGTGTTATAAACTAGAATTAATCAACATGCATCACAAACAAAGTAGGAAATGTGATATATGTGTAGAATCTAAAATAACGAAGAAAACATGTCATTTTGTAGAACGTCAAAGTGAACTTTTGGTTTAGTTCATACGATCTTTCTTATTTAAAACATACCATGTCTGGATGTGGTAAAAATTATTTTGTAACATTTGTAGATTATCGTTTTAGATACTTCAAGTGTGCTTAGTTAAATATAAGGATGAAGCTATTGATATTATTTTAACCTATAAGACAAGATTAGGTTAGATAGAGGTGGTGGTTATGTTTTGTTTAATGATTATTGTGTTAAACACTAGTGCAAATAACACATATTACACCGGTTCTGAGAGACATATTACACCGGTTCTACCATCGATATAGATTTCAACAATGTAATTTGTCAATCACATATTACATCGGTTGTAAAAATCGAAGTTAAGTACCAAAAATTGACTAAAATAATTCAAAAATATAGCACCCATCAGGGACATACTACACCGGTTATAAGGCCCAACCTGATACAAACCACATCAACCAGTAGATGACTAAGGACACAACAAGCACTTCACAAATAGGTCAGTCATCTCAGTATACAAAGTCAGGCCCCCACCAAACCTCGAGAGAGCATCAGCAGAAGAAGAACCATATATAAACTAGAATATCATAAGTTTTTCCTTCTTGTCTTTCCAAAAGAGAAGTTATGTAAATAAATTGAGCTCACTTTGGGGGTCCAAATAGAAGAATAAGCTAGGGTGTGCTTAGTAATTTGAGTAGGGTGTTCTTAGTAATTTGGGTTTGTGTTAATCCCGCCTTTCATGATAAGTGCATCTAGGTTTAGGGTTTCTTTGACATTCTAGAAGGTTTCTCACAAATGACACCCCTACCCCTCTATATTGTTCTCCAAGACACTCTCTCCTATAAATAAAGTGTCTTTCCTCGTGTATCAGACACATTGAATTTGAATATAGTAAAGAAACTCTGCATGAGTGTTTTTGTGAGAATTGAGAACTCTCATATTGGGTCTTATCTTGAGTGTGTGAGCACTTCAAGTGGCCGCTCTGCACTACTTATCTTGGAGCCTCCCACCCTCCAAATGGCGTGACACCATCTCCATCCTCCATAAGCTTTCTTTAATCTCTTCATCTTTTCCTTTCATTCATTTTACTTCTTTCCTTGCGCCATTTCCTTTTATCTTTATGTTCTTGTTTATGTCTTTTCTTCTCCATTCGGTCATCTTTTCCATTTCTTGTTTCATTTTGTGTTCTTTAATTCCACACCTCATCATCATCGCACCATATAATTGTGTTTTTCTCTTTGTCCTCTAGAAGTGAACCTTCACACTTACTTAACCACTTCATTAAGTTTGTGTCCAGTGGGAATCTTCTTTGGGTTTCTCACCATATTCTGCTAATCCAAAAATCATAAACAAAAGAGTAACCCATAAAAATGTGCAATCCTAAAATCAGCTCACATCATGTGGTATTCAGAGCATGGTTCTAATTGTGCTTATCTTTTCAAAGTTGATTTTCTGCTTTAAATTTTCAGCACATTTCAATTTTTGCTTTTATATTCAAGCAATTTCAATTCCACCTTTCAATTCCTTGTCATTTACAATTCCGCTTTTTATTCATTAAGCACTTTAAATTCTGCTTTTGAATTTAAAAAAAAAATTACCCTTAAAAGAACATATTACACCAGTTGATCCTTACGATTGGTGTAATATATGTCAAATATTTACAAAAATGTCACATCGTTTTTATTTACACTGGTTCTCAATTAACCGTCCTAATATGTCGTTGTAGAATGTGTTATTTGTACTAGTAAAATAAGGTATTATTCATGAAGTAACCCCACATATTCACCTGAATCTAATGGAGTAGTTGAAAGGAAAAATAGGACTCTTAAAGATATGATGAATGGTAAATTTTTTAGTTCTAATGTTTTTGATAATCTTTAGGGTGAAACTCTGCTTACAACATGTTCTTTTGCAAAATAGGATACCACATAAAAAAGCTGGTAAAACACCCAGTGAGTTGTGGAAAGGTTATTGACGATTGTTTATCAACTGTTTTATCAACCAAATTACTAAGTTCCCCTAATGTGATATAGAGTCAAACTAAGTTGAATCTTCAAAGAAAGCATGTTCATTGAATTCATTATTTCAATATTTTTATCTTCACAAATTAAAAAGAGGGAAATATTACTTTGAAATGCAAAGTGTAAGGTGAAGTAAAATGAAAGACTATGTACACACCAGACTATCTACGAAGTCAAACATCTAACGTAGAAGAAAATAAATGAATTGCAATGTAAATGAAAAACATGTAATGAAATCAATAAACACAACCATCATTTCGTCTGGCCTTTGATTGTTGACCATTAAATCTAATAGTTGTTTCACAAAAATTAAATGGATTTCAATGGAAAACTATGAACAAATTAAAATGACATTCTCTTTAATGTCAAACAATCTGAGAGAAATCTCTTGAGAAGAAGAAGAAGAAGAATTGACATGAGGACAAAAAACTAAACCAAAACTTCTAAACTGCTAAATTTTCTCTCTCTCAATTGTAGTGTAATTTACTGGCCCGCACCAAAAAATCTAGAAGGGTAAGCAATGACATGAGGACACTTACTTGCTTTTTGTAAGAGAAAAACTTCTAATGTGTAATCTGAGGCATCACACATGATTTCAAAATGTATTTACCATTTTAGAGGCTACACAATAGGCGCACTGGTAAGTCTTTTCTTTCACTCATCAAAATCCTTCTTACAATTATCATCAAATTCAAACAACGCATCTTCTGCCATAGGCTGGATAATGGGTGAACTATTTGACTAAAATATTTTATAAACCTTCGATAAAAACCTACATGCCCAAGAAATAAACGCACTTCCCTCACAGACGAGGGATAAGTCAAAGAGGTAATAATATTTATTTTGACTTTATCAACTTGCATTCCTCTTTCGGAAATGAGATGACCTAGGACTATTCCTTTGGAAACCATAAAATGATATTTCTCATAATTAAGCACAAGATTTGTCTCAATACGTCTTTTCAAAACTTTTCTCAAGTTATGAAGAACCAAAAATAGTAAAATCCATTAATACCTCCAAGCAATTTTCATTAAGTTATGCAAATATGCCCAGCATACACCTCTGAAATGTAGTAGATGCGTTGCATAGGCCAAAAGGAATTCTTTCATACACAAAAGTGCCAAAAGGACAGGTAAATATGGTTTTGTGTTGGTCCTCATATGTTATATGTATTTGCATGTATCCAGAAAATCCATAAAGAAAATAGTAATGGGACTTACTGATGACTTTTTACGGCAAGTGCACCGCTTTGTCAGAAGTAATAATTGTCCCTAAGGACGGATATCGATCCCACAAGGAACAGTGATATCAAGTACAATAATCGCTAAATATAGAACAAAACAATTAAAAGTATTGAAAGTGGTTGTGTTGGCGATGATCAATAAGAAAACAGACAAAGAA
>Ga0123342_1008446_pt1 | contig 12951 bp, 5 predicted proteins | sample Turbeawhitnodule_FD_89960 | JGI IMG/M metagenome (GOLD analysis project Ga0123342, IMG submission 89960) | Root nodule microbial communities of legume samples collected from Mexico - Turtle bean Mexico white nodule | ecosystem: Host-associated > Plants > Roots > Nodule | place: Mexico: Nepantla...
ATAATATTTTTTTTTTTTTTTTTTTTTTTTTTTTTTTTTTTTTTTTTTTCCTTTTTTTTTTTTTTTTTTTTTTTTTTTTTTTTTTTTTTTTTTTTTTCATTTTTAACCGTAATCTTTGTAAATTGTCATGTTGGATATTGTTAATTAGTCATCATAAATTTTCCGGTCATTCTAAGTCTGTTTTTTTCATACAATTTGTATTCCTTAGGTGCTCGCAGCCAATGGCCATCAACATAAGTAAGTCTTTCAACGAGAAACTGGATTTAATTTCCTTTTTCGTTTTTTTCATGATATTAGCTGTATCTCATGTATATGTATTATGTTTTCAAAATTCATTGGAATTTCGTAACCCTGTTTTAATATTTATATATAATTTTTGTGTGTATATTTTTCAGGTCATGAAACATCTTGATATAGACAACTAATTTGGTCAAGGTAGGTGTTGTTCTTATTTTTAGTTTATGATTGAGCCTTTCCAATTGGGATGTACATTGCATCATTTTTTTGTTAGTCGTATATTAATAATAGGAACCTATTCTTTATTTAGAGAATATCTGGGAAAAGATAACTCACTTTTATAGTTGGAAATGGATAACTCACTTTTATAGTTGGAAATGGATAACTCACTTTTATAGTTGGAAATGGATAACTCACTTACATATATTTTCTACTGTTCCAAATATTAATTATTTTTTTTATAAAAATAAAAACACAGCAAATGAAACATGTTATCAAGTATTCAATATTAAAAGAATATATATTTGCTTTTCTTTAATGTCAATTATCAAGAAGAAAATTATAATTGTATAAATATCAAATGAGAATATCAAATAACAATTAGATAAATGTCAAATAATTGTAGAAAAGAATAAAAATGATCAACTGTATGACCTAGAAATCCTTACTTAACTAAGGACTAAAGAAAAGTTAATATAAGATTTTTAGGGTACCTAATAAATTAAAAGTGTTTTAGTAATTTAAAACAGGAAAGAGGATGAGTTTTGGGAATGGGAACAGGACTAATATGAGAACGAATATACATATCTATCTTCTCATACCTAATTTAAAAAATTTAGTATTGCCTATCCTGGAATTCCCATTCAAAATTGGGACGTATTTAAAGAATACCAACAAAGACTTCATTTGCCATTCCTACTTACAACGTGTCATCATTAGTGCAAGTGTTCTTAGTTGCTGTTTTAGATTTTAGTCTAGGGTTTGGTCCACTTAACTCAATATGAAGGATACTTTGTCATGATTGTCAATATTTTGGACTTGCGACAAAGGTTCCTATTCGCTTTTTTGGATGTAGTTTGGTACAAATGATTCATTGCATCCTTTAATCCTGAATACTCTGTTTATAATTTTTCTATTCATGTGTCTTCAGCCATCAGTTTCTTCTGATATATCTTGCTAAGCAAGAAAGGGTTATCATAATTATGCCTGACAACTTGCATTCCATAATTGGTAGCAGCAGTGAAAACTAAAGGACAACCTCTTCGCGAAGTTTAATATGAGTGATGACCACAAGTCAATTTACACCTACTCCCGCACGCATGGATCCCAGTTCCTTTGCCTTAAGATTTGATAATTATATCATGTCTGTTAGACATGATTTCCCAATTTTGTTTAATTTCGAATTCTCTCTATGTAGCATAAACGATAATATTTTTGTGTTTTTCTTACCCAATTCGTGTTTACTTCTCTACGATGGAGTTAGTTGTGGCATTTACAAGGTAAATGTCACAGAGGGTTGCTTAAGATAGTGAAGTAATAAGTTCAACACAAGAAATGACTCCAATATTTTTGAATTCAGTTGATGACACTTGTTGAGACAATTTGGTTGCAGCTACAGAATGGATTGCCCCTTTTTGGAGATACTATATTGATCCTTTTAATTAGAAGAGTCTTGTGAACTCTTTTTGAAACTTTTTATCATGATTTTTCAAGTTAGACGGTCAAAATTCAGGGAGTTACTCATATGGCAAGCGATGACCATACACAATGAAAATATGTGCACGAATGTCGCGAGCGAGCTACAATTTTAAAAATTTATGAATGAGAACTTGTGAAATTTGATGACAAATAAATTGAAATAATAAGACAATGATATTATATTTTTATGGACTACATGTGTTAAGGAGCTGCCTATTATCTAGTTCTACCACTAAAAATTACAAAGGAAAGTGATTTAATATTAAGCTAAAATTTCTTCATCCCTGCGTACAGTATGAAGTAGAATGTATTAAAATCGCATTGCAGAGCTTTTAGTTCACAGGCCAGGAGATTCATTCCTTCTTGGCTTTGTAGTCGCTTTACTTTGACCATTGCTAAAAATAAATGAATTTTCAAGTCCCATATAGATAAAAGAATAATTTTTGAAGACTAATTTGTTGATCTCTTCCAATTCACTTATGCTGTGTTTGGACGAGGGAGTGAAAATGAAGGAGTAAAAAAGGAGATGATTTGAAGAGAAAGTGTAAAGAAAGTTATGGTGTTTGGATTAAGGTAAATAGAGTGAAAAGTGTAAGGAAAGTTTATAAAAATTTATAAGTGATGTGATAGATGTGATTGAAATTGCATTTTTTTTAATTGATAAAAATATAACTTTATATATTTGCCCTTGTAGCTACATGCAACTGTTATGGCACATGGTGGCGAAGGTAATAAGGTAAAATGTAAAACTTTATCACAAAATCTTCACAACTCAGCAAAGATCAATTTTTCACTTTCTTTGCCTTTTCCCTCCCTCTATTACCCGCAATTAGTGTCTGGATACAAGCACAAAATTTTTTCGCTTTTCAATCCGAGTGGACAGTGTTCACTCGCATCCAAATATTACCTTAAGGAACATGAAGGAATGAGACAAAAATACATTTGCCAAAAAATTCATTAAATGAAATAAATTTATTGAGTGAAATTTAATTAAATAACGTTGGAGTAATATTAGAGTCAATTTATTTGAGCAATATTCAATTTATTTATAGAAAAAATGGTAGAGAATGAATATGGAGAAAATCATTAAGCTAATAAGATTCGCTTGAAAAATCTAAAGAAGAGGAATTTGGAGAAATTTTAATTGAAGATTTGTTCAATGCATTATATCCACTAATCAAAAGCCATTGAAAAAGAGTTCCCTTGTTTTGGGAACTTGTCCATATGAATATGATTTTAAAAAGAAATAAAAACTTCATGTTGCAGGAAGATCTTTCCAAAAAGGGAAATGGGAAAAACTCCATAAAGACACTGAAAGCTTGAAAAGAAATAATCATGAGTAGATACTTAATGTATTTAAACTTAAGATATATCAAACAAAGTTTAAAAACTAAAACTAAACCATAAAAAACATTATCTCTCTCCATAGGTTGTCTTGTAATGGTCTAAGAATATGATTCAATTAATTAGACAATATAAATCTAATAAGATCACATTAACATAGAAATGAGTAGGAAATCCATTTTTAACAAGTGATGAAATTAACACAAAACAAACCATAAAATTGTAAGGTCAAAGGATAATATTTTGTAGAATTATAATAAAAACACTAAAGAAGTAAAAAATTAAGAGGAACTCATAGATAAACTTTGATGATAGAAATTGCGAAAAGTCTATTTTAGTTTCATATGAGAATTTTCATAAACAAACAACTAATGAAAACCAAAATATGGAAATGATTAGAAGATGATGAACATACCACTTGCAGAATTAGGACAAATATAAAGAAAGATGTTCACATATATAAAGAGAGACTCTTAACCAATTTGAGAAAAACAAAACTTATTTTTATTAATTTCTTTAATGAATGAGTTTACAGGAGGCAAGAAATTATTTAAAAAATATTTTGTTTCAAAGCTTAGGTTATGTTTAGCCAAAACACTTTCCTAACTTATTCTAGGAGCAAACATTCTTATTCCTACTAGTATTATCCAACAAATTAAAAATATCAATATTTTATAATAATTAGATATATTTCGGAAATAAAAAAAGTTGCTTCTACACTACTATACAAATTATAAATAGTAGTTTAAAACATATATGTAAATTAATTTTTTGATGAGAAGCTAGTATAAAATGAAAGAAAATGTGCATATACACATGCAATGAATGCATGGGTTTAACACGGTAACGTTCTTCCTTGGTGGATATTATCACCCATAAAAGTTTTGAGGGATTTCAACCTCTGTTTCCTTCCTCAAAATTCTCCCACTCTCCGTTTTTGTCTCAAAGCTCTCATTTCCATTTGCCTCCCCCAAAAATAAGGATCTCTTCCTCACTCTCATTTCTCTGTTTCTTTCTCCAACCCTTTCTTTCTCACTTCTCCGTACCCTTTCTCTATCAACTGCGACAACATGGTACCTTCTCTCTCTTTCTCGCTAACCCTCCACTTCTTCATGGAAATTGCTGCTTACATAGACTTATATGCATAATACATTCACCATTCATGGACAAATGTTCATTTATATATATGTTAGAGTAGGTTATTGCCATTACTGTACATATCAAATGTCATTACATTCGATGCATGCATGCATCTAAATTATGAATATTGTTAAATCTTTTTGCCAATTTTGTGATTTTGGAAAGCATATTGATTCATTGGATTAGTTGGTGCGGAACTAGAAAATTGTAGCATGCCTTGCATGTTACACTTAAGAACTTTTAAACTTCTGGGGGAACCGTGGCTATAGACTAACACGAACAATACAACATGTTCATCATTTTCATCTGAATAGGCGTGCCAATGAGTTTTCCCCAACCCCTATAGTTTTTTTGTGTTCATCCATTTCTTAAAGTGGTGGACTTGACAATGAATTGGTTGAGTAAGTGGGTGATTCTGGCTGAGTTTTCCTGGATTGAGATACAACAGATTGCTTTTGTCTTTTAGAATAGATGTATGATAGATCACTTCTCATCAGTTGCAAAAAGAGGCTATTTAAACACTTATTCCTAGGCACAGTACTCTGTTCCTCCCTGCTCAAAAAGACTTAAAGCCTATCAACTAGTTGTGATTTGGTCCCTAAAGAAAGATCCTAGGATTGAAAAGAATCCAGAATTAGATTGAAAGGGAAGACTCTATTAAGATGTTCAGCCAGATTCTTTGATGGGATACTCCGTGCCAATAACATGGTTAATAAAAAAACTTAAGTCTGGTTGTTATCATCATCAAATTTGTATATGAACTTATACTAATGTATTCCTTTCTGTTTCTTAAAACGAATTGTAGGCCAACGCGGCATCTGGAATGGCTGTTCTTGATGAGTGTAAATTAAAGTTCCTGGAACTAAAGGCAAAGAGGAACTTCCGTTTCATTGTGTTTAAGATTGAGAACTACGAAGTGGTAGTGGAGAAACTTGGAAGCCCAACAGAAACCTATGAGGACTTCACTGCATCTCTTCCTGCTAATGAGTGCCGCTACGCTGTCTTTGATTTTGATTTCACAACAAATGAAAACTGCCAGAAAAGCAAGATTTTCTTCATTGCATGGTAATATGATATCACTCAGTTCTTGAGCGCGTTTGTTCCTTCTGGAACTTTTCTTTTATCATCAAGTTCTCTAAAAGAAACTCATTTAATCTTAAAGAAACTAATTCAAAGGTGCACCTGGAAATACGAAGAATGACAGAAAAGCTATTAACATATTTCACTTATAGGATTCTTAGTCTATAAATGAATGTTTGTGATGTTGAAATATAGTTATCTACGGTTACCATTACAGGTACACATTTTATCATTCCATCGTGTATTGTATGACACTCTCATATTGGAAATGAGAACTATGTTTAAATACTGAGTTTGGTATGATGTATTTATCTTTACTTTCTTGTTTGTCATATTCAGGGCTCCGGATACATCAAAGGTGAGAGAGAAGATGGTGTATGCGAGCTCCAAGGACAGATTCAAGAGGGAACTTGATGGCATTCAGGTTGAGTTGCAAGCAACGGATCCCAGTGAGATGAGCTTTGATATCATAAAAGCAAGGGCAAATATATAATAATGTCATCCAATTATATATTAAGATTACAGCTAGCTTTGGCGGCACTATTAATTTCTTTATTTGCTTGACTTTTGCTGTTTTTTGTTCTTTTTGTCAACTGGCCTACATTGTAAACCAGTAGTTTAATATGATACCTAGAAAAACACTGCCATGCATTACAGGCTATATCCAACAACTTTATTATTGTATACACTACATTCTTTGAAGCTACAACTCCATTCCACTGCAACTCTATTATGATCTCGTGTTTCTTCTCCACACTTTTCCCCCTTATAAATTTGCAAAGGGTTAGAAAAGAACCCTTTGACCACTGTGTAATTTGATGAATAATTGGTATAAGCATATAATGATAAACTTATGTTATTAACTGAAGGTAGAAACTGAACTTATTTTGTCACGCAATCTAAATAAAAAGGCGATTAGAAAACTGTGGGTGGTGATATTTTTTTTTATCAGCATGTGGGTGGTGATATGATAGGAGCTCTGATACGATATTAGTAATTAGAAGATGAATTTTAAACTTAACCTTCATTAGCTAAAGAGGGAGAGCTTTTGATTATATTCTAAAATATGATTTGGTCTGAAAACATCTTCTTATACATATATTATTTTGGCTTAGTCTAGTAGTGTAAAGACACAAAAACAACTTTACCACTGCACAGATCCAAGAGAGGAATAACAGAACTATCAGCAACAGGCTAAGTAACTTAATATATAGAAACATGAAACTACTAGTCAAAGTTTATTATTGATGCCTCATGTAAACTTTTGGTTGAGATAGCAGGTCCAAGGATGGACATCTAGGTCCTGCAAATTATGACATAGACAATGCAGGGGTAAGTAATGAGTTGATTTTTTCAAAATAGAGAAAAAAAAAAAAAACAAGGAAAAGCTGAATGAAAGAACTTACTTTGCATACTGCAGTTGCAATTTTTTTTATTTAGAGCACCATGTAGTCGTTGAAGAAATCTAAAATAAGCAAGCCTGCATTTCCTGCTGAATAGAGTAACACCGAAAACTTCCCAAAACCCCACGGCAGATTCACTTCCTAACCCCATAAAGAACCATGACTTTATTGCAGATGTCTCATCATCATCTCCAGTTGATTCACCTTGTGAGCAGATCTTTGTAAGTGGAGGTCCACAAAGTTGATGATTACCTATATAGCTAAGATTTGTAAGACCCTGAAGTTGACACCTCTCAGGTTATTGGAACTCAACTGAGCAATTTTGGAGGTTAGCAACACATTTGACATGTCCCCATTGATTGAGGTTGTTTGATAAAGACAAAAATTCAATTTGAGTATGAAAGTTCCAAAACTTGTCAGGTGGTTGAAGCAGTTGAGTCTTTGATACATAGAATCTGGAGAGAAATTTGTGTAAATAGCCATGAAAACCCAGGTATCCTAGCCACACAGGTAGAAGTTGAAACAGATTTGGCGAGCTCACGGAGAAATGCTTTAACTTTGAAAGAGACATTAAATTTGTTTCAAAGACAAATCCTGTTAAGGAATTATCGACAATATAAAGGCTCTCCAAGTTGAAGAGTTGCCCAAGACTTTGCGGAAGATTGTCTTTTAAGTCATTTGATTCAAAACTAAATATGATCAAGGATGAAATATTTGCCAAACTCTTAGGAATTGGGCCACACAATGAAGGATGGTTTTTGTAGTGATTTTGGTCAGTTTATGTTTTTTCAATTTGCAGGTTGAATTCTGGAATGGACAGTCTGGTAACCTTTTTGAATTTTATAATTTGGATGGTGGAAGATTCACGACCTGCTACATTGTTTGTTTGATAGTTATGAATCAGTAGAAACAACTAACGATAAGTTAGGACATGCCCACACTCTTTTGCCAACTTCTACACTACAATGATAACTATTTTACTGACATTGTTGTCTTTGCAAGCTAGTGTGACAAATAGATGATTATGATATATGATTGTTAGGTGATACAATATTGTTTTAGTGTTTTATTATTGAAGCAAAATATCTCTATATTTCTATTACGAAATAAGCCTCTCACATATGTCATTATGCATTGACTCATATGTATAGGACATGAATATGATTCACACTTTGTTCAAGTATTTTCTAATGTCAATTTTAGTGTGTTTACATTTGTATTCCTAATTATGATAAAAACTAGTGCAAGGGAAATTGTAAGTTGATTGTCCCATACCAACTATAGACATATTGTGGTTTATATAATCTTATGAATCGGCTAAATTATAGTTTTAATATTATGTTAGTAGAATGAAATGTTTACACATATCATAAGATTATATATACATATGCTAGCTTTATAAATGATTTACTTTATTTATGCGTACTATTTATTTTATTATTTTTTATGACTTTGTTCATGTATATCTAGTTCCTTTATTCATAAGTTTTTTTTTTTAAAAAACAAATACATTAATTCTAATTTAGAATTTAGTGGGAAATTCAGAATTTATTATTATATTATCGATTGTACATTTCAAAAGATATTTCCCAATCCAAAAATGTATTATGGATTGATTTGAAATATATTTTTTCAATGACAGGTTTATAATTTCACCCTCTTACTAGGGTGCAGATTTTAAAACATGGGTACAAAATGCAATATGCCCTTCTCAAAGTTGTTCAAATTGTTCATCCAACATGGAATGCGTCCAAATGAGAGCATTATCTAGCAAAATCAAGGATTTCATAACACTAAAGGCAGTTGGCCATGTATGGTTTTTGCTAAGGTCAACGTAAGAAATGCACAACTTAGATTCAATAACCAACTGGAAACTGATGAGATTTTTGAATCTTCAAACTGCATATTGTTGTACATAATGAGTAATGAACTTCCATTATGTGCAGTGAAATTGAGAGCATTACACAAAGACACGGGAAAACAAACAAGCAAACAAATAACATAAAATAGGCTCTTTAGTCCCTCTGAATCTCGATAACGATAACACACTGTTTCTATAAAAAAAAGTAAATTCATGAGATTTTAGCCATGTTTAAATTAAATAGTAACTAAGAACATTCGCAGGAATATAAAATTAGTAGTTTATATTAGGGTGCTAATAGTCTTCTTACAAAACTAAAAAACCATGTTTCTTTACCATTTTGTGAAGTGTGCAGTACGAAATTAAATAACTTCTTCTCTCTTTAATTAATTTTTCAATTTCATAAGGGTTTTTTCTTTAATAATATTAGTCAACATTTGTTTTTTTAATCAATGTTAAGTAGGTTTCGTAGCCGGCTTCTTAAATGTGAACATGAAGACCTGGTTCAACAATTCAGTTTTCTTCAGCTACCCCGATGGTGATGATGAATGGTTCAATGATCCAAAATTCTTCTTTTACGACCTTCAAATGCAATCTAGACAAAGTCCTCCACAAAAAGTTAATTTACTATGCGTGTTCACTCGTTTACTTCCCCCACAAAAACTGTTTCTTACGAAAACAACCACAAATTATAACATTATGATTTTCGAATTTCAGTTCTTCTATCCAAGAAAACTGCCCTTATTGGCCAAGAAAAATCCTTAGGCAAACATGAGAGCGAACTCAATTGTGTTCCTTGTTGCTTTGGCTTTGTTGTTCCTTATTGCACTTCCACAGTTGTGCTTGTGTGAGAATTCAACCTCTGGCAACACAATGGAAGAGCGACAAGCTCTTGAAAGACTCAAAGGAAGTTTCTCCAACAGCTCCATGTTTGTTTCTTGGGAAGGAAATGATCAATGCCAGTGGAAAGGAGTGCAATGTGATGGCATCACCGGACACGTTGTCAAGCTTGTTCTCCATTGGCAAAAGTCATGCAGTTGTGGACACCGTTTTATATGCACCTGCTCATCACAAAATTCTAATGGCGTTCACCCTTCTATATTGGAGTTGAAACACTTGAACTATCTCGAACTCACAGGAATCTCTTTTGGCAATGGTCCTATACCAGCATTCCTTGCTTCCATGAATCAATTGACACATCTTAACCTCTCTCACTGTGGTTTCATGGGAAAGGTTCCTCAACAACTTGGTAATCTTTCAAATTTGCAGGTTCTTGATTTCAGTGGAAATCCTTTAGATGTTGATGATCTGGCTTGGCTTTCGAAACTTTCATCACTGAAACACCTAGCAATGAATGGAGTGAACCTTGGGGAAGCATATAATCTATTGCAGGTGCTTGATACCCTTCCTTTCTTGTTGCAAGTAGAGTTTAGTGGATGTGATCTTACCAACATGAACTTTCCTGCTGGCCATGTTAATTCTACGTTTCTTGCCAAAGTTCAAGTGCTGAATCTTGCTCAAAATTTACTCTCTAGCCCTGTTCCTGATGCTTTTCTAAACATGAGTTCAATAGTAGACCTCAACCTTGGTTACAACAATCTCACTTCACTTCCAAATTGGTTGGTTAATCTTGATGCCCTTGTCAATCTTAATCTTTCTGGTAATCCCTTCAAGAGGATTGAAGCCTCCGTGATATCTATCTTGACAAACATGTGCTCTCTCCGATCATTAGACTTGTCATCTAGCATGCCTATTTTTGGAGGGTCGGGGCTTGGTCAGGGAAACTATTCGGGATGTGGGAGATACAATTTGGAAGTTTTAGTCTTGAGAGGAAGTGGAATTAAGGACAGGTTGCCTAGTTGGTTTGGACAACTGTCAAATTTGAATATCCTTGATCTTGCAATGAATTTATTCTATGGTCCAATTCCATCATCCTTTGGAAATTTGTGGGCCTTGACGACATTAGATGTTTCTGATAATCAACTACATGGGTCAATTCCAGCTACCTTGGGACGGTTGTCATCTTTAGGCTTATTAGATCTTTCTAATAATCACTTGAATGGAAGCATTCCTGAAAGCCTTGGACAACTGAGGAATCTAGTGACCTTAAGGATGGTTAACAACTCATTCACTGGTATCATATCTGAGATTCACCTTCGTAACCTCTCAAATTTGATAGAATTTCAAATAGGATACAACAATCTTGATGTGAAGACAGAGTCCAATTGGCAACCACCTTTCAAGTATTTACAAGTCCTTGGAATGGCCTACAATAATGTCACACATTTTCCTCAGTGGGTTCAAACACAGGAGCAACTTTTTACATTAGACATCTCCAACAATCAGATTATAGGAAATATTCCACAAGATTTTGGTCATCATCTTCCAAACTTGTATAGGCTAAATCTCCGTACTAACCTTATAGAAGGTTCAATACCAGACTCATTGTGCAAGATGGAAAGCTTGTTCATTCTCGATCTCTCAGAAAACAGATTTTCTGGCACAATTCCTAATTGTTGGGGAAGGCAGTTTTTCTCAGTCTTAAATGTGGCATCAAATCGGTTATCCGGCACCATTCCAAACTCATTTGGGAATCTTACTGTGGGATGGTTGAATTTGAGCAACAATAGTCTCCACGGAGAGCCTTTTCAAGCCCTGCAAAGCAACGAATGGTTGCAGATTTTGGATCTTGGTGAGAATCAATTTACAGGAAATATACCTTCTTGGTGGGCAGCACAAACTGTTCTTGAAAATCTGAGACTACGGGAGAACTTGTTCAGTGGTGATATTCCAACATCTCTCTGCCGGTTCTTCAATTTAAAAATCCTGGACCTTGCTGACAATAATTTGTCAGGTTCAATCCCTGCCTGCATTGGTGATTTCCGGGGCATGATGATAAAGGGAGTTGAAGCACCACCAGCATTCACATATGATGCAGATGAATGGGCAAAAAGGCATTTCAAGCAATTCCTGAAAGGAAATGAATATGATTACACAAAAAAATTCGCATATCCATACTTGGTAAACTTAGACTTGTCGAGTAACAGTCTGGTGGGATCAATCCCTGATGACTTAACCTCTCTTTCAGGATTGATTGGCTTGAACTTATCACATAATCACTTGTCAGCAAAAATTCCAAACAACATACAGAAAATGAAGTCACTGGAATCTCTCGATTTCTCCAACAATAACCTTTCTGGTCCCATCCCAACCAACATGTCCATCATGGATAATCTAGGTTTCTTAAACTTGTCCTACAATAATTTATCTGGTTCTATTCCAACAAATGATCATTTCCTCACCTTTGATAATCGATCTTTTGCTGGCAATCCACATCTCTGCGGAGAACCCCTTACGAATAAATGTTCCATCAGCAATGGGGTACCTACAAGCGTGAGCCATGAAGAACACAATGAGAACGGTGATAAGAAAGAAAAGGTGTTGTTTTACTTTGTCATTGCACTTGGCTTCATTACAGGGTTTTGGGCATTCTTGGGAACTCTGTTGTTGAAGAGGGATTGGAGACACGCTTACTTTGTTTATGTGGATGGGGTTGTAGATAAAATCTATGTAGCAATAATGGTAAGAGTAGCTAAAAACTGAATCATGAGATGAACAACCATATATACATGTAAGAGAATCTTCTCATTGTTCCACAACTTGTGATCATTTCAGCTTTTTATTGCTTCATTTTCAAATCAAGCTTTATAATCCCACTCATACAAAGCCTCCTTAAACTCTATAAATATTGTAGATAGATCTTTTTCTGTATGTAGTAATATAGCAATAATACAAGGGTTTCTCTTTCTCTCTTCTTGCACCCATCTCTCTCTGCTTTCCTTACATTGTATACAGAGCTTTTTTTTCCAGCCATGTCTTCTTCATCTTCTTCCACCTCTGCTCCAACCGTTTCTTCCCCATCTCCTGTTCAGCTTCACACTTTTCCCACTACTCTTTCTCTCAAATTAACGGATGATAATTTTCTGGTTTGGAGCCAACAAGTTCTTGCTCAGGTAGAGGGACTCAACCTTCTTTCGTTCTTGGAATCTCCCCTCACCCCCTCTAGGTTTTTGTCTGGCACCACCGTCAACCCTGCCTTTCTTCTTCACAAGCAACAAGATAATCTGCTTGTTGCTTGGCTTCTTGCTTCTATGTCCCCTTCAATGCTTACACAAATGGTTGGATTAC
>Ga0123342_1008447_pt1 | contig 12950 bp, 6 predicted proteins | sample Turbeawhitnodule_FD_89960 | JGI IMG/M metagenome (GOLD analysis project Ga0123342, IMG submission 89960) | Root nodule microbial communities of legume samples collected from Mexico - Turtle bean Mexico white nodule | ecosystem: Host-associated > Plants > Roots > Nodule | place: Mexico: Nepantla...
GAAAATTCCAGAATGTGAAGATGATTGGGTTAACCCTCCTGTCACCCGCGAAGGTGTCATTGGGGGCATCCCCCTTTGGTGACTGCAGTCTGTGTAGCTCTCCAGAGCCGCACTGGTATTTAAAATATTCTAAAATAGCTCATGAACTCTACGTAACAGACCGTGAGAAACCCCTGATAGTATTGCTTCAATGTCTTCTTAAAACTCCAACCTTCACTGTATTCCAAAACCTTTTACCAAATCCATCAACTCCCGTTCAACCAAATGCACCCAGAATTGTTCTTCCCTCTGAACACAACCTAACGAATAAAACACATATACATATTCATTAGTACAAGGAACACTTCAGCTAAATCAAATAAAAAACGACCAAATCCAACAATTGACCAATACCCTTTTCCAGAAAGAAAAATCACAAACCAACAATCCCACACACCAAATTCTCCTTCTCTTGAGAGAGGAATTCGCTTCAAATAGAAAAGTGAGGTAACAGTTAAAACTATTAAAATATGTCTAAATTCACTTGGTTTATTTTCTTATCAGAGCTATGACTACTCACTTTTCCATCTAAAATGAATCAAAACCCAAATCCATCAAAAGATTAATATCACAGTGATAAAATAAATTCCGATACTCTAAATTTACACATTCAAAAGACCTAAACCCCAAAATCAAATTCAAAAAACTTAACAAAGGAACCAAAAAGAACAAACTGGAACCCCAATTTCATTCCTGACATGCACAATAATTCAATACCATCAACAAATTGCAAAGCAACCAAAATACGAGAATGTCCCCCAAACAACAGAAAAAGCAAACCTTAAACCTAACACCACAAAAATCAAAATTAATACAGCAAATAATTTATAGTTCTCTACACGAATTTAAAATACAAAAAATAATATTCACTCCAAGATCGATCAGTAACTGGAAAATTGAAAAACCCCAATGAAGCTTTGAGAACAGTTCAGTGCCAAAACAAATTGTTTGGAACTACTCACAGAGAAACCGCGAGCTGAAAAGAGAGAGAGAGGAGGCGAACGGAAGCGCAATGAATTGGAATCGCAGAGAATGAGAAAGGAAAAAGAAAAAAGATGCAAAAATCAGAGAGAAAAGAGTTTATAACAATGTGAGAGTGACCGGTGAACCGATCACGCGCTATCTTTCACCTGCAGTGGCAGGTCACGATTGAGACACGTGTCGCGAAAGTGACTGTGGTGATTAGTCGGTGAAAAATCTGCAGCCGCTTCAAGACCAGATTGCTGACGTGGCTAGCTTCAATTGGAAGAGAGACTTTAGCATGAGAGAAACTGTGTGTAGGTAATTTCACTCACCATCCATTGTTTAGTTTGTATAATTTGGAGTCTAAAAGTCGTTTAGTGTCTTATCTTTACTGGATTTTAAAAAAAAAAACAGATTAGTTTTCAATTATTTTAATTTGTTTAATTTTTTTCAAAATAAATTTTAAAGCTAAAAAATATAAACTCGGGAATTTGTTCATTTTAGATTAAGTGATTATATGTACATATTAAAAAAATACCCACTTAATTATATCATTACAGATATTTTAATGTAGATTTCGTTTGCTTAAAAATCAAAACTAATTAATTTAAATATTTTTGTTCAATTTAGAGTTTTTTTTTTAATTTAAACCGAGACAAAGTATACGTCTAAACTCATTATAAGATCAACTTTAAAGTATACTTTTGTTTATAAATAATTATTGTAAACAAAGTGGTATTTTATATGGAAGATATTGTTATAAACGTATGAGTAAATAATTAATTTAGTATAATGAATATAAATATCATTTATTTTTCATATAATAAAAGAAATTATATATTTATTATAATAATTTTAGTTTTGTTAATTTTATTGAATTTTTTTAGTAATTAATATAATTTAGTAAGTATTTGTTTTTAGTAATTACCAGGTATATTTATTAAAGAGAAAATAAAAATTTATATACAATCAAATTTGAAAAAATTATGAAAAATTTTAAATGTATAAAATAAAAACCTCTTTTCAATATAATTAAATATTAATAATTTTTTTTAAAGATAATTACTAAAAATCAAACAGCTCTTCAGTTATCATAATTAAAAGTCATTATAAAGTTTTAATTTTTTTTCCCCATTTATTATACTCATTGACTATTTAGCCTAAAAGTATTTGTAGTAGACCGAAGTGACTGTCTACACCGGTCACACAGTACCAGGTCACCTGCGGTGGGCGGTCACATGTGGTACGTGGAGTTTAACGGTGACGGATCCGCACGCAGCAGTTTATAGACCTGATTGATGACGTGGAAATTTTTTTTGTCGGGAAGCTCTTTGTAATATTAAGAGAAACTGTGTGTAGGTGATTATCGCTCCGAAAAGAATTTGGTTCTAAAATTTTAGGGGGAAATTGAACTTCAACAATTACTTTTTAGGTTATCCAAAAATAATTCCCCTAATATAAACATAAAAAAAATATACTTTGACAATCCTAATATTTATATATAATCCGTGATGTAACAGTTAAAAATATATATAAGAAAAAATAAATTTGTAATTAAATAATATAAAAATTATTAAAATAATAATATTAGGAGTGAAATGGTGATGTAAAACAAGTGATTATCAATATATCATCCTCTTAAATATAAATACTTGTAACCAGCAGAATTTTTTTTGACCTTATCTACAATTAATGCTTTATTTAAATTTACATATAGTTAACAAATCAAGATTAAAAGTTATTGTTTAACAGTTGAATATAATTATTTTATATTTAAATATTTATTATTGTAATTTTAATATACACAGTCTTCATGTGACTTTCTTTCGGAAATGGTATACTTCTGGGAATTAATTCTCCTTAACAGCAGTATTTCATATTTAATTTCTGAATAACACTATTTTTATTGATGGTGAAAATTCAGTTTTTAGGAAATCAAATTCTTACTTTTATTTTTTATTTTGTAAAAAAGGTTTTCAAAATTTAGTTTTTGGAAAGTCGAATTCTTTAGATACTTTTTTCGATAAAAAATCGGAATGGAGAAAGATCGTTTAGTAGTGGATCATTGAAATCCAATTCTTGAAAAATATAATTTTAACTTTTAATTTTTTATTTTGGTGTATGAATTCATCCAGAATTAATTATATAGTAACCGACTTTTGAAATACTGTTTTTGGATTATTTTTTTTTTCTTTATTGGAGTGAATGGAAACAATAAAGGAAATATAAAATAAATTTAATAAATAATAAAATAAAATTGTACCGACCAGTCCTCGGACATCGACGTCAGGGATCGACATCGGACCTCATCAACAGAAGGACAGATCGGACATAGGTGGTCTAAACGGCTATAGTGGGTCACGTAAGGTGAGGCTTAGAATTACACTAGTTAGCAGTTAAAACATCAGATATGAGAGGAAGCCCTAAGACACGAGGGATCCATGCAGGTGGTGTATATAGCGCTTTCAGGCGCGACACGAGTAAATAGTTCTTGGAGGCGCTAAGGCCCGTTAGGGTTAGGGTTTCCAAGGGAAGACTGCATGCATGACACGTGAATACTTAGGGCACCCATAGAACAGATGGCCCCAGAGATTTGGTGCACAAGTTGGTACCCATGCCATTTTGTTAATCGTTGCACTCCAGTTAAGGGAAGTTCTATGTGCCAGATTATCTTAAGATTGTGTAATAGCGGCGCAGGGACGTTCTCCAAGGAACCCTAGACATGAGTAACAGAACAAAGGTAATCTTAGTTTCAACCTATATAAAGGGGACTAAGAACCCTAACAAGGTACACAGTTTCTAAGACTGAAACTACTTTATACACTTAGTGTTTCTTTGCCCTAATACTGACTTGAGCGTCGGAGTGCAAACGGCCGCCAAAGCGCCCTTTGTCTTTGCAGGTGAGAGATTCTTCAACCAAGGAAGTTCGTTTCTTAGGCGGAGATAGGAAGGTCAGGGACTGTCGTTCGAGTCAACTGGCGAGCGAATCAACCGGCGGGAACAAAAATAAAATAATTTTAAAAAAAAATTGTAAGTAAGAAATATTTTGAAAATTTTAGTTAAAAATTGGAAGAATTTAAACGAGGGGATAAAATATTAAATTATGTAAGGTTAAATTATTAAATTTTATTTTGTAGTGAATTTAAATATTTATAAAATTGAAATATAAGGAAATATAAAATTTGTAAATTAAAAATTAAGAATATTAAAAAATTTAAAGGATAATACTAAAGAGAATGAAATAAAATATTTTATAGTTATTGTGGGAAAAATAAATAATTTTTTTTTGTTTTTATTTTTATTTTTATAATAAATTTGAATTGTGGAGAATAAGTTTTAATAAATTTGTAAATATAGTTTTATAATAAAATTCAAATTGAATAAAAAATATATAATAAATTATAATATTGGTATCAAAATTAAATATTTGTATATTTTTTGTTAAAAATATATCAAAATAAGTAATAGTAAAAAGAAAATAAATTTTTTAGGATATTTTATAAAAAAAATATTAGTTGTATGGTTTAAAAAGTTTTTGATAAAAGTTAAGTTATTCACTATTGATATATGTATGTAATGATAAAAAAAATTAAGTGGATAAGTGTATCATTAAATTTAAAAGAATAAGTGTATAAATTAGAAATATAAAATAAAAATAAATTATAATTAAAATGGAAGATGGTGTAAATAAATAATGAATTATATATAAATATATTATAAAATATAATAAGAAATATTATGTAATAATATTTTATTATAAATATACATATAAGAAAATATAAAGAAAAATGAAATATGTGATAATAATTAATTAAGATGTTATCAAAGAATAAATATGAAATGGTGTTTTCCGGGAAATTAATTCTCAAAAGCGTGTCATTTACGGAAAAAAAGTATCGGCATGTATTGTTTGAAATATCATAAATATATTGAAATTACTGCTTAAACAAAAATAACTTATTTTAACTGATTTATGTGTTTGTAGTGGGTATTTGTATTTTACATTTTTTTTTAAAATGAACTATTTTTATATTATAAGCTAATAATTTAATTAAAATATATAAATAATGTACTTTCCTCGACCAATCTCAAGAATCAAAATAAATATTTCTTATTTTTTTTCTTGGATCTCAATAGTTTTATTCAATATCTTTATTAATTATTAATAAGTTCCATTAGTGACTCTTTAGATAAATTACATTCCTTAAGTTTACTAAGAGTACATAGCCTCCAACCCTAAGTCGATTCAATTTTTTTTTTCTCTTATCGTTTTGCATTGATTTAAATCAAGTTGTTGTTCAACAATTATCGAAGTTAGAAAATAAACCTCTTTGTTGAATTGTGTTATGTTTTAAGCAAATGTCATGATGCTAGATAAGATAAGTCTCCAATGTTTCTTAATAATGTCGGTTTGTCGCCTGATAAGGTCGTTCGTTGTTAATGCCACCTGATAAGGTCAGGTAGTTGCCTAATAAGGTCATGTCTCTACCTGAGCTTGTGACGATAAATGTTTCAAGTCGAGATGGTGACAATAAATGTTTCCAATCGAGATGGTCGTGATAAATGTTTCATACCGAGATGTTGACGATAAATGTTAACAATTGAAATGGTCTCGATAAATGTTTTCAACCAAGATGATGACGATAAATGTTTCCAACCGAGATGGTGACGATAAATGTTTCCAACCGAGATGGTGACGATAAATGTTTCCAACCAAGACGACAATGATAAATGTTTCTAGCAGAGATGGTGGCGATAAAATATTTCAGCCGAGATGGTTAAGATAAGTGTTTCACACTGATATGGTGGCGATAATATTACAAGCTAAGATGGTAGCGATAAAGTTTCCAACTGATATGGTGACGATAATGTTTCCAACCGAGAAGGTGGCGATAAAGTTTCCAGCTAAGATGGTGGCAATAAATGTATCTAGTTGAGATGGTGGCGATAAATGTTTCCAATTGAGATGGTGGAGATAAATGTTTCCAGCCAAGATGGTGGCAATAAATGTTTCCAGTCGAGATGGTCGGAATAATGTTTCCAGTTGAGGTGGTTGCGATAATGTTTCCACCCGAGATGGTGACGATAATGTTTCCACCCGAGATGGTGCCGATAATTTTTCCAGTCGAGATGGTGGCGATAATTGTTTTCAGCTAAAATGGTGGCAATTTTTTCAATTGAGATGGTGATGATAAATGTTTTGAGCCGAGATGGTAGCGATAATTTTTCCAACTAAGATGGTGGCGATAATGTTACCAATGTGGCGATAATGTTTTTAGCCGAAATGGTGTGATAAATGTTTTCAGCCGAGATAGTGCCAATAAATGTTTCCAGCTGAGATGGTGGTGATAAATATTTTCGACCGAGATGGTGGCGATAATGTTTCCAACCGAGATGGTGGCGATAATATTACCATTCGAGATGAGTTACATTCCCTTTTAGTAGGAGATCACGCTAACTAACGATACATATATTAAACTATTTGTTAAAATATATTTAATTAATTTATTGATAATAAAATATAAATTAAAATAGTAATGTTCAAAGAGAATAAACTTTGAGGTCATTCTTTGAGGTACATGGTTTTAAATTTAGATGGTGGTGATAATGTTTCCATCGAAGATGGTTGTGATAATGTTTCCATTCGAGATGATTGTGATAATGTTTTCAACTGAGATGGTGGCGATAAATGTTTTCAATCAAGATGGTGTGATAAATTTTTCCAACCGAGATGGTGACAATAAATGTTTCCAACTGAGATGGTGACACAAAATGTTTGTGTTGAATTAAGGGGAAGCTAAGTTCAAAAGGGGGTGAATTAACTTAGAAAAATTTTCGCAATTAATTGTTTACAACAATTCAAATAGAGGAGTACACTAACTAAGAAAATGAATCTATTTTATTAAAAAACAATTGATTAAATTCTTTAATACATAATCTTAAAACATAAACTTGTAAACTAGAAACACAATTTGAAAAGACTTAAATTTGTTTTAAAGAAACAAATTTATGAATTAAATTTAACAGGTTATTTTGGAATTAAGAGATTATTTTTCTGATTAAGAAACATAATAGAGATTTTACAAATTCCAAGATAAGTCCAAAATTCAAATATATCAAACATTGTTTTTTTAAGAAAACCTTTGTTTCAATTTAACTTGTTTAATCAATAACAAATTTGAATGAATACAAACAATATTAATATACAATGTCACACTTGATATTGCTTATTACAATTGTTTTGGTTATTACAGAAAAAAAAATGCAGAGAACAAAGATCACATATTGATTTTTACAAACAACCGATTGATTATACCAGTACAAAATATTATGCAGAAAAATTATAAAACAGTGATAAAGAAAGCATAAAAGACATCAAAATTTTATACGGATTCACTTACAACAAAGCGACATTCGGTCTCACCCCACACCAAGGTGGATTTCCATTGAAGCAACAAAATTTTTTTACAAGAAAAGCAAAAATAGTTCTTGAACACTACAAGAACAACACCACTCATTGCAACACCCTGTCATAGTAATGATACACACCAAGAAACTCTATCTTGGTCCCAACAATTACAAAATTACAAAACAATATATAAGGGAACGAATAAACCTTGACCGTGAACCAAGAAATGCAACAAGACCTCTCAAATCCATAGCTACAATAAAGAATCTTTGACCTCTACCTATAGACCGTGAAGTTTTTGCTCCATGAAAACTCAAATATCTTTCAAAGACTAATTCTTTCTAAAACTTTTCTCACTAAGGTTCTCACAGATGTAAAATTGTAAGTTGTATGAGTAATATTTTTCTGAAATAATGCAAATTCGTTTATTGAGATTTAACATAAACGGTTTTTAAATAAAAGGGTGCAAGTAAAATCAACATGTTCGAAACAATCTGTTGATTTTACTTTAAAAAAAAATCTAATATGCATGAAAACTATTTTATTTTTCAAATAGAAAGTATTCAAATTAAAAACATTTTTCATGTTACGTATTAAAACATGGTTTCCAGTATATAAAACATATTACAGAAAAACCTAAAGCATCTCAGTATTTTCAATCAATTGATTTAAAAGATAACAAATTGAAAAATTGTAACTTTCTAGAAAACAAAATTAAAACTAGTTGAAAAACTTTTAACCAGATGAAAAATAATTTGTTCTTGGATTCATCACATTCCCAAAGGCAAAAGATAAATCAAGATATACAAAATAAAAATAAGGCAGAAAGTCTTCATCATAGCTTCATCAAACATCAAAGTTGGATCCTTGAGATGTCCAACAGTTTGAAGTCGAGATTGTAGTGTTTTGAGTCAAGATAGTGACGATAAAATAAAATAAAAGTTTTTGCAATTTTTAGTGATAACTTTTATCCTTTGTGCTTTGCTTATTCTTAAAAATCATAGCTCAATTATCCTAAATGATTTATTTTATTTTAAAGAATTTCATGCAATTATTAAAAGTATAATAAATCTTTCACTCACATTTTTTTTCTCATAATAAATGGTCATAAGCCTTGTCTTATCACTTTTTAACCACTTAAAATTTTCACCTTTTGGATTTAACTTCTTGAAAATGACAAGAACATTAAAATTCAATCTCAAAATCAAACCAAGTTACATTTTTAAAAGATCAATTAAGGAAACACCTCATTGTGATTAAGGGTGTCAAAGTGAGTCAACCTAACTCACGTTGGTTATTGGTTGGTTCTCCATAGGTTGAACTAAAAACAGATTAGCTGAACCTGACTCACTTTAAGGTAAGTTAAAAATTTTACAATTTTGCTCGACTCCACCCTCCTCCTCCTTTGAGACCGTGGATTGGTTTACTTAAAGAAGGTTTGTTCTCCTAACTTATTTTATATATTTATTATATTTTACAATCAAAGTGAATTGACTCAAATCACCTATTTAATTAAGTTTAGAAATGTTGCTAAATTTATTAAGAAGACTCAAAATTTATATAGAAATAAGTCACAAGTTAACATACCTTAAACTCAATCCAAACATGTTTAACCCATGAGCCGAATTCATTTTTAACATATATTAAAAAAAAAAAAAATTTCAACTCAACCTTGAACCTTGAATTGAACATATAGTGAGGTAGGTTGACTCACGAGTTTAAAATATTTTGACACCACTAACTGTAATCCACTTCAACTTCATCAATTGGAATCTGAAGTTCTTCAAAATTTTGTCCATCATCTTCATAACTATGCTACTAATTAAGGCCCTTAAATCTATTGCTTGTCATTTTATTCTTCATAACATTTCATTGTTTGATAGCTTGATAGCTCAGTTTCATTATTTGGTTTACAACCATGACCTTCCTTCTCATTCTTTGTAAATATGTCTTCCTTAGTAACTTTCATATCCATAAGGAGTGTGACTTGTAAACTTAACTTGAGGAGTCATATAATCAACAAAAAATCATTTTCTCTTCACCTAGATGCTTAGCTCCTCCATTAACATATTCTTATCACTTTCCTTTTTATTTTCCATCATCATCTTCCTTATCCTTTTGCAATCCGTGAGGAACCTTTTTACCCTTATCATTTTCCTTTTTTTATTCATCATTAACCTTTTTCTATTATTTAGGTCAGCATCCTCAACCTCTATAAATTGGCTCAACTTCCTCTTGCAACAAATTTATCTTTTCTTGGTCATTATGTATAACCTCATATGGCTTTATCGGCCTGTGCATAAAGTGCATAAAATCATACATCTAATTAGAAAATGAAAACCAATAAATATATCATCTCTATGAACGATCAGAATGGCTAAAAGAAATTGAAAGAAGCAACAAAAACTTAATAACAAAATGTCATTACCCATCATTCAACTAAAAAGTTCAAGGATTGTACTTTCAGACATTTCTCGTGCAACTTACAAAGCCAAAATAATCTTGTCTTCCATAAACTAGCCACCCCGAAAAGTTTGAAGGAATGGGAGAAGGAAATATGAGGAAGATAAAAAGATAGAGAACAATTATGTGGAAAATTTTGTGCATTAAAAGGCTTATGCGAATTTTTGTAGATTAGTATGTCACAATAACCATCACTAACTATGTATAGCACTTTCCTTCCTGTGTTAACGTGTTTGAAACACTTCTGAACCTTATAGATGACCAGTTTAATAACTTTAGCAGGACATCTTGATTTGTATTAAGGTTATCCAAAAAATTAAGTTCCGTATAAATAGTTTACTGCTCTTTTCAATAGTCCAATAGATTACACTTGCAGGACAAAAAAGTCAAATAAAACCCTATAACACCTAACGGAGTCCAAGTCCAAACGAAATCCACGAAGAAAAATGACAAGAAAATCAAGAGAGAAATAGCATCTACTAAAAGTATCCTGTACAAAGATAAAACACTTCAACAAGATATGCCAATTACATGGCCAAGTTGTGTTAGTCATGCCTTCCAGCCAAAACCCATGTCATCATCAAGATCACTGTTAAAAAAGGGGTTATCCGCGAAATCATGGCCAATATCCTGAACCACATCTTGCAAATGTAGACTTTGCGGCATATCAGATGTTCTTGGGTTGAATCCACTGTTGCCAGCAGCGGCAGAAGAATCACTGTTTGAAGCTGTTTTGAAGCTATTATTCCTCGACATGGGTCCATTGTTTCGTGGAACATTGGCAGAACCTCCGCTTAAGGATGGAGTATGGCCACCAAAACCCATTGCATTCTTTGCCATATTCCCATTTGCATTGGGTCCACCAAGAGGCTGTGATTGCATTCCCCCATTGTTATTTGACATTTCCTTCACTAGTTGGTGGATCATCTGCTGCTGCTGCTGTAGAGCTTGATTTCCTTGGGACCCCTGTGAATGATTTTGTTGCAGTAAACCATTTGCACTTAATGTGCGTTGTTGGAGGAGTTGTGGTGACTGCTGCGAGGTTAGATGGGAACCTGGGAAACCACCTACAGAAGAGTTTTGCATTGAGCCTGGAATCAAAGAAGGACCAGCTCCTTGCAAAGCAGAAGAGGGACTCGGGCTAGAATTATTGAATGAGGATCCTTCTCGCTGAAGGGAGCCAGGGCTAGAATTCATTGAATTTTGTCTCACGAGAAGACTTTGGTAGTTGGTAAGTGCTAAATGGGATGACCCACTCAAAGCACCACGACTAACCACATTTTGACTGTTGTTTATCTGGTTGTTCAATCCAGGATTCATTGCCATCAGCTTATTGAGTGTATTTCTATCAGTTGGCAGACCATGAACATTTGCCATCTGCTCCATTTCCTGCATCTTTTGCATCTGGAGCTTTGAGGCTGTTGTTAGTAGAGGATAATTTTTCAAACACTCTGCAGGCAAGGTCAATGGCAATGTAAAAATATAATTCCAAAAGCCAAAAATTAAAACAATAGAGGGTAACCTCATTATAAAAACTACACGCAAATTACCTATTGCCCCAACTCTGTGCTCTGCACAGATATCTATTAGGTCTTTCATGCTGTTGACAACCTCCGAAATCTGTCAAGCATTGTAGCAAGTAATTATAAGGGTTGAGAAAATACATAGCATAACAAATCAGAGGTTTTCTCTATAGTACTCAACACTGTACAGAAATTTTGAGCTAGAACTTAATAGCATACCTGCAGACATCTCACATATCTTTTAGAAAAACCCAAGTCATTAAGCGATTGCAACTCCAAAATCTTTGCAAGCTGGCGCCCTGCTGTCAATACCCTGATGCAAAATAAACATTATTTTAAGCTTTGAAGCTTGAGCCCAGTCTCATTGTAAATGCTTGTTCCCTAGATGTGACATACTGTTGTAACCAGCAGAAACTTTTAAACCAAGCATTGCTTATACATTTGGATAGCCATTCAGTAAACCCAATAAATATGAAGAAACATATTTTGCACCATATCCTTTATAGAGTTGTTTTTATCCATCTATATACCAAAATCACAGTATGCACCATTCCAAGAATACAACATCACACAAGCTGTGCAGCAAAAGAGAAATACATAGACTGAGAAAGATTTGCTAAAAACACCAAACATTAAGGAACAACAATGCATTAACTTACATGTTGCTGTTTGCTTGCAAATCTTGCTGAGAAACCCCATCTGCTCCACTTTCAGCAATTGTACTCTGGCACTTTTGAGCTACCTGTACTAATTGGTTGACCTGCAAATTTGTGAATCTTGAGTTAGCAGCCAAATCAATACCTGTATACTGCCATACCAATCAACCTTCAGACAGGTGAGCATTTTCTTTCTATGCATCACCTCTAAGGCATTTAAACCTTTCAACTTTAATTTCATTGATCTCCCATTCATGAAATAAGAAGGGAAGTTCCATTAACGCCTATCAATTTCCCTACCCAAATTTCAATATTACTACCGTCAAGTTCACCAAATTTCACTTCAGCATTCAGTCCTGACAAATATGATGGTAGAATTCAAGCATATAAAGAGTTAATTATGCAACAATCATGCACATTCAGAATTTTTTTTTGCAGAAATATTCTGACTATGCAAAGTAAACCACTAGGGTAGTCACTACACTCCCAGCTACCAAAAAACCAAGCACCAAATGAAGATCTACATAACAGAAATATTCTATCAAATAGCACCATCATCTACTAAAAACAAAGAATGACTGCTAAAGTGAAAAGCATTCTAAAGGAAGCAGAAACATACCGGTGGTGCAACCAACCTTCGAGGGAGAAGTTCTTCATGCCGCCTTGCACAGAACTCCCAAGATAATATCTGTGCAAATTAACAAGAACTTCAGGAGGTCATTATTATATAAAAATGATTCAAATAGAAAATGTACTAGACTATGATAACAATTGTGTAACCTTCAAATCTTGAGTGAATATGATGCGTAGTTGACCTTCACGAACAACTCGAAGCTGCTCATATACACTCTCTTGAACTGCTTTTGCATATTCTAACATCATCGCACCAGAAGAAAA
>Ga0123342_1008448_pt1 | contig 12945 bp, 9 predicted proteins | sample Turbeawhitnodule_FD_89960 | JGI IMG/M metagenome (GOLD analysis project Ga0123342, IMG submission 89960) | Root nodule microbial communities of legume samples collected from Mexico - Turtle bean Mexico white nodule | ecosystem: Host-associated > Plants > Roots > Nodule | place: Mexico: Nepantla...
CGGTCATAGGACCGCATTTGTAAATTCCAGATTTACAAATGCGTGTTGATCAAATGCGGTTCTATGACCGCATTTGTAAATTTAAAATAGCCGCATTTGTTTAACTTATCTGCACTAGTGTTTTCTCATTCTTTTTAACCAATGCTTTCAAGGAAAAGGTTGTTATTAGCAAACTAGTTAGTTCATAAACTATTAGATTACAAATACTTTATATAACTAATTAAAAAATCATTTAATAAATATTAAATAATAATATTATTTTAAGTTGTATTAATTATTTTACTATAAAGAACAGATAAATTAAATTATAATACTTAACTTACTACACTTCTAATCCAATAATAGATTTTTTTTTATCTTACATCATTGCATAACATGAATTTTTTTTAAGAAATATTATCGTAATGTTGTAAGATTTTTTATTGTGTCATCTTCTATTTTAACATTGCAATAAATATAAATATATACATAAATAAATTGAGAATGAATATATATGTATCTAAAATTAAATTAAGAAAATAGGAGAGTTAAGATATAAATCATAATAGAATAATTAATGTTTTCGTATAAATTCAAAACTAACAGTTAAGTACAAATAAAAATATTTAAGAAATAATAAGACATTTTGAAAGGATGGAGAAGTATACTTTTATGTAATTTTAAATAATTTGTACATGTATTTATTACGATAGATGGAGAATAAAATAATAAAATTAAAAATTTGTCCAATTACTTTATTAAAATAAAAAACTTATTATATTTGTTATGCATGTAACCTTAAAAGCACGAAAAATAAAATAAAGGAGACACGAATATTTAAGTCAACTTATGAATGTAATTTTTTTCTTAAATGTTCTCACATTCTTAAAAAATCTCTTGTTATGACATAAAACTAAAATATTAAATCTTAAATAAGATGTTAAATCATAAAAAAATATTACACAAACATATAATAATTAAATAAAATATTAAATAGAGTAAGAGTAGTAATGTAATGTAATAGAATTCACACAAAAAAAATAAATTAAATTATCGTAAAATAACTTTTACAATAAAATATCTAAATATACATAAGAAATTAACCATTGCTTTTCTACCAAATTGATTAGTAGCATGCATGAATTTTACTTTTTTTTCTCACCTACTTAATTTTTAATTAATAGTGAAATAATTTATAGTAGTGTGAGTATTTATTAAATGTAGTAGTGATTTGTAAATAATGCATTCAAAGAAGTAAATAGGAATTCTTTTATAAAATTATCATGAAAGTTTAAATAATACATCTTTGATGTGCTGATAAATATTCTACTATCTTAGCATACTTGTTGTTTAAGCTAAGCAGTTCGGGAATGGGAGGTAGACAGAGGTCGGTAATTCAAGTCATCTGGAGATTTTGCAGGTCAACCTAGAGTAAGGGAAAGACATCGCTCGATGGTCCAGGAAACGTTGAAGGTCCCGAGAATAATTACATGTGAGTCCCTTGAAGATGAACATTTTGAGGTCATGCAGGTCAGAGTTGAGGAGATCTATTTGACACCTTATATGCGATACCTCGCTGACGGGTTACTCCCCTCTGAGCCACAAAGGCTAAAATTGTCAACAGAAACTCGGGAAGGTACACTTTGAAGATGGGAACTTATTTCGTTACGGTTATACTCACCCATTCTTCACCTGTATGAGTAGGGACCAGTGCACTCAGATCATGTCCGAGCTCCATGAGGGTATTTGTGGAAACCACATAGGAGGACGAACTCTCTCGTTGAAAGTCATCCGAGCAAGGTACTATTGACCGACCATGAAGAAGGATTGAGGGAGATATGTCCTGCGTTGCGAGCAATGTTAGAAGGATGTTGATTGGTACCATGCATCGGTTGAAGAGTTGCGATCTATCTATAGCCCATGGCTTTTCCGGGGAATAGATATTTTAGGTCCTTTCCCTCTAGCCATACGAAAAATGAAGTACCTCATCGTCGCCATTGAGTACTTTACCAAGTGGATTGAAGTTGAGTCGGATGCACAGATAACTGCTCATAAAGTCCAACATTTTGTATGGAAGAATATTATGTGTCGTTTCGGGATTCTGAGGCAGTTAGTGTCCAAGAATGGAACCCAATTCGCTATTCAGCAATTGGGAAAGCTGGCACAAAGCTCGGAATAAAGCAGGTATTCGCCTCGATAGAGCATCCACAAACAAAAATGGGCAGGTAGAGTCGGCGAACATGGTCCTTTTGAGGGGACTGAATAGGAGGCTGGAAAAGGCAGAGGGAAATTGGTCAGAGGAAATCTCGAGAATACTGTGGTCTGATCACACCACCCCGCAGTCAACAACAAAGGAGACGTTGTTTAGCTTGGGAAATGGTTCAGATGCCATGATACCAGTTGAGATACAAAAGAGTTCTCTAAGGTTTCAAGGTTTTGTCATTGAAAATCCAACAAGGTAAAGAAGGTGAATCTGGATTTGTTGGACGAGGTATGTGATCATGCTCGTATAAACTCAGAAGCTTTAAAGAGAAGGGTGAAGTCAAGACACAAGACTAAAATGAAGCCTCGACAGTTCAAGGTTGTTGACTTGGTAATGCGGAAGGCCTACACCTACCAGATTGAGAACAATTTGTCCCCGAAGTGGATTGGCCCTTTTCGAGTGGTCGAGGTACTAGGAAACAGTGCATATAAGCTAGAAACCTTGAATGGAGGAGCCATCCCACGAACGTGAAACGTGGAACGCGACCAACCTCAAGTTTTATTTTAGTTGAGACATTTGAATTGTTATTCTTTTCCTTTGAACATTATGTTGTTTGAGGTTATGCTCTATTTCCCCAAAAAAGGGTTTTTTTTTAACAAGGTCACCAAGTAATAAATTTTTTCTTTGAAATTGATGTATGAAATAAGTTAGCGTAGATGGTGCATGGTAAGACGACCTAGCTCAGAATGAATAAAGTCATCCGAGTATAGGCGCCTTGTGAACTTGAATTTATTGTTGTTGATGAATTATTTGATATGGCACATGGTAAGAGGACCTAGCTCAGAAGGACTAGATTCATTCGAGTATAGGCGTCCTATGACGATGAATTTGTTATTGTTGATAAATTATTTGATATGACACATGGTAAGACGACCTAGCTCATAATAAATAGAGTCATTCGAGTATAGGCGCCCTGTGACGATGAATTTGTTATTGTTGATGAATTATTTGGTATGGCACATGGTAAGACGACCTAGCTCGGAATGTATAGAGTCATCTGAGTATATTTGCCCTGGGAAGTTGAATTTTTTGTTGTTGATGAATTATTTCATATGGCACATGGTAAACATGGTAAGACGACCTAGCTCGAAATGAATAGAGTCATTCGAGAGTATATGCGCCCAATGATGTTGAATTTATTGTTGTTGATGGATTATTTGATATGGCACATGGTAAGACGTCCTAACTCAGTATGAATAGAGATCAAGTATAGGCGCCCTGTGACGATGAATTTGTCATTGTTGATGAATTATTTGATATGGTACATGGTAAGACGACCTAGCTCGGAATGAATAAAGTGATCCAAGTATAGGCGTCCTGTGGCGATGAATTTGTTATTGTTGATGAATTATTGATATAACGCGAGGTAAGACGATTGAACTCGACATAAGTACGACTACTCGAGTTAGGCGCCCTGCGAGTTAAGTTGATATGGAGATCATTTGGGGTAGCGCGACCAAGCTCAGAGCAGATGCGACGCCCTGCGAGGTAATATATCGTGGAATAAATGCTAAACTCACATGGTAAAACAACTTAGTTCAAAGGCCATAATGACTCGACCAAGCTCGAATTTAAAATAATCCAAAGAGCTCAAGGTATTATTCCCTTTACATAACTTGTGATGTGAAGCTAAGTAGTGAATGCTCAAATAGAAAGAGGGTGCATGTCAAGTTGAAGTGAGAGTTTGTCCTAATCACAAAGGCGTCACTCATCAAAGGTTAGACTTTTCTATTAATAGAGTTAAGTTATTACTTTCCACACTTAAGTTGGTAAAACACTATTATATTATTTGTGTTAAGTAAGTTGAGTCAATTGGTAAAACGTTGAAGTATGCATCTATAGAGGAGAAAATAAACTATGTAAAAAATCCCAAAACCAATGTACATCAAAGGGTTTTTAAATTTAAGCGTTGAATAAATATAAGCGAAATGTTCAAAATGTCAAAGTGTCAAGAGAATTTAACACACGAATAAGTGTTACATACCATAGCAAAGTTTTGTGTAATCCTCCCTTAGTTGACCATCGACCATGATTTTACCTGGGCCGAGCTCTGAAAAGTCCAGGGTAGGATGGACTGCCGCTGCTTGCTCTAAAGCTGCCTCGAATCCTACGAGGTAGGCTTGAGCAACATCTTGTTTAAAAGATTTTGTGGCCTTGGTGAGGTCTTCCCCCCCTACGGGTTGCCTCCTTCTCCAACTCCTCAATTGTGGACAATAGTTTGTTCCTTTCTTTGTTTAGGCTTGATGCCTCTTGAGCCTTCTCCATCTGGAGTCGTTTAGCTTCTTCGTATAGATCAGTCAGGCCTTTGGCTTTGGGTTGGGTATGGTCATTGAGACTGGTTGATTTCAGCCCGGAGACGTTCTACTTCCTTCTGAAGCTCCACGTTCTCCTTGACCCGTTGATCCTCAGCAGCCTTCCGATCTCGTGCCTTAGCAATAACCAGGAAACCCATGGAAAACGCCTGCCTAAATTGCTTCATAGTGTCACGAAAAAGGTAATCTTCGTCATGGACCATGAGCCTAACTTTGTCCTTGCTAGGCAGAAAGGAAGTCTCGTCAGGGGTCGTGACGTCGAATTTGGGGTCCCATAGACTTTTCCCCCTTGAGCTCTTGGCCTCACATTCCTTAATGATGATGACCTCTTGGTGTGGAGCTCGACCATCTGAATGAGAATGCTCAGTAGGAGAAGTGGTTGTTCTCCTTTTCCTCTTGAAGACGAGCCCGGAGGTAGTCTCCTCGTTATGATCAGTGGGGGGCTAGGTAATCATAGCTGGAGAATTCCTCTTTAGCGTCAAAGATTCCTTGGGCATGTCAGCAGTCACCCTCATCCTTTTAGCTAGCTCGGTTAGCTTCGCTTTGCTGATGTTGGACAACATTCTCTCTACAAAGAAAATAAGTAAATGATTAATGACAGTAATAAAGTTGACTTTACCAAAGGTAGGAAACGATGAGTACCAATATAGGTTTTCAAGGCACCAGGGAGATACTCTTTGGTTAACAAATAGGAGGTGTCAAAGACAACCTTCAAGTTTGTCAAAAATTCACATATCTCCTGGTCTTTTGGTGACAAGTCCTAAGCTTTGATGATCCAAATCTGTGTTGAAGGTTGATGTTGTGCTGCTTTTGGTTAAGAGCTTAGTCTAGGGTGTTTAGAATTCTTGTAAAGATCATTCCAGTTCTTTGCATAAGTTGGTCCAGACTTGGTTGACTAACTGTGTAACCAATTCAACCGGTTAAAACGATATTTCAACCAGTTGATTGTCACATTTCATAACAGCTTTTCAAAAACCTGTTGGATATGTTTTCAATTGAATTAAAACTGTTTTGGCTCATGATTGACTGCCTAGAACGACTAGTTTTAAAAGCTATGAATATGGTTTCTCTTTGGATTTCAAAAAAAAAAAAAAAAACACAACAACAAGAAAGTGAGATTGAAACTGTTTTTGAGAAGAGATTCAAATCAAAGTTTTGCAAGATTTCTAAGTAGCTGTGCATTGGTTCAAGGTTTGATTTTAGGAGCTCTATGATTCCTGTAAATCCTGGTGTAATCTGTTCTTTTTTTATTCTTGTAATAGTTTCCTTTTTTGTAATTGTGAAGTGTGTAAACCTGTAAGGTCAGAGGGTGTTCTGACTAAGGTTGTGTGAAGGCAAAAGGGGTGAGTGGTTCTTGTGGTATCAATATCACCTCTTTGTGGCTTGAGTGTGTGTAATCTGTGATTGATTACTAGTGGAAACCCAGTGGTTTTTCTAGAAATTGGATGTAGCTCAGGATTTAGTGAACCAGTATAAGTTGGCTGTGTAATCTCTCTCTCTCTCTGTCTCTTACTCCTTATAAACTTTTTGATTTGATTTTGTTATTGCTGCTGCCATAAAGAACCGGTTAAAACGCCGATTGAAATTCTGCAAATAGTTTCAATTACCTTGTTTGATTGTCTTCCTTGATTACTTCTTCTGTGATTGTTGTTAAAACTTCATTCTTATCTAATATTTTCGAAAATCTTTTGACAAACAATTGAATCCCCCCCCCCCCTTCTTTTTTAAGCCATTAATCTAACACTCCTGACACCAAACACTTTGGAATCTGTCGTGCAGTAGGGTCAAATCTCTTGTGGAAGCTCGAATCTTAAGAAATTTACCTTTAAATATTTTGTATAATGACAGAAAGAGGGTGAACAAAGCTCTTCATGGGGCACCGTTTAAGGAAACCCACAGTTGACGGCCCGAATGTTTGGCCTCAAAGAAATATTGGAAAACTTCCACATTCGGAAAAATGCCGAGCTGTGAGCATAAGATTGTAAAAGCACAAATAAATGCCCAGCTATTTGGATGTAGCTGGGAAAGAGCTACATTGAGTTCGGTTAATAGCTTATTTTCAAAAATAGATAAAGGAAAACGCAGGAGAACCTTTTTAAAGAACATGGCATAAAAGAAACAAAATGGACCATCAGGGTCAGACGATTCGTCACAACAAAGATGTCCATTTTCCCTACACTCTACCGTTTTTACAAATCCTTCATGTCTTTTACTCAAGGTATAACCATTTTCTCTCAACTCCCTAATACGTGAATGAGTGGTGTAATAAGAGGTTTCTTTTAAAAAACCCATTTTAGCCTAGGAGTATAAAGAACCATAATCCATCGTTGATATATCTAGAAAAAAAGCACAAACACAAACAAAATACGAAATGCAATTCAGACCAAGCTGAACAAATGAATTAAAACGCACTTCGTTTCATATAATGTAGCCAATAAAACAGGATAACAATCATTCAGCGTAGGTAAGTGAATAAAGCATACCTGTTTTTTCGGTGAGTAGACGATGATGTGCAGTGGCACGAAGGAGGAAATGAGGAGTCGGTAAGAAGCTCGAGTAGAAGAGAATGGAGTGGGAAAGTGAGGAGTGAGTGAACAAAGGAAAGTGTTTTTGAAATGTGAAGAAATTGAAACGGTAGGGTTTTTCCACCGTTGATACAAAGCCACGTGGACGCTCCAGATTTAGTATGGTGAGGTGTCATGTTAGGAAACGCTTTGGCAACCGCGCCTCACCTATCCTTTTTCGCTTAGCCGAGCTCGACTCGAGCCTGGGGTGCTTGTGTACTGGCCGGGAATGCTTGGGACCTTGGTCCAAGTGTTTAGGTATGGTCAGTTCGGTTGTGCAAGTTATGCCCAGCTCGGCCTGGGCCGAGTATGAGCCCAAAAGTGTGTTACGAGGTCAGTCCAGGTTTTCTAGTAAGTTTACTTGGAAAAGATAATTAAAAATAATAGAAGAAATAATTGAATTAGTTGAGATATACAGGAATAACTGAAATTGGTTGAAGTATATTATTAAATGCAATTAAAAATGTTTGTACCCGAAAGTAACAGGTATACGGTGAACAAATTATTGTTGAATGATATTATTGTTGAATATTATATTCTAGATGTTGAGATTATATTCTCATGAATGAAAATTGTTGAAGGAATGTCTATAAAATGGGTTTGAGACTCCGGGTAAAGATATGCTTTTCTGAATACTCTAAACTAAAGCAATTTTATAGTTTGAATGTTCTCACTAACTTGGTCATCGGAGTGATCAACAGGTAGAACCCCCTTTGTCCAAGTGGAGCAGCGTTTCACAGCACCAAGTGGAGACAAGTCAAAGCGAAGCTCAACTCGTATATCAACCGAAGTGAGCCAGCGAAAATAGTTTTTATTATTAATAGATAGTTTTTAAATTAATATTTAATTTTTTTCTAAAATTAATTTTTATTTAATACTTTTTTCTTGTAGTGAATAAAAAAATAATATGTATAACTGAAAATTAAAGTATTTAAATTTAATGAAAAAATAGTTATAGATGAAAAGTAAGATAAATTTATTTACTATTTTAATATTGTTTTTAAAATTATTGTTATATTAAAAAACATAAATATTTGATAATGATAAAATAAAAAAGGTATAATTATCTTATTCGTCCCTACATTTTGGGGCAATATTCAATTTAGTATAGTGGTTTTAAAAAAATCAATTTGGTCCATATGTTTTTTTAAATGTATCCAAAATGGCCCTTCTTGTTAAGTCACTCCAAATGGCATCAAATGATGCTTATGTGGCAGAGAGAAGTGGGATTGGGTTTAGTGTGAGATGTGAGGTGTCAAGTGACGTGAATGATTATATTAGTTTAGTAAAAAATAAATTAGGGATTAGGGTTTTTTGAATTTGAATTGAGGGTTACGAATTTTTAATTGTAAGCAGGGTTGAGAGATTAAGGAAAAATCAATTGGGAATTTAGGGTTTTTTGAATTGCAATTGGGGTGGCAGCAAGAAGATGTTTGGATGTTCGTTAGGCCATCTAACCTTCGCCTAACGCCACAAAGTCTCGTATCACACATTCAATTAATGAGATTCATTCACATTTCACCTTTGCAGGCGATGCAATACTCGGGCAATAAGGAAGAAGCAATCCCAGGCCTTAGGTCCACACCAGATCTGAGAAATTTCGAGATGTGAATCTAGTTTCGTACAACCCTTCTCCTTTCCATTTCATTTTTCATTGTTACACATAGAGGAATTGAAAAGGAAGAAGAATAATAATAAGAAAAGAAGATGAGTTTTGTGTGCATATCAAACTGTGTTAGTGACGCATGTGCTGGTTCGTCCAACGTACGTGAGTCTTTACAAGTGGTTAGAATCAGACGCGGAGTTTGTGCGTAGAAGGGGTTCGTACGTGTGTGGGCACTCGAGGGTGGTGGATAGTGTCTCGTGCAAACATATGTACCTATGAAGCTACAATTTTTTTAGAAAAGAGACGATGCCGGAGAAAACCCAAAAATGTTTCGGAAAAATTATGGAAAGAGTGAAGGGAAGGTCTCATAATAAGAGTAATGGGTTTGTAATGAGAAGGAAGTGTTTGGTTTGGAGAAAAAAAATGAGAGAAATCTCCTCCGCAGTGGCAGTAAGGTGGGATATGGCGACCATGACTGTGCAAACAGTGGCCACTACTTTCTTCTACACTTAAAAAACAATTATGACTCCTAAAATCACATAACCCACCATGTAGGATCGTAAGGTGATACTTAACGGAAATAATCAATTTGAATACATTTTAAAAACATAAGGACAAAATTGATTTTTTTTCTAAAACCACCGCACTAAAGCGAATATTGCCCCAAAATGTAAGGGCGAATAAGGTAATTATACCAATAAAAAATTAGGTGTGTCAAGATACATGGCATAACAATATATACATAAACATGTCAATAATTAAACTTTCTTTAACTATAATATATATATATATATTAATTATCTACATCCCTTCAAGTCACATGTATTAGCTTCAAACATTAAGAGTTTGCCAGTTAAAAATAAAAACACTTAATACAATGATATTTTAGAAACAAATTAGCAATCTGTGTAATTAGACAGTTGGAAGACAATGTAATGATTCCATGTTGAAGATAATCAATTTCAATTTTCTTCATACATTCATAAAAGATTGAATTATGAACAATTTGAATAACATTCATGCTGTCATGATACATAGGAGTTGGTATAGAAAAAGAAACATCCATATAAAAAAGAAAAAGATAACCAAACTAGCTCAGGCCATGACACGATATTTAACTTTGGTAGAGGAACAAGAAACAATATCTTGTTTCTTGCTCTTCCAAGGTATAAAAGATCCTAGAAAAATGCAAAAAAACATATTATAGACTCCAAATTAGTACGGTCACCAATTTAATTAGCATTAAAATAAACACATAACTTAAATGAGCATGACGAGGGAAAGAAAAGACTATAAATTTATGTACCACAAAGGTGTCTAAGAATACAAAGAATAGTTGTCTAATAGAAAAAATAATAAAATTGACTCACAACATGTCCAACATAAGCATTATCAGAACAAATAACGGTGAGTTATACTAAATTGCCAACAAATAGTATACATAGTATAGAGGGACACCATAAAAAAAAAAAAAGTATATTTCACATTGAGCTCGAGTATGAGAAAAAAAATTGTTGTGGTAAATCATTTTTAAGCACATCAAATGTTCTTTCAATTACATTTTTAAGTGATGAATGACAATAATTAAATAATTCTCTTGGATTCTGTGTACATCTTTTGTACATTTTAAGGTGGTATTTATCTATAATATTTCAGTTCTTGATTGATGATTGATATTATTATTTCATTATCAAAGCTTGAATTATTCATGATTTTGATCATTAAATTTGACTGGAAAGTACTTCTAAGAATTTGACCTAAATGATAATACTTAACATATTTTAATGCTAGGAATAAATTTGAAATGTTAATTGCTTTATAAAATTTGTTCGTAATGATAAGAAGTTTTTAAAAATATGCGAGAAATCAATATTTAGGAGACTCTTTTCATAATTTTGTATGCGAGAAATCGATATGAATGATTTTTATGTGTGCATCAATATCAATCAACACTAAATATTATAATATTTTTGTAAAAATACAGACCAGTGAGAAGGATGAACCACAATCCTAATTTCCCATACAAATATTTTACGCTTTATTTAAATTCTTGCAAATTCATCATAGATAATAAGCTTTTACATGTTGTTTTCTATTTAGTAAATATTATACTTAAAAATTCAACGGTTCCTTATGGGTTTGATATCCATCCTTAGGGATAAATTTATTACTTCTGTCACGGTACACTTACTGTAAAATAATCATAATGTTTTTGGTGTTGTCGGGGAACAATTTTGTTTAAAATTTGAAAGTATAATTTGCTAAATATTTTATTTTTTTAGATGTGGAAATTTTTTTAAAGTTTTTTTTGTGTATTTATTTTATGTAGTTTTTATTTTTATTTATTATTTTTTAGTGTATTTATTTCATTTAGTTTTTGTTTAGTTTTTTTAGTGTATTTATAATTTTAGTTTTAGTTTTAGTATTTTGAATTTATTATTTTATTTTATTTATTTTTTTTAGTGTATTTATTATTTTATTATTTTTTTTGTTTAGTGTATTTATTTATTTTTTTTTTAGTTTTTTAATTTAGTTTTGTGTTAATGTATTGATTATTTTATTTTATTTAGTCTTTGTTTTGGTCTATTTATTTTATTTATTTTTTGTTTAGTGAATTATTTTGTTTTGTGTATTTATTTTATTTAGCTTTTTTCTTATTTATTTTTTGGTTTTGTTTTTGTTTTTAGTTTACATAGTTATTTTTAATTTATTTTAGTTAGTTCTTTATAATTATTAGTTTTTGTTTTAGTTTTTTAGTTAGTTATAATTATAAATTTTTGTTCTATTTTTGTTTTAGTTTTATTTATTTTATTCTTAGTATTTTATTTTATTTTTTCTTAGTTTTTATTTTATTTTATTCTAGAGATCAATTGCAGTTAGATTTATAAGGAAGAATAGAAGTAAGAGAAGAAAAGAAAATTAAGGAGAAGTTATAAAAGAATATTCAATTACGTCTACCTCTCACATTGAGATAATTCAAGAAGAAAGTAACATGACTGAGGAAGGACAACCACCAAATAGAAGAACACGTGTTAAATCCTTTGGAGGAATGGAGTTGGAGGACCCAATGTCAAACAAAAGTTGGGTAATCAATGCTCAAAGGCTAAAGCCTTATTTATGTGGTGAAATTGAAAGGATCATCACAATGATTTTGTTGAAGGAGCTACAAAGAAACATGCGTCAAGTTATATGACGTTAAACAAGCGCTTGCTGGGAGGCAACCCAAATTTTAATTATTATGTTTTATTTTTGTGTGTTTTGTTTAGTTTTTGCTTAAGTTGTGTGTTGGTGAAACCAAGTTTGATGACCCCAAAACAATTTGGATCATACGTTGCATGACCTAGGGACATGTATTATTTTTTTGGAGGGGCATGTCCAACAGATGAAGCAAGACCATGTAGAGCTGTATATGAGGATTTTAACAGAAAGATGGATAAGTTGTTAAGAGATGATTGAGCACAAAACATGATTTTATTTTTCTAGTTTTTTTCTTTTAGTTTGTTTAATTTTCTTTTTTTTTACTTATTTTATTTGCTTATATGTTTAGTTTTATTTTATTTTTTAAGTTGTTTTTCTAGTTTTATTTTGTTTTTGAATATTATTGTGAGAACTAGAATATTAATTTGAATTGTGGAAAATTTGTTAATCAGACTTTGTGTTTAAGATTAGAACCGTGAAATGATATAGACATGGGTTGGAAAAGAAAATGTGTTTGAATACATATTCAAATTTAATTGAGATTGTGGTACCTGAAAATTTAACAAGTAATAAGAAATTAAACTAATTAAGCCAAGTGAGTATGTGAGTCTTAAATAGTTTGTGATGGATTGTGCCTTCATGACCGAATTAAATTCTTGAATTTTTGGAGGATTTGCGGAAGCTTTAATGGAGGAAACGTGCAAGGATGACTCTCATGGAGCTATGGATTCCTTGAAGATGCATGATAGGTAGGGGGAGTGATTGGTTGGGCCATATGACTGGAGCTAGGTGAAGAAGTAGATTAAAGTGTCTATCCTAGAGAGGCAAGACAAGAGAGTGAGATGGCTAGCAATTTTGGCAGCAATTAACTCCTTCATTAATCTTCTAAAAACATGAGCCAAGTGTTGAAGATGGGAAGCTTTGATGTGCCAAATCCAAGTGAAGCCTAAAGCTGTGTGATGTTTTAGGTTTAGGTTTTGGGTTGGGGTTTAGAATCTTTGTAAGATCAGTTTTTGAATCTCA
>Ga0123342_1008449_pt1 | contig 12942 bp, 7 predicted proteins | sample Turbeawhitnodule_FD_89960 | JGI IMG/M metagenome (GOLD analysis project Ga0123342, IMG submission 89960) | Root nodule microbial communities of legume samples collected from Mexico - Turtle bean Mexico white nodule | ecosystem: Host-associated > Plants > Roots > Nodule | place: Mexico: Nepantla...
CACTTTGTTTCCTTTTCTCAATTCTCTATCATTGTTCTTGTTCTTGGTATAATCGGAAGCCACCTAAAGGTTCCCTTTGTCCAAAGCCTAATCGTTCTTCGAAATCTCTTACGAGAGGACCTATACACTTCTACACACGATCAGTCATATCAATTGGTATCAGCTAGGACCTTCCAGTACTTTCAATGGCAGATTCAACACGCTCCGCTCAAGCTACTAAGGAGATGGAAGATCGAATCTCCCAAATGATGGATAATAGGTTTATGGAACTCGCGACTACGTTGAAGGAAACCTTGACTCTTTCTATGAAAGAAACCATTCAGGATTTACTTACTCAATCTCGAGGTGAACGCTCCCCTAGACCTCACATGACACAATGTCTCGCGGACCTCGAACGGGGTCTTCTTATGTTTGTGGCACGTGGTTGTCACGCATCGACTTTCCCCGATTCAATGACGAAAATGTTAACCAGTGGATTTATCAATGCGAAAATTATTTTCTCATTGACCAGACTCCAGAGGAATTCAAGGTACAGTTGACACTTGTGCATCTACAAGGCAAGGCCTTGCAATGGCATATCACACTTATGAACTCTGATTTAGATATGGATGCACCTTCATGGCCAGGATTCACCAAAAGTCTAAAAGATCGGTTTGGTGCAATTGGCGATGATCCCATGGTTGCGTTGATGCGTCTACGACAAAAGACTTCAGTTGATGCCTATCACGAAGAGTTCGATTCAATCATTACAAGATTAAAGTTAGCTAATGATCATATTCTCAGCTGCTTCCTTGGTGGCTTAAAGCAAGACATCCAAATGATAGTACGCATGTTCGAGTCTACATCTCTACAACATGCATTTACTTTGGCCAAGACGTATGAAGCAGCCAGTTTCAGCAAGTCAACGACCAAATTCCACAGGGGAGTCTTAGGTCCAGTCCCAGTGCCTCTATCATCGTCAGCTCCAATCAATGTGGTCCACAAACCTAAACCCACATGCCACTTAACGTCGGAGTTCATAGCAGAATGCACAACCCAAGGCCTTTGTTATTTTTGTGATGAACCCTACTCAATGGAGCACAGTAGGGTACTCAAGAAATTACAACTTCACGTCATGGAGATAGAGGAAGAAGATGACGCACAGGATAGTCCTCCCAGTGACGCGACTGACTTATTGCAATGGAAGGAACCACAAATCTCAGTCAACGCATTAACAGGGTTGGCTGGGTTCAGAACTATGAGAATAACTGGATATCATCAAAAACGACCTTTACATATTCTCATTGATAGTGGCAGCACTCATAATTTCTTAGATACCCAAATGGCTGAAAAATATGGGTGCATAATTGAAACGATTGCCCCTTTGAATGTCGTGGTAGTAGATGGGTCAAAGATCAAGATATCTTTCGTGGTCAAATATTTTAGTTGGACAATTCAGCACACAACTTTTACTGCTGATATGCTACTCCTTCCTTTCGGGTGTTGTGATTTGGTTCTGGGAATTGAGTGGCTCATAACATTGGACGATATTTTATGGAATTTCGACAAACTCACTATGGAATTCAATGTACAAGGAAGGCGACATGTTCTACGTGGCTCCATGGCCCCCAAGCTTAAACCTACACACAAGCAACAGTTCAGTAAAGCTTTTATTGACAGTGTGCCATTTATCTATGATTCACGTTGGTGCAGAGGAGGACATGTTTTGCAGTTCTTGACTACACCTGCTGCACAACAGGAGATTCCAACTGAGATTGCGAATCTCTTACAAGAATTTGCAGATGTCTTTCAGGAACCACAACAATTACCACCCTTTCGACCAGGCCATGATCATCATATTCCATTGATTCAGGGAGTTAATCCTGTCAACAAACGGCCTTACAGGTATGCCACAACCCAAAAAGATATTATTGACCAACTTATACATGACTATTTGCAATCCAAAATTATATAGGAAAGTTGCAACCCTTACGCCAGCCCCGTGGTTCTTGTGAGCAAAAAAGATAATGGAGACTTTGTGTTGATTATAGAGATTTGAATAGCGACACAGTCAAGAACAAATTTCTCATTCCTTTAGTTGATGATTTACTGGATGAATTAGTAGGATCTACTATTTTTTCAAAAATTGATTTACGTGCAGGCTATAATCAAGTTCAGATGAATCCCGACGATGTGTGGAAGACAACTTTTAGAACACACTCGGGACATTATGAGTACCTGGTGATGCCATTTGGACTCACCAACGCCCCAGCTACATTCCAAGGATTAATGAACTCCATTTTTTAGAGGTTTTTAAGGAAAATATTTTTGGTGTTTTTTGATGATATTCTAGTCTACATAAAAAACATGACAAAGCACATACAACATCTAAAATAAGTGTTGCAAACTCTCCGTATCCATTCTCTTTTTGCCAAGAGATCTAAATGCTATTTTGATGTTTCCGAAGTGGAGTACTTAGGCCATATTATTAATGCACAGGGCGTTTCCACGGACTCCAACAAAGTTGCTGCTATGGTAAGCTAACCTCTTCCACGAACCTTAAAAGGGTTTTTGGGCTTAGTTGGGTATTATAGAAGATTTGTCCGAGGATATGGCATCATTGCTAAACCCTTAACTGATATGCTTAAGAAGGACAATTTTATTTTATGGTGCCAAAATTTTACATACGGATTTTGATCCGTATGTAATTCGGGTTTTTCTTGTAGTGAAAAAAAAATATTTAAGTTATTTTATTTTTTAATGATAAAAAAACTAATTTCATGGTAAAAGTCATAAGTTTAAATTTAATTAGTTATTGATTAAATTAAATATTATTTTAGAGACTAAATAATTTATTAATATTTAAATTAGTTTATATTATTGATAAATAGTTTCTAAGTTGATATTTAATTAATTATCAAAATTTTAGCTACGTTAGATTCTAAAAGAGGTATCTAAAACCTGGGTAGCTAATTACATACCAATTCAAAAAAATATTTATCAATGATAGAAACTTAAGATACCAATAATTTGTTTAATTTAGAAAATAATATTTAATTTAGTCAATATAATCCAAGTTCATCTGAATCTTAATCTTTTTGAAAAGATAGGTTTTCTAAATGGGTGTGAAATTTCAATCTGTTGAAATGTCGATTCAACCTGTTGTTTGACACATAATGGTTTTTAAAATGGCTTGAAAAACTTAGCTTTGTTTTGGCTTTACTGCCAAATAGATTCAACCAGTTATTTCAATAAATCAACGGGTTGTTTTTGTGAAAACCTTAACAGAATTATGTTAAGTGGTTTTAATATGTTTTAAATGATTCCAACAACTTTTGGTTTTTCATTCAACTGTTTTGACCATTTGATTGGAGCATATAAAGGTTGTTATATGCTCATTTGCATTAACTAAGAAAGAGACATTAATTAAAACATTTTTCAAAATTTCAAAAAGCTTTGGATCATGTCAAGTGTGTGGAATAGGATTGGGTCTTGTACTTCTGAACTTTAAGCTTTGATTTACCCAGGTGTATTTTATTCCTCTTCTTCTCTTAACATTGTATTTTTTGTATTGAAGTGTGGTGCAATTTCAGAAGGTGTTTTTGGAAATTGCATTGTTTGCCAAAAGTGGTGTGTGTTCTTGAGAGATTTAAGATCATCACTTTTGGTGTGTGTTTTGTAATCTAGATTTGATTACATAGTGAATTCTTAGTGGTTAGCTGAGGACTGAATGTAGCTCTTGGTTAAGAATGAACCAATATAAACATCTTATGTGAATTTCTCTTTCCCTACACTCATTAAATTGTTTTAACATTGTTTTTCAAATCTATTGGTATAAACAACCGGTTGTTTCGCGAAAACAACAAGTTGATTTTCTGGAATCAAACTTAAAACAACTTTCTATTGGTTGAACAAAATTTTCAATTGATTGAATCTTCATAACTTTGCGAAAATCTTTCAAAAACAATCCCCCCATCTTGTTTAAGGCCTCTAACAAGACGTTCTAGGGTTACATTGGGCTCAAAGAAACCCAATTGTTATCCTAACTAGTTACTTTTAACCCTAACTAGACCTATTATACTATGGGCTTAAATACAAGCCCAAATACCTATGCTATTTGGCTCAAATACTTGGTCCAATTATTTTATGCTACTAGGCGCAATATATGGCCCATGAAATCCTGAACAACTTTGTACAATTTATTTAAGCTAAAGCTTGGCCCAAAAATAATGTTGACTAGTCAGCCAAAACTAAGTATTCTTTTGTTCTTCTGACGAAAGCTCTTGTTTATGTTTTGATGAGTTGAAGGTCTTCTTGGATATTCTTTGTACATTACTTCATCCAAGAGGTTTCCCCTTGATTGGGCCTACAAAAATAAACAAAAGCCGAATTAGACTGATATTTGCAAATAAGTCCATAAACAAACTTTAGGTCTTCATCCTCCTTATTATATGGTTGTGCGTGGTTGGGGATCTGCGATCAATTTATGAAGGTTTGTGACTAAGATTTCACATTATTTGTAACATTGTGCACAATGTAGTAAAACACGATCAACCAAAACATGTTGAAGTACATAGATTATTTAAGGTAAAATTATAATGAAAAGTTATGGACTTGTCATAATTCATTCAAAGGATCAATTAACTCATATTGTGACAAAGGTCATCTCAAATATAATATTCTCAAAAATGTGTTAAGTCTGACATGGTGGATTTATATGCATCAATTTGAGAATGAATGTTGATTTTTTATTTTATTCTTCTTGTAAAATAAAATTATGTGATTATTATATTTTATTAAGATTTTTGTATATTTGTACAACATTCACTACAAGAAAATAAACATTTAGCATTAGTCAAAAGTCGACTATAAGAAGTAAAAACAACATTAATTAGTCAATAGTATTGGATTTGTGTTGCACATGCAACGAACACTAAAACCATCGACACTAATTCATTAGCATAAGCTTTTGAAGACAAACTTTTGTTAGAATATGTGGCCAAAACAAGAGGGAGTGAATTGTTTTCACAAGATTTTCGCAAAGATTTGAAGTATAGTGAAAAGGTTTGTAAAAATCAACCAATTGATTTTCTGTTCAACTGGATAAAATATAAGATTTACAGGTCTTTATGAAAAATCTACCAGTTCTTTTATCGAAACAATTGATTGTTTATATCAGAAAACAAATAACAGATTACAAAGTAATGTATAAGAGTAGGGAAAGATAGATTCACACACAAAGCTTTATACTGGCTCATTGTTAACCATTGAGAATTCACTATGCAATTAAAACTAGATTACAAAACACACCAAGAATGTTGATCTTGAGCCCCTCAAGAACACACAACATTCCTTGACAACACCACAGTTTCCAGAAACCCTTTATGAAACTAACTTACACACGATTACATTATTCAGATAAGGAAATAGAATACACTTGGACTTTACAAAGAAACAATACAAATGAATAGAAAACTCAGATCCTATTTCACACAAAAGCAATGTTCTGAAGCCCTTGATCTTCTCTTGGAAACGTTTTTAATAAACTCTCTTTCTTGTACTTTTCAAATGATCACAAAATAGTCTTTATATAGACTCAAAGAAATGGTTAAAATTGTTAGATCATTAATCAAAAGCAATTAGAAACATTTAAAAATAGTTTGGAATTCATAACAGAACTTTGTTAAAAAAAGTAATTGATTGATTTGAAAAAACAACTGATTGATTTGAAAAAATATATTTCTTGTACTTTTCAAATGATCACAAAATAGTCTTTATATAGACTCAAAGAAGTGGAAAAATGTTAGATCATTAATCAAAAGCAATTAGAAACATTTAAAAAAAGTTTGAAATTTGTTCTTGCCGGTTGACTCGATTGCCTTCGTACGCCTACGGTGATCACACGCCCAATTAACTCTGCCTTCATTAGTGCCTTTCTTCCATCAAACACCTGAAAATTCAAAGATAAAGGGCGCCCTAGAGGCCGTTTGCTCTCCGACGCTCATGTCAGTACTGAGCTAGGAAACACCGAAACTAAGCTGTAAAAGCTCTCTGTGTAAACTGTGTGTGTATTCGCGTAAGAGTTGCGTGAAACTTGCGTACCTTATTAGGTTTGATACACCCTTTATATACTCTAGGGTTTCCACTATTTTTGCTAACCGCAATTAGGGTTACTTAGGGTGTGCCTTAGCACCGCTATCACCCATTCCTAGGGCAATCTAGCGCGTAAGGCTCCCTAACTGGAGTGCAACCTTTGACGGGATGACCACCTGGGTACCAACTTGTGCACCTAATCTCTGGGGCCATCCGTCCTAGGAGTCCCCTAGCTGTTCACGTGCCATGCATGCAGCTTACCCCTGGAACGTAACACAAAAAGGCCTCAGCTCTTCCAGGGGGGGCTCTTTACTGTTTGCAAGGTACTTTGGGCGTAACACTTGTGGGACCCAGCTTACAGGACCGACGCCTAACCACTCCTCGATGCCCTGGGCGTGCTGTCTACTAGCAGTCAACGACGTCCGAGGACTGGTCGGTATACAAGACCCCCAGTCTCGAGCTTTTAACTTGTTCAGCGAAGAGACTAAGTCCTCGCCTCTGGCGACCTACGTGGCTCTGTGTGACGGGACGTGAACAGTGCACCAAAGTGACACTTCTCTATGCCCGTTTAATCTACGCACACGTGTCTTGATCAACAACCAGGACTTAACGCCGCTTGTGCTTCTTAGTTTACGTTAAGCATTAAAAAATGCGCGCTTCGATCACTATTCCATCACTTTCAGAACTCTTGCGATCGTTTCAACTTCTTCTTCAAAAGCTCTCACTTCTCTCTTGCGAAAAACCAGAACTTTCAACTCTCATCAACGAAAGGTATGATTTTTATCGATTGATCGCCCATGTTTTTTAATCCGCTGCTTCATAACTGCCTGAGACTGTTTAAATTCCTGCATTTTAGGTTTTCTCCGTTTCTCCCTCTGTCCCTTTGTTTTTCTAGGTTTCTTCTTCGAGTGTGGGGTTTTTCTGGTTTTTGCTAAGTTACGCCATCGCCTTCTTCCAAAGTTTCATTTTCTTCTTTTCTTGCTTTTTTAGCTCGAACGAAAACCACCTCCAACCCTTCACCCAACGTAGATTATGGAGCCTTGTACCCTTGGGCCTCTGTTGAGCTCCTCGCTGAACCTCCACTCTCAACTCTAGTGAGGACGTGAGGAAGCACCGGGAAGGGGAGCCCGACTGCAAGGGACGGGTGTTTGGGAGAGAGAGCAACGCATATGTCTCGGTTCGTCCCTGTGCAAAGGCCGAACCCATGTGCGCCGATGACCAGGCCAACGATGGAGAGCCCTTCTTCGTCCTTTACTCAACCGTCTTTAAACGGATCAAACTCCGTCTCCCACTCACTGGCTTCGAGAGGGCATTGCTAACGGAGATCAATGTGGCCACCGCCCAGCTGCATCCCAACAGCTGGGCCTTCATGAGGGCCTTCACTATTTTGTGCAACCACTTTGGGCACCCCCCTTCGGTCGACGTCTTCCCTCACTTCTTTGAATATAAGAGCCCCGGGAAGAACCTTTGGGTGAGCTTTAGTGGCGTGGTAGGGAGAGTTCTCCTCATGCTCTTCCAGCAATCCTACAAGGGCTTCAAAAGGAAGTTCTTTAGGGTGTGCTGCACCGAGCACGCCCCCACTCTGCTAGACGAATTCCCCTTATACTGGGTGAGGGAACTGAAACTTAAGAAACCCAAAACTCTCGAGGAATTGGCCTCTCCCGATCGCGAAGTGTGTCAGGTTCTCTCAAGTCTAGGGGCATTGTTCAACACTGCCCAATTGATCAAACATGAGTTCAGCGCCTCAATCCTCAAGGGCTACATCGGTTCGTCTCTTCTACCTTCTTCACTTCATTATGTTTGGTTGTTATTATTTACTTCTTCATGCTTGTGTATGTACTGATATCTTGCCTTCGGTGACTACTGCCTTCTCATGCCTTATTGTTTTGGTGCAGGCATGATGCTTAATGAAGAGAAGAGGGATAGGCTAGCTGATGCCCTTGCCCGCCGCCAAGGGGCGCTTGGTGTCGTGGGTGACTCAGCTCCTTCCGCTCCCATCTCTACCCACACTGCGCCTTCCCCTGCCCCTTCTGCTCCCATTGTCGCGGTCCGGGCCTCGCCAGCTCCAACCCCCTTTGAGAAGGACAAAAGGGTAGTGGAGATTGAATCTGATGGAGACGAGGACACTGTGGAAGGGCCCATCTTCAAGAGGCGAAGGGCGGTGGTGGCAACGACCTACCACTCCACCAACGTCGGTCGCCCTGGATTGTTTAGGGACCATCCGCCAAGCGCTTCTCCTCCTCACGACCTTCTTGTGGTCGAAGGGGTGGTGAGAGCGCCCCTGGACATGAGCAAACTCCACCCGCCCCCGAGCTTCCCGCTGTCCTTCAAAATTCCCTCAAAGGCTTCCAAAGAGGGGCAGCGGAAGACTTGGACGAGGACGCGATGAGGGAACGCATGGGCCTCAGTCTTGGCGAATTCCTTGCCCAATCGAAAGCCCTCACAAGCAAGACTGAGGTGAGGATCAAAGAGAAACTGGCCTTTGTGAAGGCAAAGGCCAAGGAAGACCTGGCCCTGGTGGAGGCGAAGGCCAAGGAAGACCTGATGCTGGCAGAGGAGAAAAAGAAAGAGGAACTGGCCCAGCTGGCTCGGATCTTCACCACTCGTGAAACTGCTTTGGAGCAAGAGTTAAGTAGTCTCCGCCAATTCGAAAAGGACGTCAAGAAACGACTCTTCGACAAAGGTCAAGAGTACACTGATCTTGAGTCAAGGGTCATGCCTCTTCGCACCAGGGTGGTGGAGCTGGAAGAAGAGGCTGAAGCAACCAAGGCCAAGATGCCCAAACTGGTGGAGAGGGCAACCAATCAGGAGGTGCAACTTGGTCGGTTGGAGGCTGAACTCACCCAACAAACTAAAGCCTTCAAGAAGACCGAGGCAGAACTCATCGAGGACGCTGCCGATGCCTACGCTGCAGGGTTCGAGGATGCCCTTGCTCAGGTTGCCTGCGTGCATCCTGAGATGGACACCTCACTCTTCGCGACGTCGAACCGTGTCGTAGATGGGCAAGTTGTGCCTAGTGTCCCTTCCTCTTAGCTTGTATTTGGTCTTTCAACGAACAATCTTCTTTATATTTATAAATGCTTGGTTTGCTTTCAACTGTCCGAACTGTTAATTGCTTTAAACTTTTAACTACTTGAACTATTTCCTTGGTCTTTATCTGTTTGAATGCCGCATTTTTACCTTGCTTTAACTTGTATTCTTCGTCTTTGACCATTAACTGTCACGCCTCACACTAACACGGCTAACAACGTCTACTATCACTTGAACCTCAGGCAGCATGGTTACCTACCCCTGCCCTACCGTATGCTCTTCTTTAGGCAACGGGGGTGCGCACACTAACCTGTAACTGAACTCACCCTCATACACCAAGGTGAGGGAACTTCTGGTGGTCGCTCTTCGAACCTGCTTCATAAGGCATGGCAGAGAGAGACCTTCTAACTGGCTTAGCTCCTATCTTACTGATTAAGGAGATGCTTTACTGGTGCCGTTGGCGAGTCATGCTGTCCTCGCCTTGCCGTTCTCGCTCAAGAGGGAGGCGTGCTCCGCGTTATCCCACTTCGAGTTTCTTGGTCCAAGGAGAAATTCGTGTCTGTTCCCTACCTGTCCACCATGGGTTTGGGGAGAACTCACCTTCTGGACCGCACTGCCTCCATTACGGTGCTCTCACTCGAGAGGGGGGGTGTTCTCTACAAACCATCCTGCCACGTCTCAAGACTTCTAGCCCGAGGAGGAACTCATAAATGACCTTGTCCTCGCTGTACAAATTCAAGGGAGGATTTAACTGGCGAACCTTACTTCTTTCCCCTGGTGTTCACACTCAAAGGGGAGGGGAGGCGTTCTCTACGAACCATCTTGCCCACCCTTGAGGCTTCTAACCCATGGGGAAGGTTCTGAACTGACCTCGCCCTTGCTTAAAGCCAAGGGAAAAGAAGGCTAGATAAAGCCAAAGGAACCTGGGCAGAGGAAGTTCCTCGAATTGTGTGGGCTTACCACACTACTCCCCAGTCCACAACCAGAGAAACACCCTTTAGCTTGGTGTACGATTTGGACACAATGATTTCAGTAGAAATCCAGGAGAACTCACCACGTTTCCAGAACTTCGTGGTCGAAGATTCCAATGAAGAGAGAAAGGTGAACCTGGACCTACTGGACGAAGTAAGGGAGGAAGCAAGGATTAAAGCTGAAGCCTTGAAGAGAACGGTCGAGTACAAATACAACTCCAAGTTGAGACCTCGACAGTTTCGGGTCGCCAACCTGGTGATGCGGAAGGCCCACCCACACCAGCTAGAGCACAAGTTGTCCCCCAAGTGGACTGGTCCTTTCAGAGTGACAGAGGCCCTTGGGAATGGAGCATACAGGCTCAAGACATTAGAAGGTGGATTGATCCCTCGTACATGGAACGTGGCCAACCTTAAATTTTATTTCAATTAAGTTGTTTGCATTGTACACAGTTTTAGGGGACACTTTTTTTCCCTTATAAGGGTTTTTTAACGAGGTCACCCAATAAAATTTTAATTATTCAGTGAAAAGAATATATCTCCAAGCATTTTTGTATAGTGCAGTTACGAACTGTTCATTTGGGGTTAGAAGTCTCAAGATGGGGATATGATGGTTTGCAGAGAACACCTCCCCCCTTGAATGAGAGCGCCAAGGACAAACAATGTTCGTTAGTTAAACATGTCCCTTGAATTCATATAGCAAGGATGAGGTTAGTTATAAAAACCTATCCCTTGACTTCATACAGCAAGGATGAAGTTAGTTATTAAGACCTGTCCCTTGACTTCGTACAACAAGGATGATGTCAGTTACAAACCGTTCATTTGGGGTTAGAAGTCTCAAGATGGGGATAGGATGGTTTGTAGGAAACACCTCCCCCTTTGAGTGAGAACGCCAAGGATGAACAATGTGGTTCGTTAGTTAAATCCTCCCTTGACTTCGTACAGCAAGGATGAGGTCAGTTACGGACCATTCCCTTGGGTTAGAGGCCTCAAGATGGGAGTAGGGTGATTCGTAGAGAACACCTCCCCCCTTTTGAGTGAGAACGCCAAGGTCGAACAGTATGGTTCGCCTGTTAAATCCTCCCATGCCCTACGGGCGAGGACGAGGTCAGTTACAACTATTCACTTGGGTTAGAGATCTCAAGGTTGGGATATGATGGTTCACAGAGAATGCCTCCCCCTTTGAGTAAGAACGCCAAGGTGGAACAGTGTGGTTCAACAAATAAATCCTCTCTTGCCTTCATAGAGCAAGGTCGAGGACAGAGAGCAAACCTCTCCCCTAATTGTAAGTCAAGGTAGAGGACAACATGGCACACCAGTATCACTAGTAAGACATCTCCATAGTCCTTAGAAGCAAGGGTAGAATCTTCGGGAAAACCTTTCCCTTATCTTTCAAGATGAAGACCAGAAACAGCGAGTGAGGATTGTCCTTATCCTCGTGCGACAAAGATAAGGCCAGTTATGATGGATTTGTGTCTCCTTTCTTGCGGTTTTTGTTGATGAATGCGGAAGCTCCATGGATTGATGGTGGAACAAGGCTCTTCTAGGAGTTGTGATAGCCTTGGAGGTGCATGAGAAGTATGAAGAGTAGGAGTGGTTCGACCAACTCCCTTTGTAGGTTAAGGTTGAAGATTAAAAGCCTATTCCTAGGAGAATTTAGGCAAAGAGTGAGAATGACACAAAATTGGCAGCATTTCACTAATGAATTAATCTTCCATTTACATGAGCCAAACCCTCTTATTTATAGTGTTTAGAGGGCTGGAAATTCAAAAGAAAATGGAGGGAAATTCAAATGAATTCCCTCCGAAAAGTGGAGCCTAAATGAGCACATGGGGACGGGTGTCTCTAGTTTGTATGCTCACCCCCTCCATGGGTTTCTAGATCGACCTTGGTAAATTTAGAGGTTTTTTTAGAAACTCTAGGTTTACCTAGGTTGGTGTTTTAGGTGCCAAAATTAATTCTAAGAAAAATTACAAATAAAGTTTTTATGCTAATTTTGACAAGAAATTAAAGTCTACTATACACTAGAGTTTATGACATGTAGAATGCGTCCTTTTGACCCCTCTTTGACCATAACTCTAGTGGTTGCCTCAATTTGACATTTTGGTGGCCTTTCAATGGATTGGTCTTGAGGCCTCTTCCATCATCCCCTCCCTCTTGAAAAGGATTTGTCCTCTAATCCAAGGCTTTGTCTTCAAATCCAAGGCTTCGTCCTCGTCATTAGTAGGGGGATGTATGTGGCTAGATGGTGTCCATCATCTCCTCCTTCTTGAGAAAATCTATCCTCAGATCCACAGGGTTGATCAGCAGCCTCTTGCTTTGACAGCTATGCTCGTCCTCCCGGATCAAACGTCCATCTATGGGAATCATCAAACAAAGCAAATGAGTTAGTTTAAGCAGTTGTATAAAAATCAACTGTATGAAGTTGCCATTCCTCTTGTTTTTCTATTGTTTTTGGCAACTTCTTATAATATTTCTCTATTTGTTGTTGTATTTGTTCTTGAATCCTCTCATGCATTTTTTTAACAAATTTAGCTTTTGTAACTCCTTCCTTATGCACAAAGGTATGTGGATTAGGAAGGGGTGATAAATCTAAAGGAGTAAGAGGATCAAACTCATATACAACTTCAAATGAAGAAATATTAGTAGTGTTGTGAACTACTTTATTGTTTACATAATCATCCCTAGATTTGTGATTGTCTCTCATGAATAATCTAGGCATAGTAGAAAGAGTTATATTTTCAACTTCATTTTGGCCATTCGTTTGAGGATGATAAGAAATTGAAAAGTTCAACTTAGTTCCAAGTTTTTCCAAAAGAATCCTCAAAAAATGGTTTTCAAATTTTGGTTCTCTATCTAACACTATGCTTGG
>Ga0123342_1008450_pt1 | contig 12941 bp, 7 predicted proteins | sample Turbeawhitnodule_FD_89960 | JGI IMG/M metagenome (GOLD analysis project Ga0123342, IMG submission 89960) | Root nodule microbial communities of legume samples collected from Mexico - Turtle bean Mexico white nodule | ecosystem: Host-associated > Plants > Roots > Nodule | place: Mexico: Nepantla...
ATCCTCTCTTTATTTTATGTCTTCTTTTAATTTTGAGAAGACTAGAAGGAAGAACTTCAAATGTGTAGGTGAATGACCTCTTCCTTCAATAATAAAAGACTCCTTTATTTGATTCTCATCATAAGTTCTTGTGCCTCTTTAAATGAACAAAATTATAGTGAATTGCTTGAAGCTTTTCAAGAAACTCACGATGAAGCTAATCGATTGGTTCTTTCAAACCGATTGAAAGAACTTAACAGCTGGCTGGAAAAGAGAGTGAATGCACTTGAAGAAGAGCTGGAAAAAAGCTAAAAAGGATTTTAAAAATCTTGAAACACATTTCAAAAACTCTTCTTGCAAGTGTGACACTCTCATTTGTGAAAATTGTGAAAACCTTGAGAAGAAAGTGCATTATCTTGTTAATACAGTGGATAAGCTTTCGAAAGGAAAATCTAACTTTGAGAATGTATTGGCATCTCAAAACTGTGTTTTTGGAAAGGCTGGTTTAGGTTTTAATCCACAAAACAAACAAGATAAGTTTTCAAATTTTTTTTAAGCCAATGAAACAACTGATTGTTAAGTCGAAACAACCGGTTGTTACATGCTTTTACTGCATGAAAAAGGGCTATTCGGTTAGATTCTTCAAAATAAGGAAATTTTATGTTCCCAGGGGCTTCATGAAGTGGATTCCTAAAGGGTGTGAGGTTCCAAATGATAAAAAGAAATCAAATTGACCCACTTTTGTGAAGGGACCAAATTTTGTTGCTTGAACTCATGTTTATGCAGGAAATCTAAAGAAGTGTGAGGGACTGAGTCATCTAATCAAGTTCTTGGAAGAAAGGGACTAACATTGAAGTTGAATCAATGCTCTGTATCTGTCCAAAGGCTCTCAAACAGTCAAAGAGACTTCTTGATAAAAAAACACATGACTCATTGGAGAAACATCATAAAGGATAAGATCTTCCTTATCTTTATCTTTAATTTATGTTTAAAGTTCAGATTCATGCTTAAACATCTCTTTTAAAATAGTCAATTTCGTCTTCTTTGAAGTCTTTCTACTCATGATTAAAAAATTCAAAATCAGTTTTACTGCTGCAGAAAAACAACCGATTGTTTTGTGTCTGACAGCACTGTGAAGAAATCAATTTAAATTCTTTTTTGAATTTCTATTTGTTACATATCAAATTAAAGAAAAAATCCTTGGTCAATGAACCTGTGTTGAAAGCTGATCACGCTCAGAAAGAAGTTACAACAGTCATAAAGGAATATATTCCAAAATCTTGAAAATTTAAGAGTTTTTATGACTAGTCAAAGATCACATGTGATGACCATGTGATTTTCTACTTTTTCTGACGTTTTCTGTGCAGGGTTTGGTCAAGTCCTTTCTCTCTGAAAATATGGTACCCACTCTTGTCATTGAATGCTTTATGATTTTGTTTTTGCTATAAAATTTGTTGCAGCTGATCTCTTTCACTAGAACAACCAATTGCAACATCTCTTGCAATTCTTGTGTGAGCTTCTCTCTGCCTCTTCTCTGCCATCATGGAATCAACTCCTCCCACCTCAAAGAAAGTTAAAACCAGAGCAATAAGGTCTGGAGGAAGGCTAGAAGGATGGTTTTTTGGTGATAATGATCTTATTGAAAGGTATAGGTTTAAGACTAGCACCAAAGTGATAAACAACCCCAAAGTTGTTTGCTTTGATTGGCTGAAAAGCCAAAAGCTAGATAATGTAAGAAGGTTGCTCAAAGATCAATCTCTCAGAAAGTTCTTGGAGATGAAGGGGAACATCTACCCATATTTGATTATAGTGTTCTACACAAATCTCAAATTTGAGGGAAACAACTTTGTCTCTCATGTGAAGGGTGTAGATATGGAGATCACCTATGATGTGTGGACTGCAGTGGCGGGTCTAAAATATTTTGGCCTCAGAATCAACAAAGGGAACCTTGGTGTAGTGGAGGATTTCAACAAAGTCCAATACTACAAAAGTTGTTTGAAGAATCAAAATGCTCAAGTTAGGACTTGTTCGGTTGGAGACTTAAGGCTTGATGAAAGGTTGTTGGCCCTTATTGTGACTTGGATTCTAACTCCAAGGAGGAGCAATCATTATGTTCTTACAGAAGAGGACCTTGTGTATATCTACTGCATAATGAAGAAAATCATAATAAATTGGATCCACATCATCAAGGAGCACATGCAAAAGGCAATGAGGTTAAATGACTATCACTATCCATATGCTGTTTTGATTTCTAAATTTTTGCTGTATTTTGAAGTGAATCTGGAAGATGAAACATCTGAGTTGGTGAAATCAACTCAAGAGATGAACAATGGGTCTCTCAGCAAAATGGGATTCACCAAAATAGGTGGCAAATGGATAAGCAAAGATGGTGACCATGGTGCCTCATCAAGTGTTATTGCTGATCTTGAAGAAGAAGAACATGCTAAAATGTGAAATCCTAAAATTAACTTACATCAGGAGGGTTTAAGGCAGTACATGACCAGATTTGCTCGGGCCACGCGAACATACCTGACCTGCACTTAGTAGTGTCCATGCACGCCCTATTAGTAGGTTTACATCCAGGAAAATTCCTGAACACCCTGTATGCCGAGCCACCGGAAGACATGGACCAACTACAAGCTAGAGCGGCAAGCTACATAAGCGTTGAAGAGAACACAAACACCTGAAGAAGGGCAATAAAGACACCAACCTCGATGGCCTTCTCAAATTTCAAAAGAAAAAGGTCAAGAAAGTTTGAAAACTACACCCCCATGAACGCCTAAAGGGAGATCGTACTACAAGAGGCTTGCAACTTGGAGTTGGTTCACCTATCGCCGCCAACTCCTAACAATCCTCTAGATGATCAAGCTAAACATTGTAGCTATCATCGAAACCAATGTCACAATATAGAGGAGTTTTTCAAGGTAAAAGAACCCCTGAAAAAGCTTATCAGATCGGGGGCCTTGAACTGTTTCAGGTTGACAACAACCATGACAGGAGGTAAAGTCGAGGTCGTGGTAGTGGAAGGAGAGGCCAACATAGTAGCAAAACAAGAGGCTCGCGCCGAGCTGTCACATTAGAGAGGAGCAGGGCCAGAACTGCCCAATCAGAGATGGAAGAGTCCCATCGAGAGTTGGATAACCAAGGTAGACCCAAGGTCAACATTGGTTGAAGGGATATCAACACTATTGTTGGAGGTGGCTCTACAAGCTTGGCAAGAAAGAGACACCTCAAGAGTGTTAACTCTGTCAATCTCCATCCACCGGGCCTATTGCCCAACATCCTCTTCACGAATGAAGATCGGTCCTTCTAGGACCCTAAACAAGATGACCCTGTGGTGATCACGACCATTGTGGTAAATCAAAGGGTCAAGAAAATCCTAGTTGACCAGGGGAGCTCAGCCAACGAATTATTCTGGTCAGTGTTCAAAAAACTGAATATCTTTGAGACCCAAATACAAACCTATCTCGGTCCCCTACTCGATTTCGCAGGGGAAAGGGTCCACATGAGGGGATATATAGATCTCCTCACACAACCTTCGGTACGAGAGAAACACACAGGTCCCTAACGATTCGGTACATATTGGTTGACGCAAACTCATCTTACAACGTTATCAAAGGTAGGAGGACTTGAACCAATTGGTAGCAGTAGTGTCAACACCCCATATGACCCTGAAGTTCCTAGATGAGCAGGGGAACATAGTCACTGTTAAGGTTGAGCCAAAAGTGGCCCGAGATACACCCAAAGCCTGAGGGTCACCTTGTACTCTGTCTCAAGATCGGGCAAAGCGGGGACAAGCCAAAACCTAACCTATCCGAAAGGAGCTAAGGAACCTGCTAACTAAGACAAGGTTAAGGCCCCCAAGGTTTGCAACATAGAAACTTTGGAGGACCTGAGCTTCCTCAACAAGGTGATATAGGTAGCTCTCCCTTACTTGAAGATCGGTGATGTCAACCTTGACCTAGGGGCAGAGTTTGATGAAAACTTCCCAACTTTTGACGAACCCATGGTCGAATTGCAGTTGGGGATGGGGGGTCAATACAAACCAATGCACCAAGTTCGAGCATCTAACAAACCCTTCCTTGAGGAAGGAGGTCGAGGAGGTGCTAAAAGACTACGTAGACTTATTAGTTTGGAGGACCTCTGATATACTCGAAATAGACCCCTAATTCATCTGTCAAAAATTTGCCATCCTGCCTCAGGCGAAGCCGATCTCGCAGAGGAAGAGGAAGCTGGGTAACGAGAAAAGGGTAGCAGCAGATCACGAGATGAATTAGTTGTTGCACGTCAAGTTCATCAGAGAGGTCAATTATATTACATGGTTGGCCAATGTGGTGATGGTAAAAAAGGCCAGTGACAAGTGGCAGATGTGAGTGGACTATTCTGACCTCAACAAGGCATTCTCCAAAGACATGTATCCCCTCCCATATAACACAACCGGTTATGAACTATTGGGTTTCCTAGACGCATACTCGAAATACAACTAATTACGGATGTACCCAATTGAAGAAGAGAAAACGACGTTCATTAAATAGAAGTAACAACTCTTATAGAGTTATGCCCTTTAGCCTAAAAAACGAGAAGGCTACATACCATTGTCTCATGGACCGAGTCTTTAAACAAAATAATTTTGACACACAATAATATATATATATATATATATATATATATATATATAAATACGTAATTTAAGGGCGTTGCAAACACAATTTTATCATATATATATATATATATAATTTATTATTAGATGATAGTGTATAAACAAATTCTATATTTAATAAAAAATTTAATTCGGCAAACAAAACAGTTTTTCTTAGCGGTGAAATCATGTATTAAGAGAGAGTCGTATAAATTTGGTCACGAAAAGTGTACAAAAATTGACCTTGTGTTGGAGAAAAGAGGCAGGAAAAAAACAATAATAAATAGTAATGATAAAATGTCGGGCACGTAAGGAATATTACTAAAGTAAAAAATGAATTGCACGAAAGGGTCAACCCAAGGCATGTATCCATGCACTGATTGATCGGAGGAATATGATAAAGTCAAGTCAAAAGATAAACCCTTTTGATGACAAACAAAAAAAGTTGTTGTTACCAATCTCGCATCAAATCAATCATCATCACCATCTCTAATCCCTTTTAACAAAGAAAAGCATTAGCATGTCCTTTGCATAATCAACGAATATGCCACCACGCCACACGTGTAACACCAATCACCTACCTGTGCAATTCCGACACAGCCACGTCACATTCGATTTACTTCCCCTGTAGTACACCCAAAACAACTTCCCCTTTGCTTCCTCTTTCTCTTTCTCTTTCTTTCTTTTTCTTTCTTCTTCTTCTTCTTCTTCTTCTTCTTCCTCCACCTTCTTCCTTGTTATTAATTCCTTCGTCATTTCAAATCCAATTATGGCATTTGGACTCAGGACAAAGACCTTTGGGTTCACAGAAGGAGAGGCTGAGTTTGTGAGTGCACTCCTATGGTGGAACAAGATTGATGCCACGGATCAATGGCAGAGAGGCACTTACTATGCCCTTTGTGTCGCTTATTCCTTTGTCTCCTTTATTGCCCTGGTAAGTCATTTTCTTTTTATTTCATGGGGAAATCATCAACCTTCAGAAAAACGGTCAAGTTTTGTCATTTATTGTTTTTTTTTTCATTTTGAATCACTTTTTCCTTTTTGGTTTTGGTCTCAACTTATTTACTACACAGCTGACACCGCGTCTCATCAAATCTCAATAAGGTTTAAACTTTAACCGCTGACCAGATTTTTATGATCCAACATCATGCAGAATGTGAACGCTTGTCTTTTGCAGCTTGAGATGTGAATTGTGTGGGAATTTGGTAAAATATGGGCTTGGAAGCCAGATTTTTTCAAAGGAAGCCATAATGGGTAACCTCTTTATTCATTCTCAGGTACAACTGGTGCGAATTCAAATGAGGGTACCTGAATATGGGTGGACAACGCAGAAGGTTTTCCACTTGATGAACTTTGTTGTCAATGGATGTATGTAAGAGTTGTGAATACTCTATAAACAGCTCTTTTAGCTTATTTGTTTTGATTTTATGCTTGATGAATCCATATTACACTTGCAGTGAGGGCTGTCCTTTTCGGTTTATACAAAAATGTTTTTGCAATAAAACCAAAGGTATTTTTCTGTTCTTAAATCTCTACTACTGGAATTTAAGCATTAATCCCACTTCTTCGTTTCTTGCTTTGGTTGGTAGGTTAAGGAAGTAGGATAAAAATAGAGCACATCATGTCTTTTTGCTAAGGTTGGATTTTGAATGATTAAGTTTACAATGGAAGATATGAAAATAATTTAGTTTCATCAAGATTTTTTAATTTTCTCTCTTTATAAAGATCATGACCAAGAGTTTTCAGTCAATTGTATTTTCTACCCCGTTTAAAGAAGTCCATTACACATTTTCAGTTTCTACTATAACTTATAAAACAAGTTCCAAACACCCCCCAATTAGTGCATAGTCCAAGATCATTATAAGCTATGGTCCTGGCCATTCCCAATCTGTATCCTGCTTTTATTTACTCTTTATTGTAAATTGAAAACTTAGTTACTAGTTACATGGAGGTAGTTCATGACCTTAAACACATGATGATCCATGACATAGGATAATCTAATAATTTTTTCCTCCCAAATAGAATAAACAACGAACCAGTTACAGGAAAATTAGCTGAATTACAAATTGACTGCCCTTATGCTTGGCCTTCATCTTTCTTTCTCCCTTTGTCCATTCAGCTTATATCCTCCTTAATTGTTTCTGTTCATGTTCTGACCTATTATCACATTATGTTTGCAGGCACTAGAGCTGGTGTTGATGGAGCTTCCTGGTCTTCTGTTTTTTTCTACTTATACCTTGCTTGTCTTGTTCTGGGCTGAGATATATCACCAGGTATGTTTACTTTCTTTGGGAGAACTACATTAACAGTCATTATTTTATGGTAAATTATATTACATTCTTCTTCCTCAAATGCATTCAGGCAAGAAGTGAACCGGCACACAAACTTAGGCCTGCTTATTTTATCATCAATGGTTTTATTTACATGATACAGGCAAGTGCACAATCTTGGTTTCCTTGTCCACCATTCTTGCACTTAAAATAAGAATTCTTACTAGTTAATGTAATCATTTTATTTTAATCTTCGCGCCTGATTATAATAGATCTGCCTTTGGATTTACATGAGTGCAAGTAAAAATGCGACAGGCTTCGAAGCTGCAGAACTCTTCCTTTCAGGTTATTTCTATCAACATGATTTAGTTGATGACTTTTGTGTCAATATTTAATTTCCATCTTGCCCTCAATTAATGTTGTTGGAATTAACATTTCTCATAATAATCCACATCTCTTTATGTATCTTTGCATAAAGAGTTAAGAATCACATCTCTTTGTGTATCTTTGCATAAAGAGTTTTTTCTTGAATAAATACTTTGGTTTCAAGTTATGGGTCTCTTCAAACAAGAAATTGTTCAAAGCAAATATATGGTATGTTTGAGGATCAAACAATTCAAGATATCTAAGAAGCCAAATTTTAAGGTGGTTTGTGATAAAATCCTACTGATTATGGGAGAGAAAATTTTCATATGGAATAATAGACAGAAAAACCTAACCAAACAGAGCAACTTAATCAGATGCTAGAAACTTGAAGAAACAAATGAAACTCTTGATTAGATAAATGAAGATCAAGAGGTAGATAACCTTCAAATAGGACAAAATCAAAGCTTTTGATTAGATAAACAACCATAAAAGAGATATTTCTCAAAAGAATATGACAACCTTAATGATGAAGGGGAACTTCACAGCTTTGAAGAAGCCAAGATCAATGACAAATGGTTGCATCCCACATGAATGAAGAAATTCAATCCTTGAAGGAGAACCAGACCCATGAACTTGGAGGATTCTCCTTTAAGGAGAACCAGACCCATGGATTGGGGGATTTCCAAAAGAAAAAACTACATTGATATTGCAAAACAAGTGGGTTGGATTGCCAAAAGAAAGAAGACATTGACATAAAAAAAAATTGTGAATATAGAGAGCACAAATTGTGGTGAAGGGTTACGAAGACATATATTTTGAAGAGATTTTTGTACCAATAGTGAGGATGACATCTATCAATGCTAAACTAATTTCCTACAGGGAAACTTAGAAGATTGGAAGAAGAAATATATATATGGAGCAAGTTAACCATCTATAAGTGTTGAACTAAATTTGGAAGTTAAAACTAATTTCCTACATGGAAACTTGGAAGAAGAAATATATATTGGGAGAAACAAGACAAAAATAGTTCATCTCAAGAAGGATTTGAGCAAATCTTTGCCATGAAAGATAGGGACAAAGGCATATGTTGCTTATGTTCTATGAGAATAGATTCTTATCAAATCCTGGAAGCTTACTAAGGCATCTAAGAAGAACTACCAGGAGTTTGTTTTGGCAATGGATATTCCATGCACATTGGATATTAAGATTTAGATATGGCCAAAGATGTTGATTCCAAAAAATCTATATTACGTTATTTGATTACTTTTGAAGCGAAATACATTTCTACAAATTGAAGAATTTCCTAAGTGAGTTTGGACTGATCAATATGATTATGTGTTGAATTGTGATAACTAAAGTACCATCTATCTAGCCCAGAACCCCTATTCCATTCACGCTCAAAACGTATCATACCATTGGATATGATAAGCTATGAAGATAGAAAAGATCCATACAAAAGTTAATTCATTTGAGATAATGATTAAGACTGTGCCAATCAAGAAGGATTGGATATTGGATTTGGGAAGCTATGGATGCGAAGAAATTACACTGACACACTGGTACTTTTTAATTAACATTTTTGGAAGGGGAATTTGTTGGAATTTTTCCCTATTTCTTCTCATGAAAAATTTCTTCTCTTCACAGTCATATTTTTGCATGAAAAATCACAATTCTTCTCGTGAGAATTCTTGAGAGAAAGAGAGAAGAGAAAAAGTGAGAGAACTCCTGGAATCTGTTTTTCAAGAAAGGTAGTTCCTTTTTCATATCTGGTGAGAATTGAGAGTTGCTCATCCAAGAGGGGAGATTCTTCAAGAGATTCTTTGAGAAAGAGAGAATATTTGTATTCTTACTCATAATTTTTGCTTCTGCATGATGCTTATTTTGCATTTACAAACGGGAATTTGTTCTGTTAATCCCAACAAACATTCTTAAAATAAAACTAGAGAATATATAATCTGATTACTGCTACTAAGAAACTTCATATATAGTTGTTTGGTATTTTGACATTTGCTTTAATGTTGTTTTGCAGTTATATCATTCTTCGCATCTCTTGGATTTTTGTTGTACGGTGGAAGGTAAGCTCACTAAACTGTTGTCTTTCAGATGCCACAATCCTTGTTTTTGGCCATTGAACACTAACCTTCTGAGAATGATGTAGGTTGTTTTTCTTGTTGAGGCGCTTCCCCATTGAATCGAGAGGCCGTCAAAAGAAACTTTACGAGGTTTGTTTCTAAAGTATGTGTTGCTTAATGCTTTATATATCCTTAAATTCAGACCATGCTCCATGTGTGAGGTAAAAATTGCAGCTTCAAAACTCTGGCACATGCTGTTGTGAGATGTGACTAACTTTTCACCTTGGCAGGTTGGGTCTGTTACAAGTATTTGTTGCACTTGTTTCCTGATAAGATGTGCCATGGTGAGTTCCTTCCCATTTAAAGCTACTGTATGCATTTGAAGTTATTGTTTTCTGACATGATATTTGTTTTCACCTTTAATGCAGCTTGCAGTTTCTGCATTTGATAAGAATACAGATCTTGATGTCTTGGACCGTCCCATTCTTAACCTGGTTTACTATTTGGTAAGTCAATTTCTTAAAAATCCTATTTAATTGTTGCAATAAATTGCTTTACTAAACGGATAAATAGTATTTTTTTTTATTTTATTGAAATAACTGTGCTTATTTATAATGATGATCTCCACCAACCAACAAAAGTGGTAATTCCTAACCAGTGGGCAGCAGCTAAGGAGTAAAAATTAGAAACTTTTCATAAAATTCCCTTCTATTCTGAGTCTGTTCCTGAATGTTGATTGTTGTGAAGTGCAGATGGTAGAGATTGCTCCGTCAGCATTGGTGCTCTTCATACTGCGAAAGCTGCCCCCAAGACGAGTTTCTGATCAGTACCACCCAATTAGATGAGTTGTGCATTTAAATCCTCTCACCACAACCCAATATCTGTTCCTCTACTGTTTCCTTTTCCACTTATCTTCACTCTGAGTTGGGCCATAAATGTTCTGTATATTCGTAATTTCATTTTATTCAATTAATGCACTTTATTCTCTAAACTACATCACTTTTCTTCAACAAATATCATTTCTGTTTTTCTAAAGTGAAAACTACCATTAAAAAAAAACATGCCCACTTTAGCTTATGTTTTACTATTACCATTAATTTGAAAACTATAAAAATTTTCAGTATAAGTAAAAATAAAGTTTATGTTAATAATAAATAGGGGTGGTAATGGGGTATGCATAGTACTATAATACATGTCTCAATTTAAAAAAAAATACCCATACCTATACTTGTGCTTGTAATTTATTTATTAAGTCACTAAATTATTAGATAAACATAAATTTTAAAGTACTACACAATTTACTCTTACAAAATTTATTCTTTGGATGGAGGTATAATATACCTGTATATTTACTGGTTTGTCTTTCTTCCCTAAGATTAAATGCACAAATATGTTAATTTATTTATAATAGTGTCTTTGTAAAGAACAAATAAAAATATTAAAAAAAGTATAAATAATCAAATGTGAATTTTAAAAATTTATTTCATTTAATGAAACCGATGTGTTTATTAAAATGTGGTACACCATTTTAAACAAAATTACGCAAATGTGTAATAAAGGTTTTGATAAAAGCGAAAGTATTTTGGAGATTAAGTGGAATAATTGAAAGAGAATGAAAAACTGTGAAAACAAAGAAAGAAAGAGAGGTTTTTCCAAATGAAACGAAATTAAGGAGCAAAGATAGTGATTAAGTTTTAACTCTGAGTATTTTAGTAATGAAATATTAGTAATTTAGGATATTAATAATTTAAGACGAAATGGGATATGAGGATAGAGATATGTATAAATTATGAATATTTTAGTAATTGAAGACGAAATGGAATATTAGTAATTTAGGATAGGTATAAACTATAAGTATTTTAGTAATTTAAGACACGAAATGAAATATTAGTAATTTAAAATATTAGTAATTTAAGACGAAATGAGATATGAGGACAGAGATAGGTATAAGGACAAATATCCATCTATATCTTATACTTAATTAAAAAAATTAAATATTATACATACTTATACTTGTAACAAGTAACTACTGAATATGCAATTTTTTTGTCAAAATCCAGCTGAGTTTGGACAATATACATAGTGATATGTGTATTTTTCTTCATAGGATTACACAATGACTTGGTTTTAAAAAAAATTATATTAATAATTGTTGTTTAACAGTTAAATTAAACTTAGTGAAAATATAAATAAGATTAGTTCACTTAATTTTTCAATAATTTCAATAGAAACTGTTTAAGTTGAGACCTTATTTAGATAAAGAAAATCTGAGAATTCTGCGTCTCAGATTTTCTTATCAATTTTATCGCACACTTTATTTTTTTTATTCTTCACAAAATTTGCTTCTAATTTTACTTTTAAGATATTATAAAATTTATTCCATAATTATTTAACTTATATTAAATTATTTATTACATGTAATAATCACACCATCTATTCTAACTAAAATAAAAAATTAAGATAAATAACAACTAAAGTCAAAATAAATAATTAGATAAATTTTAATAAAACAATAAATTTATTCATGACTATAATCTAATTATTTATAATTAAAAATTTAAAATGTAAAAAAAAAATTATGTTCGTCATATATGTTTGTTAGGTGAGGGTAAGTGGATATAAGTGAAAACGTGAGATAGAGGAGTAGATGGTTAACTCATTAGAAGATTGACTTACGAAAAGTACTCTTTAAAAGTCCAAATCCTTTTCATCTAGCATGTGACATTTTTCTATTGAGTAGTTGAAAAACTATGATTCACATGAATGAAAACTAACCTTACTTAGTAAGAGATCTCACATCTAGTATATAAGTGTGCAAATTTCATTCCATAAATGGCCATAAAATTTATCTAGTTCAATTAGACTTAAAGTTAATATTATTTGACATAAATAAAAAAAATTAAAAAAATATTATTGTTGTTAAAAAAATATTATTTGACATTTATTTGAAAATAACTTTGAACTGTATCAATAATAAATTAATCTTGATGATGTCAGCAAAAAGGTAAATACGATCAATTTTATTAGTATGAAGGGAAAATTTCATGATATTTAAAAAATAATAATGTTGATATCATGACACTCGAAACCTGTGTCAAAAATTAACATATCGATTTTAGTCAAATTAACCATATTTAGACCAAAATAAAGTTTAATAAAGAATATAATGAAAAAACATAAATTTAAGGAAGAGAATTTTTTTTCCAAATATTACCTTTTCGATGAAATTTAAAATTTGAAATTTTAATATGTATTTACTTTTATAAAATTTTAGTCTAAAATTCCTCAAATAATATATATTTTTAGTAAATACTCCAATTAAATAAGACTTAATTAAGTTTTAAATTTTCATAAATTTATGTATTTTTAATTGAGTTTTTGTTAAATATATATATATATATATATATATTTATTTTTTTATTTTTTTTTATCAGCAATAAAAAATCAATAAATGGGAACCACTTCAGGGGTGGTCCAACCCTTTTACAAATCCACATACAATTTAACTCCTAACTCGACACCCAAAACCGTCGGTCAAAAGACCAACCAAACCAAGCGCTAACTAGCTTTACCGAATCAGCCGTATACAGGCCAAAGGATCCAGAACCCAACAGG
>Ga0123342_1008452_pt1 | contig 12939 bp, 7 predicted proteins | sample Turbeawhitnodule_FD_89960 | JGI IMG/M metagenome (GOLD analysis project Ga0123342, IMG submission 89960) | Root nodule microbial communities of legume samples collected from Mexico - Turtle bean Mexico white nodule | ecosystem: Host-associated > Plants > Roots > Nodule | place: Mexico: Nepantla...
ATTGTTTAGCTTGCATTTTCAGCACCTTAGGCTATAAATAGAGGTGCTCTCTTTGTAAAATTGAGATTGGAATTAATCTAAGAAAACTCTACTCAAATTTTGAGTGAACTTTGGAGAGCTTTGGGAGCCTTCTTCTCTATATGGCTAGTGGAATCACATCATACATGGACTCTCGCTCTATAGCCGAGTCCTTCACACACACTGAGTTCTCATTCTTTCTTCTTTGATTGGTCGGACGTTGGCTTTCATTGAAACGACGTAAGCCTTTTCGTCGACGCCGATCATATTGCTCTTTTCGATCCCTAGGAAGGTACCTTTCCCTTTGTAGAGATCGGTATGAGATGTATCAGTTCGAACAAATTTGCGCAAGTGACCAACTTGGATGAGTTATTCTATTATGTCCTTCAGTGCTTGACATCCCTCGGTCGTATGGCAAAAGTTGCGATGGTACTGGCATTGCTTAGACGTGTCAGCGTTCCTCGAACTCTGCAACTGCTTCAAAGTCGGGATTAGTTTGGCTTGCAGCGCTTTGTCAAGAATTTTACCCCGTGAAGCATTCAATGGAGTGTAAGTAAAAAACCGAAGTCCTCGATTTTCTTTGTGCCTGTCCGACCGACCAGATGTAGGTCGATTTCCTCCATCCTTCTCTTTTTCCTTGTCTCCTCCATTCTTGGATCGAACGCTTCTGTGATAGTCATTAAATTCCTCTATCTCCATGAATTTGGTTGCTCGGTTCCTCAATTCGTCAAGATCCTTGGCAGGTCTCTTGATCGAACTTTCAGTGAATCGACACAGTCGGATCACCGAGACCAGGATTGCTATTTCAGGCATGATATTCCAAATACCCAGGCAAACCTTGTTGAATCTTTCCATAAAAGCTCGCAAGGATTTCCCCTTTCCTGTTTCATGTTAAGGAAGGCCATGGAGAAAGTGTGATGCGGTCTGCTTGTTGCATACTGAGTGGTGAATTTAGTCGCCAAGACCTTGAAGTTATTCATCAAATTAGGTAAGAGTCGGGTGAACCAACCTAGCGTCGCCTCTTGTAGAGAGGTGGGGAAAACATTGCACTACACGACCTTGTTTGTCGTTTAGAGATTCATCTGCGTCTTAAAAACGTTGAAGTGCTCGTCCGGATCTGTGGAACCGTCGTAGAGCCTGATAGTTAGTCCCTTCCATTTGAAGGGGAGTTGTGCTTCCATTATTTCATTTGTAAAAGGATGACCTTTTAAATCATCATCGTCATCGGTCGGGGGGGGGGGGGGGGGGGCGGGGCTCCGATTTTTTTTTTTTTTTTGTGGCCCCATGTGGTTGTTTCTTTTTTTTTTTTTTTTTTTTGTTGGTGAGGTAGGTTTATTTTTTTGCGGTGGGGGGGGGGGGGGGGGGGGGGGGGGGGGGCTCGGTGTGCCGAGATTAATCTTCTCATTCGGTCCCATCAAGTCGTTGCTTCTTTATTATGCTTTCTTTTTATGAAGGCGCACCTCTTCTACCTTCCTCTGTTGATCTTCTTCATTCTGTCGCTAATCTTCAATGCCTTTTTGTCGCATCTCCTCTATTTGGGCTTGGAGTGTTTGGATCAGTGCAATCTGATCGTCCATGACCCGATCGTTGTTGGTATTGTTTCTTGTTGACACCATTGTTGCCAATCTATAATCGATGCTAAAATTGACTATTATCTCAATCCCAACGTGGGCCCCAACAGGGACTAATCGTACAATTACTGACGTGTCGGTGATCCTCTGATTCCTTCCTCCGAGTCTCCTTCCACAAATGTTGATGCTCGATTGGGGTTGACCTGAAAGAGGCACTCTGACGATCAAGTAAGTACTCTGTGTAAATAGTGTATGTTGATAATTGATAAAAGCGTACCTTACACCTCCGATGTGCCTCACGATCCTTGATTAATAGGGAAGTATATTGGTATAAGGGTATGTTGGAATATCTGAAGAATATTTGTGCCATCTTTCAATTAATCCGTTTGTAGCTGATTTGTCGGAGATACTTCTCGCGTATTATGGAATACGAATTAAGACTCATTAAGTGTTATTGTAATTATTGTTATTACCATTTATTGCATGCCTTGAGGTGTCTTTTGACTCGGACGGTCGGTCACCTAGACTGAAACTGGCTCGTTGAGTATCGACAAGTACAATTTTTTTTCAAATTAAAAATTAAAATAGTTTGAAAGAATAACTTTTTATTATATTAGTTAAAAGATGAATATATAACAGTAACAAATTATTAAATTTACAAATTAAGTTATAATTATTAATTATTAATTATAATAAAATAATTTAATATGTAAAAGATAATAATCATTTTAATTTATTTTAAAAAAATTATTAATTAATCAATTAAAATATAAAAAAGATTTATATAATTAAATGTGTCTCTAAATATTCAAAACAAAAAGTTGACAGGCCGATCCACAAGTTCATCAACCTGTTGATTCGTCCTTTAAGATAAGGAACCAAAATTTATAACTTATTTTACTGTAAGGAACCAATTCGGCCCCATCCTGAATTTAGCAAGGCAATAGCGACTAAAATGTACTGATTTTCCTCCCTTAATTAACATATACAAACATACAAGCTAAGTGGAATTCTTGTTAGAATATAGAGAAATGGGGTTGTGACCCTCTAAATCATGATGATAAGGCTTTACAATTCTTTGAAAAACAAATGCAATAGATACAAAAGCCTTCAATTCTACACAACGATACACTCTATAGAGAAGCTCAAAGCATTTGTGTAGAGTGTAAATTGTGGCAGTAGCTAAAGCAGACACCTTTCTGTGTGCAATTTTCTAGGAAAGAATGTTTTCTGACTTTCTAAAATGATAGAAAACATGTTTACACAAAAAAGGAAACTAATATGAAAAGGGCAAATTAGCTTTTTTTCAAGCCACCAACGTCGTAGACTATGATCTACTAGTATTGGAAACAGCTCACCAACTTACTGTAATGGCCATTTTCTAAGGCTCTAATCTTAGCAAGTGAAAAGACAGTGAAGAACATACTTAAAAGTGTTGAAATGTAAAAGGCATTGGACAACTTGTTCTGAACACTGTTATTAGCTAAAGATATAGGAAAATAAATGAGTTTCTCTCATCACTGTTATTAAGATTTCGTCAATAGTTTTCATCAATAGTTCATGAAAATAAATCTCCCTCTCTTTCTCTTTCTTACCAACATGCTTTGAACTATCCCCTCATCTCTCCTGTTCATAAGCCATCACTTTTCTTTTACCTTTTCCAACATTTATAGGATTAGTGAAGCCCTCAATAGAATTTCTTATTTTAGGTTTTCATTTCTTCATTTTTTTTTCTTGTTAAATATTATTTCTTATAAAAGCAACGTTCAAATTTTAGAATCTCATAAATCTATTCCACTGCTATTTTTTATAAAATAAAGCTACTTTTTTTTTTGTCCACCGGATAGATGTCCCCTAGTGGTGGTAGCGTGAGATGAAATAAATTACGCATACAGAAAAGAGAGAAAAACAAAAAAACAAAAAATAAACAAATAAATTCTATCAAATATATTAAAATAAAAACTAAAAATTTCATAAAACCTTTTCTTAGTTTAGGGAACATGGAAAGATCTCCCACCATAGCATTTATCAACTCACATTTCTGTCTTTTCTTTCTCTTTTCTGTTATTTTCTTTTCTCATCTCATCACTTGTCGTGTGGGATCCAAACTCATGGTTGGTATACGTTTCAACAAATTTTTATTCTCCTTAAAAAAATGAAATTGATAAACATTAGAAAAATTATACAATTTTTTACTTATTAGGTTTTTCAAATTTTTTAAATTAAGTTTATAAAAAATTGTTCAAACATGCATTCTTATACCCTTATGCTTGTTGCCGATTGTAACAAATACTTTTTTCTCCACGTCTTTACAACCAATTATAGTCTTTTTTAGAATCCGGTTGAATAAAATTCTCTATAAATATCGATAAAAAAAATTTAAAATCTTTTTCATAGATTAAAGTTATACATGAGTTAATTTGTAAATCTCTTACATTAACTTCTTTAGAAATTAAATTTATACATTACCCAGTAAAAAACTTTTAAATTTTCCTTCAAACGTTTCCTCAAATTTCATAAATGTTAAAACTGTATTATACTTACGTATTCACATTCACTGATCCGCTCCCAACTTCGATCACTCAAAGGTATTTTTCACATTGCAGTAAAACATAGAATTAAGGATTTCTAGCACATCCTAACATCCATATGAGCAAATTCCTACAATATTAAAATCTACCTCTGAGAGAAAAGAAATTCCCAACAACAGTTAAATAACCACCCCTTTGCGACCCAAAAAAGTGGAAAATTTAAGAGAATGATTGAATCATCTTTGGCCTACCAAGTGGTGGGAGATTCACATTCTGAAATTGGCTGTGGGTGTCGCAACTGCAATATATTGGGGGAATTTTACACCAGTTATTTAGTTTCAGAACCACCATCTTCAATTTGGGTGCTGACAGTTGAACCTTGCTGAGCTTTTGGCTCCAGTGCTTGGACAGGTAACAGCTCAGTTTTTGCTTCCCCGGAAGGATTTTCTAAATTAGCATGTGCTGTGATTTCTGATACTTGTGTCTGCAACAACTGGGGTTCATAACTTGGTCCAGCCATAGATATGGGTCCAGGCATCTGAGCAGATGTGACACCTGTCACTTGTGCTGTTGCTGTAACTTGTGCTTGAGATAGTACAGTCATCAGGAGCTGAGCCAAAAGTACCTGTGGATCATTATCACCTTGTTGTACTTGAGCATTAATTGCATTAGACAGAGCATTGATGTCAGGAGGGTAAAGGGCTTGAAGCCCCAAGAGTGCTCCAGACAGAGGTTGCGGCTGGCCTACTCCAGATGCAGCTTGGGGATCATGAGCACGCCTTAGTTTCGATAAGTGTTTTTTCCCAGTCACATGACTCTGGTAAACAATTTGTGACTCACATTTAACATCACACAACTCACATCTAAAAGACACGGTTTGTGCAGATTCCACAGCCTTCAAACCATCATTGGTTCTCATGTATTTACCCCCTTTTCCTCCTTTCTTCTTCCGCTTTAATCCTCGGCCTCTTCCGGCAGAGTTATCCATGTTTTTTGCCTCAGGTGCTTCAGCCGGAGCCTCAGAAATGTTTCCTTCATTATTCTGCAGTTGAGTTTCCTCGTTGTGATTATTAACTATAACCCCAGAGCCCATATTTTCGGCTGGGCATCCATTTTTCTCAGACTCCTGAACTTGCTTAGGTTCATCTGTTAAATTCAATTGAGAAGTAGGAATTTGCCCACTCTGTTGTCCATTTAGAGCATTGCGCCTTTGCAATTCTTCATGCATCCTCATATTCTTCTGATGTTTCTTCCCATTCTTGTGTTGCTCCAAGATTTCTGGAGTATTGCACTCGACCTTACAAATTTCACAACACACCTTACGTGGTGCTGGTGGTTGCACTCGAGCTGGTTTAGGTAATTGTGTTGGCACAGAGACTGATGAAGGTTCTATCTCTGAAGCAGTCCCAGTAACAACAGGTGCGCCTGCCGCATGAGAAATAGCAGCTCCAGAAGAATGAGATGGTATGTGTCTACCACCCCCTACTCCATGGCCCCTACTGTGGCCCCGACCACGACCAGCCCCTCTAAATGGTCTACCACCCCTGCCACCCCTACCTCTGTATTGAGATGGTCCAGTCTGTAAACAAGAATTCACATACGAATTCAAGAATATACTGATATGGTTACCGTAAGCAGGAAAGAATGAACGAGAAATTTGAGAGTAAATTATTAGAATGACAATATCTTCACACAAACGATACAAAATCAGAAAGGCGGTAATCTTGAGAGAAAAATGTCAAAGAAAACAGTTAAATTTGACGATTTCATCTCCAAACATAATAGCATTATTATAAGAAGAATATAGAAAATTATACTTGTTGATATGCCATTGTCAAATTGTTTTATTATCCCTTCATTGAAAATTATACTTGCTGATAAGCCATTGTGACATGTAATTCCCTCATTATGGTTTAGATAACACCATAAATGGCTCACAGATACACCCACCCATTGACCATGAACTTGGCCCAATTCATGCCTATCTCTATGAGCCTCAAGATACTGTTGATCTAGCAATCCTTGATAAGTTGTCAATTTATGGTCCTGAAAACATCATCAACGCTTCCCTAAGTCTGAAACTGAAAAAAAAAACATCCTCTGACAAAAGAAACCAAACCATATCAAATAAAAGTTATGGTCAATGAATAACAAAAAGAGATAAGTTTCTAGTTCTAAACTGTGAGGCACTGATTATTACTTTGAAAGGCCAAACAGTTAAGAAGAGAAACAAAATGATCTGATGCCCACATCAGCTCTAAAGCAACCAGCAAAGACCCACCACCATAAGGCCTTATTGTGACTTCAAAGATATGATATGAGCCATAATAGCTTGTGCTTATATTATGTAACTCCTGTCTTTATCTGGTCACTCTAGGGTGTTGTGGCCAAGTTTGAAGAATTCTCAACACCTTCTGAAGGTTTTAAATGAAAAATTGAGGATATAATACCTAATCCAGTAACGCTCTTTTGTCCAGAGAAGGTCCCAAAAGAAGCTGAGGAAGCACCGCAAGCTATTCGCTCTAAAAGCATAAGAAAATGTTTAAAAAGTAAGTGTTGCAAAATCTTCAATGAGCCTTCTCCATTTACTTCTTCAAATGTTATTTTCCCCTTTTTGTTAGGAAATTAAGATACTGACATGCTGATGTATCAGAAAATATGCTGAATCGAGTCAAGGAGGAATAAACTATATCAAATGGCTTAACTTTGACTGAATCTATCTTATGTCATCTTGTTTCAGCTACACCAAAGCAATTTACAAGAGCTAAATAAAAGCGCAAACTGATTGGCATAGAATATAATACAACAGTTTCAAAGATGTCACTGGAGCAATATTATATACAAAGTGTTTGCTGTATGTAAAATATCCTATGCCAAAGCCTTTATCTGAAAATGTGTAAACCCATAGCATTTGTTGGTTCTACTGATCTTCTTTAGTAAAAGAGATACAAGCAAAAAGGAACAGGATGACCACTATTTTAAATGTAATAATACAAGTTCCAAAATAAAAACCAAAAAAATTAAAGAAGTTCATGATAAATAATATCACAGTTTACAGAATCACCGTCAATCTAGGATCAATAAGAACAAAGTAATTAACCAAAAATGGAGAAATTAATATAAAAAGAATGTAACAAATTAAATAAAAAAAATAGCAAAATGTGAACTTAGGAAGTCTGAGGAAGAAATAAAAAAACAGAACACATGGGGAAAAGAAGTGTCTTATAAAGTGCAAAAGAACAGAGGTAACTTTTTGAGGAAAATTTTACCCAAAAAACCCTAAATAGTGTTCTAGGCTAAAAATGTGTTTTCAAAGGCTGTCATGGTAGTGCCGCTATTGCAGCTAAAATGGCCTTAATTCAAAACCACTCCACTGTTTTAACCCCAAAGCGGTTGCCAAATGCATTGCATGATACTCCACTATATCCCACCATTGATTAATATACATAAAAAATAGTTTTGATAAGCCTAATGACATTAATTGATCCATGAGAGCCAACAGATAAGAATTGGAGAGTTATGGGTAGCTAAGACAGCTATTGGCAGAAAGTCGAAGCAGTCTAATTGCGTTGCTTTCATGGCCAATCATGGATAGTGATTACATATTTTGAAGCTATGCGACTCTGAGGAGCGTAGCATAGCAAGTTCGAAAGCAGTTGTGATTTTGAGCCAACTTGTGGCTCTCTAGGTATGGGTCTTTTGCCATCAGCACCATCACTGGACAAGCTCAGTGACCTATGCAATTGAGAATATGTATATGTGACTTGTGTTGTGGCAAAATTGATGTCTTCTTTGGCCAAAACTGTGCCTTAGGAAAACTGCCAACGTGTGGATGTCACTGACTTTGTACTTCACAGCCAGAGTCTTTGCTGTATTCTTCCTTCTCTACTTTGTGAAATCAATATATTTGCCTCTTTTTGTTTTGGTAGTTTAGTTTTTTTAGGCCTTTTGTAAACAATTGGGGACAACAATGAACAGCAATGGAAGCTGGAATGTGCATCACTACTTGGGTACTGCCAGCAATTTTATATAATTTAGAAGTTAAACCCTTAATTTGATAGTGATTACAATACACGATGTTACAAATTTGTGTACCTATAAACCACATCCAGCTCTATAGCTACACAACCGGAGAAGAAAGACAACAAACTAGACACAAAATAAAGAATAGCAGTAGCATTTATTCAGAATAAAAACTTTATTTCATGTGACACAGATACAAGGGCACTGATGTGAAATTACAAGACGATTCAGACAGACACTTTCAGAGGACCAACTCGAAGCCACCATTACCATTCACATTAGACAGAAAATAGGTAGGTCGGTATGGGACTTAAATGATGCTACCATGTCACAAAATCATAAACCGTTATCCCATAAGAATTTTGTAGGTCATCCATCCCACTTCTGAGTCAAATTTAAGAGTCAGAGAGTTGCAGGACATAATTCACCCCAACCAAAACATTATCTTTTAAGATGACAAACACCAATATACGATTTAAATCTACCAAAAAACCCCTACTCATTCCAAAGGTTTTAAAAACCAATCAGAAACCGCAGTTTCATTTGCAATGTCAAGGTCTTTGAGGCTTCCCCGACAGCAATACGAACACAATTGTGGAGGAAATTTTGACTAAAAATTGTTGCCAGAACGACCACATTTGTCTGCAATTTCCCATAATATCAAGGAACGCAGCAAAATCACGATCAAAATGGTGGCTGCAATTTCCATGGCAATCGTGGCCTCAATGAACACAACCAAATCACAAACGCGACCACAAAAACTTGCTAATTACAGCTAAACGAATCCTATTTCATTAAAAAACATCAAACACATCACGAACTCACTAGTCACAGCCAATGCAACCCACATTTTCAATTAGGTCACGACCCATTCACACAATCTTTCGTATGAAAATTTCACAAACAAGCTAAGCACATGAATACTAAATAGAACAGCTGAATTTAATCATAACATAATCAATAATTGGAGGGGGTCAAAGGAAAATTTTACCGGGGCTGACTCCGGAACGGTGGGGTTGACGCCGGGAGGGTGAAGAGGAGCGGGTTCGGCTTGGAATTGAAACTGGCCTTGATGTGTGTTGGGAAAATAGGCGTATTGGGGATTGTATGCGTAGTATTGTTGATAAGCATAGGACTGATCGTAGGGTTGGATTTGGATCTGAGAAGGGTCATAGCCATAGGAATGTTGTTGCGGTTGCTGCTGGTAGTTGTAGCCCGAATAATCCATCGCTGCAATCACGCTATTTGGTCGGAGTTTCGAGATGATGATGAAGAAGAAGAAGAGGAAAAATCAACGGACACAGGCGCTGCGTGTTCTAATCTACCTTATTAAACGCACTGTTGGGTAGTCGTTTCGCTCGCTCTCGTGACGGTCACATAATGTTTAACTAATAGCTTAATTAAATTTTAATTACTGCGGAAATAAATTTCAGTATTTTTAGTTTAGTTTTTATTCAAAAAATACATTTAAAAATAGTAATTAAGTAGTATTGGAAAGGGGAATAGAGTGGACTTTAAGATGGGTTAGAAAACAAAAAGAGCGTGAGAAAGATAGTGTGAGAAGAAATAATAGGAGTGTATATAGCAAATTTTTATTCAAAAAAAAAATCTGACAGAGCAAACTCTTTATCATTTAGGCCCTGTTTGTTTCTGGGGGGTGGTACTGTTGTCGACGACGAAAGTCTCAGTGCCACCCCATTTGCTTCCACTGTTGCATGCGGGTGAGGGAGGAAGTGCAGAGAGAGTGGAGGGGGTATGGGATCTTCTCCAAAATGAAGAGAAAGTAGAGAGTAGCACAGCGAATGCCACGTCAGACCTAACAACTTACCCTTCTATCCTTGCTTTTCTCATCCATGCCACGACAAAACACTGCGTCTGCATGCATTGTGCATGGCACATGAGATTCCTGAGCGTGAGATTCCTGTCTTTGGCTCAGAAATCCTTTGACCATTGAAGGCTGTGAATGCAGTGGGTGAGACGGATGAGAGTAGGTGTGTGCAATAAGTTGGTGTTTCACTATATAAAACTAACCATGGTTGTTGTTTCACTTAACTCATCAAAGAAACTGAACCTACTCGTCATATGTAATGACTTCTAAATTGGTTAATTGGGCTTGGAGAGATTCGTAAGGCATCAGAGTGTAGTAGGGGCGTGACTTACGTAGTGCTTGGTTCATCTCAGGTGAGCATTGCCTTTGTTTCATATGGTAGTTAATCGATTATGGTTGAAAAAGCTATGCCCACATAATCGATTACGGGCTTTAAACCATTTGATAATCGATTATGCATATGCAGTAATCGATTATCTATTAATTTTGAGGAACATAATCGATTATGTTCAACGTTAAAATATGGTGATAATCGATTATGAGGTTTGATAATCGATTATGTTTGTTTTTAGGCTATTGCAATAATCGATTATGGGTTAAATTTTCTTTGTATAATCGATTATGCTGTGTTTATAACTCATGGGATAATCGGTTATGTTCTATTTTTTTCTCATATTTGTGAATTTTTGTGTTGGTTAATGTTGTTTTCAAGTGCATTGTGTTCTCCTGGTGTGTTATTCATCCTATTGTGTTGTTGTTCAGATTTATTTATTTATTTATTTTTATATTTATTTTTGGTTTTTGTTTTAAATTTATGTTTGGATTATTATGGTTTTGTAATTTAATTTGTTCAGGGTTTAGAGTAGTTAATTATGTTAGGTTTAGAGTAGTTAATTATGTTAATGAGTTAGTAAATTAATTTTGTTTCTGAAGTCCTTTATGTGATTTTTTTTTTAACTTTTGTAAATAGTTAATTCTTTATGAGAAAAATATTTATTTGTTTAAAATGAATATTTCATTTACAGAATGGAAATAGATATTTGTAATGTTTAGTTTTTTTTATATATATTTTACATAAATTATTAATGTTATAATTAAAACAATTTAAAAAAATTGTAGTAATTAAAGAAATCAGAAAAAGTTTAGATAAATATTATTTCAATTTTTAATAATAAATGTAGATAGTTATTTTTTTTTAACATTTAATTGTTTATAAGAGAATAGATTTATTTATTTAAAATGAATATTTGTATTGTGTTGGATTATTTTTTATTTTACATAAATTATTCATGTTATAATTAAAAAGATTATAAAAAATGTTATAGTAATTTAAAAAGAAAGAAAAAGTTTAGAGAAGAAATTTGAATTTCTAATAATAAATGTAGATAGTTATTAGTTTTTAAAAAATAAATTGTTTATAAAAAATAGTTTTTTTATTTGTAAATAATATTTTTACATAATGGAAATAAAAATTTATAATGTTTAGTTAATTTTTTTTTAATTTGACATTAATTATTAATGTTATTATTAAAAACATTAAAAAAATGTTGTAGTAATTTTTTTTATAAGATTTAATTGTTTATAAGAAAAAAATTATTTATTTAAAATGAATATTTTTAAGCGTGATCCAAAGCGTCACTTTTCCCGATTCAGAGGATGTCCCGTCAGCCATTAAGAAGATGTCATGTCAACTACTCAGGGAATGTCGCGTCAACTGTTCGGGGAATGTCACGTCAGCAAGAATGACATGTCACCAGAGTGCCACGTGGATGGCGTGGGCGAGGCCTTAGTCTTTTCGCTGAAGACAAGTCATCAGCTCAAGACTGGGGGGCTTGTATACCGTCCCGTCCCCGGGCGTTGACTAAAGTCAAAGTCAAAGTCAAAGTTAAAGACACGGTGGGATCCCGTGAGGGGCCCGAGGAAGGAGGATGAGGCGTCGCCAAGAAGAAGAGGCGTCGCCAAGGGGAGGCGTCGCCAAGATGAGGCGTTGCCAGGATAAGGCGCTGATGGCGTTGCCAGTATAAGGCGCTGACGGCGTCGCCCCCCGATACCCACGGGTAGGAAAGATGTGGAGGGGACGAAATCACCAGAAGCCAAGTTAGGGAGAAGAGAAAAATGGCTTTAAGGCCGTAGTTATAATACTAATAAAGGTGGCTTCAAGGCCATAGTTCCAGTACCAGTGGGGGGTATCCTGACTCGTGAAGCCCACGACACCTCAGGGTGATCCCTGGGATAGTTACGACCCAAGAGAGGGTCATGCCCAGGGACGAACCAGGTGCGTGGTGCAAGAGGAAGGTAGATACACTCCCAGGGTGAGTGACTGAAACCTGGGGAGCATGAGTTGGCACCCAGAATGTCACCCCCTGCGCCAGCGGCACTTCGAGAAGGGGGGAACTCACGCGACGGAATGTCCCTAAGATTGGGATACGGCGTCGAGAGGCCCTCCACGTGTGATAGTAATCAAGTCAGCGAGAAGTTAGCAAAGGCAGTAAATGAGGGAACGTTAATGTTTCCTCATCAGGTATGTTTTTATTCCAGTTAACGTTTCAAACGCTTTAAAAACACTTTAAATGCCTCCATTAAATTAAGGAAACTTATTAAATGCGCCTTAAAGCGCCTTAAATGCACTTTAAGACGTGTTTAATGCAGGGTGGCATTAAAGGGGTTTTGAACGTTCGAAGCAAAGATCGGACTTTTGGCAAATTTTCCCCAGAACACACTCTAGTTGCTTGCTCGAACCCTCAGGCTACGCACAAGGGACTAGAGAAGGATTGTTTGCCAGAACGAGTAAACAGCACACAATACACAGTCCTTTACCACCTTTAGAGCGACTTTGACGGTGCTCCGATACGAAGGTGCAGAGTTTTGGTGTTTCTTGTTAGCTGACTTGAGCGTCGGAGTGCAAACGGCCGCTAGGGCGCCCATTTGTTCACTTCTTTGCAGGTGTTCGCAGATTACCAGGAAAGGG
>Ga0123342_1008453_pt1 | contig 12939 bp, 7 predicted proteins | sample Turbeawhitnodule_FD_89960 | JGI IMG/M metagenome (GOLD analysis project Ga0123342, IMG submission 89960) | Root nodule microbial communities of legume samples collected from Mexico - Turtle bean Mexico white nodule | ecosystem: Host-associated > Plants > Roots > Nodule | place: Mexico: Nepantla...
AATAAAATATGAAATATTTTGTAAAATTTAATTTAACTAAATTTTTATACTATTTTTATTAATATATATAGGCATTTTTATTTTATTAGAAATATATTTAATATTTTTATTTTTATTATAAATAATTATATTTTTTGGGTGTGTACAGTTTATTTGAAATAAAATTAAAATAATTGAAATGATTTTAGTTAATACTTATTATCATTATTTTAAAAATTTATTTTAAATATTATTGTTATTTTAATATTTTAATATTTATATTATTAATATAGTTAATTTTTTTTATTAATATATAAACTTTTTTACAATTTTAGTTATTTTTTTTTTATATTTTATTATATATGCATGAGATAGTTAAAAAAATAGATTCAAAATTATATGTGATTAATTCATAGCAGATTTTATAAAAAAATGGAAACCCATGCCTAATTGCAGAAATACTTAGTGGCTTTTTCTCTTCTCCCACTTATTTCTCTGCCCGAGAGAAGAAGCCTGCACCTTCCAGCCACTAACTTCCCGCTCCCTCTTCATTTCATTTCCGTCCGCAGAAACAGTGCACTCCTGATCCAAACAGCCACTTAATAAAATCTGGATATAGGTTATGGTATAATTGGACAAATAAATAGTACAAAGATGAGAGTAAGATGAGCAACAAATCAAGCAGAGCATGTAAGATGCGATTCTTGAGCCTGAGCAGTTGAATGTTGTATAATGTCTTGAATAAGCAAAGTGATGCCAAGATGAGAAGTGCCACCTTTTTCCATCGCTCTCTTTCCCATCTCACTCAATTCTCTTGCTCTTTCTCTTCTCTCTTTGCTTTCTTCTCCATCTTCATCCATCACTCTACATATTGCCCTCCCAATATCATCCTTCTTCACCAACACACCTCTCCTCTCTTCTTCTCCCCACATCAAGGGAACCTCTACTCCAACGCTCACTCCAATCTTCAACACATCAGTAACAAGCTTCTCATTTAAAAATTGATCACCAAATAGAGGCCAGGTAACCAGTGGCACTCCACCACTTATCCCTTCAAGTGTTGAATTCCAACCACAGTGTGTTAAGAATCCTCCAATGGAAGGGTGTGATAGTATTATTACTTGTGGTGCCCAACCTCTTATTATAAGGCTTCTCCCTTTCGTCCTTTCCTCAAACCCTTCTTCAGAGATCCACTTTTCCAGTTCTTGGAACCTACTTCCCTCCCTAATAACCCATACAAATGGTATTTTAGTATCTTCTAAGGCCAAGGCCAACTCCACAAGCTGTGAAGGAATCAAGTTGCATAAGCTTCCAAAACAAACATAGACCACTGACTTAGGTTGCTGCAAATCTAGCCACTTCAAGCAATTGTGCTCATTAATTGAGGCCCGATTGCCTCTTTCAGCCTTATCCAAACCATCTATGTTGCATAATGAAACAGGACCAATGCACCACATCTTATCATTTTTCACCTTCTTGTAATCCCTCACATACGCCTTCTCCAACTCTTCAAAAGTATTTATGATAACCCCATACGTCTTTCTCTCAGCGTCACGCAACTGGTCTCCAAAGTCCTTCAAATCAATTGAGAGTGCTCCTGGTAACTGCTCTTTGGTAACTTGAATTTGGTCAGGTATGTCGGGAATAGTGAAATACTCGGACTCTGAAGTGATGCTTTCACAAACCTCTGAAGTGTGTAGCTGGTGCAGACAATGGAGGCAGAAGCAAGAAAATCCGTGGAATGAAATCCTTGGAATATGATACTTTTCAGCTATCTGAGCGGTCCAAGGAATGCAGAAGTCGGAGATTATGCAACTTGGTTTTGGTGTTAGTGCTTCAAACAATTCCTCTGCTGACTTCTGAAGCATTCTGATGGTGTGGAACATTTTGTTCATCATATCCCTTGATGTTACCATGTCGAAATTCTCACACCCTTCAGGTAGTCCTGCCTCTTTTGCTGGAAAATGAAGTTGTAGAAACCGGATTTGGAGACCAGATGAAAGAGCACGAGAAAGAACTGAATTGAAACGTGATGCATTTTTTGGGGTGGTGAATATGGTAACAACCACACCACGGTGCGCCAGTAGTCTTGCAATATCCATCATGGGGATCATGTGGCCTTGAGACATGAGGGGAAACAAGACGAAGTGAAGATTGGTTGTTTGGGAAAGCATGGTTACTAAGAAGAGGCAAATGAATTTTGCTGTCACTGTGTTTCTTTCTGGTGTGGCTTGCTATGTGGTTTTATACAGAGTGATAGTTTGCGGAGATGACGTAAGAGCGTATGCCATAATATCTTGATTGTTTTAAAGAGAAATTATAAAGAAACAGTTTCACGTGTCTTTGATATTCCCATATGGAAATATGGAAAATGTTTGACATAAACGTTTAGCAAACACCCTTCCCCAAAACTTTAGTCATTATCGACTTTCCTTTTCTGCTACTTTGATCGAGGTGAAGGCTGAGAGGGACTGCAGGATTGGAATGGCTGTAAAGACTCACATAAATACTCTTACAATTTAGAATATAAGTGTTACAATTATAATCTAAAATTAGAATATTTAAAATAGACTTAAAAAATTATTAATATGTAATGTGATTTTTATTATTAATAAAATATTATAAAATAATTTTTAAATTAATATTTAAAATTTGTTATCAAAATTTTAGTTATTAATATTTTAAATTCAAAATTAATCTCTACTAATTTAAAATATAAGTAGTTAGTAGTTAAAGCTAATTGTTAAATATTTATTTAAAAATTACTTTATAAATTTTTATTAATAATAAAAATTATTTTAAATATTAATATTTTTTAGTTTATAAAATAATATCTAATTTAGTCAAAATAATAATGAACTATTTTTATCTTTAAAATTAGTTTTTATTTAATATTTTTTTAGTGATTTTTTTGATTAATTTTTTTTATAATCATTCTTTATGTAGTTTTTCATTCTTTCTAATTCTTATTTAGATTATAATAATTAATAAAAAAATAAATATAAAAAATAAAAGAAAAATATATAAAGTGATTGTAAAAATTGATTGAAGTATTAAAATATCATTACTAAGGTAGTACAATTCACTCAAATATGATAGAATTTAATTATTGAGAAGTCAAATTCTAGCTTTTGTTTTGTAAAAATTGGATTTCCAGACCTAATTTTTCCTTTCAAAAAAAACAGAATTTGAAAAAAATTATATTATTTAAATAATTAAATAAATAGGCAAGAAATTAATATAAAATTAAGCTAATTTATTAAATTATTTATATAATTCACGGAATAATATATTCATATTCTCTTCTATAAGTAATCAATTACAAAATTAACTTCTATTTATAATGATAAATTTGAATAATAAAATTACATCCTTAATAACAATATAATAAAATAAAATGAACTTTAATATTTTAAATGAATAATAATTATTTAATATCATTAGTTAAATTTATTTTATATTCATTTTTTATGTAAATCATTACTAGTAATATTTTTTTATTCAAAATAAAAATTAATTTATATTTAAATATTTAGTTTAAATTATTTCAACATTCAATATTAATTTATATTAAATCATTAAATTTAATAATTTATACTTAAATAAACTGTAGTTCGTAATACTAATTATTAATATTAGTAATGGTTAACTTTTTTAAAAATCGTAAACTATTATCAATAAAATATCTATTAATTATTTAAATAGTATTGATTAATTTAATTTAATAGTTTATATAAAAATTATTATTTAAAATTTAAAAAATATAACTTTTTTTCTTCAAATTCTATTTTTTAAAGAAAGTTAATTCATAACTTAGTCCTGGAGTCAAATTCTAATCAGTTTTCCATCGTGGATTTTTCACAGAATTCTGACCTGCTTTGAAAATATATTCTAAATTATAGAATTTAAGAAGTATTTTTAGATTATACAATTTAAAAATATATTTTAAATTGTATAATTTATAATACATTTATAAATTATGTAGTTGTATGATATGAAATATATTATGAATTGTGTAACCTTGAAATACATTTTCATATCTAGAATTGATTATATAATTCATGTAATATAAAATAAATGTTTGAAAGTTCTTAATTATATAGTCTGAAATTTTAGCTTTTGCAATCTAAAATATTTTCAACCCATATATAATTTTGATTTTTCTTATATTTATAAACACGTAGGATGAAGATATTGAGGTGGTAACTTTTGCTTTGGATATTTCTATAATGTTTTGTTTACTTTTCTATTAGAGAGACAATCCATTACATATGAGATAACTTTTTAGCATGTCCCAACATCTCTATCTAAACCATGTGTTGAAGAGTGAAAGTAGATAGTAATGAACTTTTCATTCTTTGATTGCACTTTCATCAATCATATCATGGGTGTCTCAAAATAGTACTTACCAATCCTCGAGATTAGTTATGGCTAAGGTTAAATATCAAGGTCAACATCATTTTGTTTTCGATATCTTACAGAAGCTTAACTACAACCAAGATATGCTTATCAAATCTGCATGTCCGCAATGTTAAAAACATATATAGTTTGATTGTGGAAGAAAAACTTTCACATTATGTCTTTGTTCTTTTCCTCAGTAGTTGAGGTAATAATTATGCTCAATTGATACAATAAGATAATTTTTATACTTTGGACTCTGAAAATTATCATTCAAATTATTTGACCATGTCATTTGATATAACATATTAAAAAGTTCAATGTTAACAGGATGTCTTTTTCATATGATATTCTTATTACTTGCATTTGGAACATCTTAAAAATCTTAGTTTCAACTTGGCTGCAGAAACACAAATCATCTCAAGATTATCAAATTGATTTAATGAAAAATCATTTTAGTTGTTTTTCACAACATGAGAGACCCACCATGATCATTAATAACATTTTGAGGATGAAAATCATGAAAACAGTGATAAGGTAGAATATTAAGAGACTACAACTTCAACTCCAATATAACATTGATGTGCTTGATAAAATTTAAGATGATACTCAGAAACTTCAACAAAATTTAAACACTCTAAACATAAACGCTCGTGGAGATTTCAAAAAATATTTGCCATAGGACTGATAAGAATTAATAGATATTTAAATAATTCCAAATCTCTCAAAAAAATATAACTTATTTTTTAGTTTTCGAATGTTTTTAATTTGAATTGGTATTTGCACATTATCTTCGGACGGCAATGTCCTTATTTTTTCTTGGCATACAATTCTTGCTCATTAAAACTTTGGCCACGTGATAAGCCAAAATTGATTTCCTCTTTCATCGTTAATAGAAGCATAGAGAGAGGAGGGAGAGAGAAAAGCAAAGCACCAAATACTTCAAATACCTTGGTTAGCTGTTTGTACTTGTACACCATTAATTCTTAAATATCGAAAAAAATAATGAAAATACTAAAAACAAATATCCTCCGTGGTGTAGTTTCAAGTGTAATTAATATACAACCATTTACACGATCATAAAACTAACATAAATGTACATTTAAAAGGAAAAAGAAAGAAATCGATGTTCCATTTCAAACTTTACAACAAAATAAAATACATGTGGGGGAAAATGGACAGAATAGAATACATAAGAAGTGATTTCGCAAGAACATCACCAACAGCCAGGTTGCTTTCACATGACAAATATGCAAAGCAGCACGCTATTCCACTCAACCATTCCTAAAAAAGCTCATGGCTCGTAATGATTTCAGTTATATAATCTAGAGCCGTTGCTAGTTTTTCATGGACTCTGCATCATGGTTCCGTGATGTTGAGTCCACCCATGAACATAAATTGGAGGATTTCAGCAACAAGCCCAGTGCGGCAGAACATGTTGCTCTAACGACAGCATCAGGTGATCGGCTCATTTTCCCAACCAGCATACCAAAGACCTAAAAGAAGATACAGACAAATCTGGTAAAACTAAGTTTTAGCTGAAATGCCAGAAAATCGCAACTGCGTTCTGCAAATACCTGTGAATGATAAACAGCTAAAATATGCTGATTGTCCGATAGAGAGAGAATGCTGCTGCAGAAGTATATAGCATTTGCCTGAATTATGGGCCATGGTGCGTCAAAAGCCTGCCTCATCAAGAAAGAAAATAACTAAATTCTCAAGGCCCCTAAATTTAAACAGAAGGAAAATTGATTCACAACACAAAGTGCTGGGTTCAGGTTTCTAACAACCTTCTTGTAGAATTATTACAAGCTTACTTGCAATGGAGAGATTATCAAGTAGAAAGTCCATGCAAAGAAAATTAAGCTAAAATGCATGATTTAAATAATGTTCTAATATATATTGGCCCTTTTTCCAATATTACTATTCTACAAATTCGACCAAAGTTGACAGATCATGCTTGAACAATGAAGAGAAGATGAGGAATATTTTGTAAAATTTAGAATAACTGAAGATACTTGAGAACAGGATGTTTAGAGATATTTATTTTTTAATTAACTTGAATGGAAAAACACCCAGCAAGACGGACATATATGCCTGCACACCCTGAAATAATTACATTTTATGATTAGAAAGAAAATGAATATATAAGAATGCTTTTCCCATGTTTATGAATGTTGTTTTCTATGTACATGAACCTATACACGTAAAACCTTAATATGAATCTGAATTAATTCCAGCTTGTAATTCCAATACAGATAATTCTCAAAGAAAAGATGAAACTTATACATACATATATAAAAGAGATATAATATAATATCTACATTTGATTCTTTCAACTAAAATGGAAAAAGAAAAAAGAGATTACAACTCATTCGATCCAAAAAGAGAAAGAGATTGTTTAGGAATGCGGTAACAAAAGAAGTGCATGTTCAATTTTGATTAATTTCAAGAGAAAAAATTAATTAGAATGCACAAACAGTCTAACCTTACAAGGTCATCCAATCACATGTATGGTATGTTAGTAGAATTTTATGATGACTACTATAAAAAAAGTCATACCTAGAATGATTTCATATAAAAAAATTTACTCTGATAGTACATGAATATTAAACTCTTCAAGAGAAAAATTGGTTTAAAAAGATTTCAAATGCTCTCATTTATTAAGATTAAAGCTTTGGCTATAAAATCATCATGATGAAACACAAAATAAGTTGATCCAAGCACACATAATCTTAATTTCAGTCAGTAAGAAAATCATGACTAATTTGTGTTATGACAAAAATTGTTAACAATAACCTGCACTGATGATGCCATATAACTATCAACTCTGCTGGGAAGATGCTGTGTAAATTGCTTTGCAATGTCTCGAAGAAAGTCCTCATAGTCACTTCTAAATACACAAAAGACGCCAGTTGTCATAATTATATGGCATAATTATACATCATTGTAAGTTATTCAAAATAATAACAAACTAGGCAATTTTACAATCTGTCAAACCATACCGATGATCAGAAAGGAAACTCTGTGTGTTTAGTACAGCAAGCAATCGTTCAATTTCCATCAATGGGAAAACTTGTTTCAGGGTATTCTATCAGTCAGTACATTTCAAAAAGGAAAGATTTATCATGTTAGACATTTCTTTACAAATCTCCGATTCAAGAAAATCTAAGATGATGGTCAATTACCCGACAGGCTGATCGAACACTAACATCTTCATCATGAAGATGCAAGACCAGGCGAGGAACAGCAGCATGTACCTATTAAAAACAATAATTGACATGAAATGAGCTTGCTGAAATATTAAGAGAAGCTAATACATGACGATCACCAGTTCAGTTGGTCTACTATGCAATCAAAAGGTTCACCAAAATAATGGAAGACATATCACCTTGGAATACTTGATGATAAATAAACTTGTCAACTTGGTTGATAATATTTGAAAGAATATATGATTTTTGCATATGATGACACTGGTTATATAACAAGATACACGTATGATGACCTACTAAAAGGCTATACATTATGATCTAGATTAACCTTTTTCCTTTATTTTGATTCACGTGTTCACTGATAATTAACGAAGTATTTACTCGGTTTTGAAATTGCCAAGTTGAACATTCCAAATTTGGTTATTGGGTAAAAAAAACTACCGTTCAATTGGAATATGTCGAGTTTAAGATTATCAGATAAACAAATCAGTGCATAACTTTATAGTAGCACTAGATAAGAGTGACATTCTGTATTTGGGGATTAGTTGAGGAGATGGAGGGAACTAAGCAATGTAACTAGCTCGGGGCTATAGCATGGATAAGTCTACAAATAGTCGGTTGGCAGAAATAATACAAGCTTAAATGTGGCCAATTTTTTCCTATGCTTTTACCAAACTTTATTGATTATCATATTGTTAAGTTAACCAAAATGGTATTCACAATGAAAAGTTGGTGGTAAAATTGCTATAAGCTAGTTATATCACCTAATAGTAATAAAACAAAAATGGATACTAAAAGAAATAATTGCAAATAGTAAGCCCCCATTTACCACCGACTATTTGTGCCTTATTAAAAAAATATACACTACTGACAACCACCAATTACATAATAGCATTAGAGTATATAATTTAAAAAAAAATAGAGAGAGAAAGTGGAAAGAATAAAAGCTACTATTACAATCAGAGTTAGCAATAAACCTGCTCAACAAATGCCTCACTTAGTGCCCCAATTCCATATTTGCTTAGGGCCCCAAATACTGCAAAAGAAGTGGCTCGCATTTTTGCATTCATGCTTGACTGTTTTATAAAAACAATGATAAGAATTTCCGAAGTAAGAGTAGTTAATGGAAAGTTCTCCATTCTTTCTTTTACAGAAACAGAGTATATTAGTAATATGAAGGGAGAATAAAATATCTAAAGAAAGTCCTTTTAATATACAAATACATATATAATTTCTCACTTTTGACAGAGAATGCATTGCTGACTTCTTGTTAAATGTGTGCATTTAGTATATGTAAATACAAAAAGGAGGGAAATATCCAAGTATTAGAAATTAGGGATTTAATTGATTTTGTGTACCCTTCATTGTTCGTGTACTTCATTATAAATAGAGAACAAGTGTATGGTATATTACACACAACATTCAGTAAATAATTTCTACAGGGTTGCTCTAGTTTATTTTTTCTTTCAATGCTGTTTTCCACATTGGGCACACCATGAACATTACCCACAAACCACTGTGCCTCTGCCTGCTTTTGTCCATGGGAACTAGCAAGGGCTCCCTCCAGTAACCCTCTCTGGCCCAGCCTTGCCACATGTGGCTTCACGTGTTGCCCTTTCCTGGGCTGGCTGTAGTTCTTGAGCCTACTGTTTGGTTTAGTTGCAAGTTGCTACCTACTAGCTTGCATCCCTTTCCCTTCCTATGACATGGTGGCTAGTCAACAACAGTTGCATTTCCACATTCCACATGCTTTTGGACATTCCACCTCTTTTGATGATTCTTTTGCTCTTGTTTCTCACTTTTAGCATTCAGTGATGCCAACGACACCAAAAGATTTTGGTTGAAATCAAGTCTACCGGTGGTTCAAGAAAAAGCAGGAATTGACAGCTTGATCTACAACAGAAGCTGAAAATTGCAGTCTGACCAACACTGCTGCTGAACTCCTTTAGCTGCAGTCACTTCTAACTGAATGCAGATTCCCATCCAAATTCCCATTCTTTTATGGGACAACCTGACCAGTCCCTATCTCATAATCCAGTTCTATATACAAGGAAAGGATATGGAACTAGGTATCTTTTTTGTTTGACAGAAGGTTCTTAAAAAAAGAGTCTCTCAGTAACTCACTATCATGCTGCTGACCAGAAGGCAGACATTTAGCTGAAGTTCCCTCACCTCTTCAGTTCTCCATCTTTAAGGACAAACTAGGAGTGGCTGAAAGATTTGCTCTTTGTCAACTTCACTCAGTTTGAGGGCAATGTGTCTTTTAGTTTGCTACAGTTGCTACACTAAACTGCTCTACTACAGCACGCCACATGGCGGGCAGGGGATGTTCCAAACCATTATATCCCAACTAAGGCAGGCTGGAAATGACCGTAATTAAGACAAATTTCAGACAAACCTCATACCCTAATTAGGTGCATCATTCGTTTCAGGCTTCCTTGTATAAAGTTTAGTTTGCCTAGGGTTTGGGTTTTGCATCATATAGCTTGTTCTAACTAACATGAATACCTATTAATTAGTAAAAGAGAAGATTCAATTAAAGTAAGTTGTTGAAACTTCACCTTAAAACTGATTTTATATGGATGAGTTAGGAGTAAAGTCTTCTTTCTAAGATGGTAATAGAACTCATCCTAGCAAGGTCTTTTGGACTTATTGTTGCCACCTTCTACCCAACTACTATCGAACTACCCACAAATATCTAGTTCCACGTTCGAGATGTCTAGTCTTCAGCATGAGGATGAGGGGATTTGTTGGATATCCCACGTTAACTAGAAATATAGTCAAATTATAATATATAAATGGAGGCAAATCTCACATGTCAATTTTGTGATATTGAGTTTCACTTATCTAAATTCTTTGAGTGCACTTACATATCTCTTAGACAACTTCACTTTTGATGTCAATTGGTTTTAAGATTAAATATGACAGTCCTCGGAACATACTAGCTTCTAATAAAAATTTAGAACCAAAATAAATAAATAAGAAAAATAAAAATGATATATACAAAAGAAAATTTACATACTTGAAGATTTCGAAGCCTTTTTGAAAGATTAAGCAAGATGGGCTCAACTGCATCATCAGGTGAAGAATCGAGAATCTACAAATATCCAAAAAGCATAGTAAATAAGTGAACTTAGAATGGATAAAAAGGTAAATACAATAAAAAAACAGGAAGCATAGAACCTCACCATCAGTAAACATGATACCCCAGTTAATTGCACAGATTCATCAGAATCATCTAGTAGAGCTAATATAACACCCAAGACTTGAGTTGTATACTTCAGAATATGAATCAATGGGATCTGCAATATTAAATTGGGTAAGGTTGATTTAGAGATCTACTCCAAGGAATTGAAACTCTAACTCATAACATAAGCCACAACTCAATGATTATATTAGATCAGGTTATCTTTGGCAGATATCCTAGCCAATGGTAGTGACCCAAATCTTCATATAAATATGGCAAATGGCATGGAGGCTTATGATGAAATATATATATAACTGTAAAAGTAAAAAATAAATCAAAAACAATATAAAACAAAAATTCATAACATTCATCAAAGTCTCGATCTCATCATTGTCATTACACATAAACAAAAGGAAATACAAAGACACAATGACCCAGTACAAAACTAATGTTCATCCTTCCCTTCTAACTCAATATAATCATTTTCCTCATTATTCGAATAGACATGTCCTTCAGCTTCCTCTCCTTCTAACAAGTAAAAACAAGAAAAAAATGAAAAATATACCAAGTTAATGGGTCCTCGAAAATAGTTACCAGAGTTTAGGTAGTCGGCAGGTTGTCTACATGCTCAAGTCACCAACCTAGTTAACAAAATATACTTCAAGAAGGAAGAGGCTTCACTAGTGTTAGAGATATCCTTTCCTCTGTTTTGTAATGTTTAGTTTGTTTCTAGTTTCTAAACAACTTTATGTTGTCTATGTGGTTTGAGAGGTGTAGTTTGTCTATATGGTTGGACAGATGGCAATGGAAGATAACTAACTAAGTTTCCTGTTAATAGTCCAAGTAGGTTTGTTTTCTTCAAGTTTATTGAAACTAGTGATGTGATAAAGAAATGTTTGAGTTGTTTGACAACATTGTGGAAGAAATTGGGGACAAAAATGCAGTACAAGACTTGACAAATGGGGTTGGTAATTGTTGGAGATCCCACATTATAAGTCGGTTTTGTGAGGATGAGTTGAGCTTAAAATTACTTCTTAATATGGTATCAAAGTCTCTCCTAACGAGGTTTGATGGGTCTATCGTGTCACCTACGAATATCTAGTCCCATGCATGAGATGTACATGCCTTAGCACGATAAGGGTGTGCTAGAGATCCCACATCGACTGGAGATATAACCAATTTAAAATATATAAGTGGGAAAATCCTCACCTTATAAGCCCGTTTTTTTAAGTCGGTTTTGTGAGTATGAGTTAGTTTTAAACTTTAATATTAAACTTGTGGAAGCTGAGTAAATGTTAATGGAAAAGAGAACCAAATTGTTTTGGTCCCCTTGTTTAACTCTTGATCTAGTCCTTGAGGACATTGTAGAGTGTTTAGCATTCCTTGCCAATGCAAAGAAAAGCACTACTTGACATGTCCTCTTGTGACAAGGTTCACTATCTTACATTAAATTGCATTAAGCAAAAAAATAATGCTCTTAGATCTATCTATGTGTTGGAGGAACGGGTCACTAGACCACATGCCTACAAAAGTAGGTCATACAAGTTATCAACCTAGTGTTGTTGACTGATTGCAGAATTTGGAAATCAATCAATATTGCTTAAAGTGTGTGATTCCACTTGCAAAAGTTCTAAGGCTTGTAGTAGTGATTCAAAACCAGCCATGTCATACATTTCTGAAGCATTGGACAAGGTTAAAGAGAAAATTACTGAAATTTTTCAAAAGGAAGAGTCAAGGTATAAAAAGTTAGTGAGCAGATATTGGCAAGCAATGAAGCACATTTCTCATATAGGAAATGAACACCAAGTTAGTGGGCAGATATTGGCAAGCAATGAAGCACATTTCTCATATAGGAAAATTAACTATTTGCAAGAAAGAGAAGATAATTGGCTTTTGAACCTAACCTAAATGATTTACCTATTGCCTTGAGAAAAGAAAAAATATCTTGTGTCAAATATCCTATATCCCAATTTGTGTCTAGAGAAAAACATTCTATGCAGCACCAGAGTTTTCTTTCAGCTATTGATTCTATCAGAATCTCTACATCGGTACAAGAAGCCTTAAAAGATGAGAACTGGATTCGAGCCATGAATGAAGAAATGAGCGCATTAGAAAGGAATGAGACTTGGGAGATTGTAGAGAGACCAAAAGATAAGAAAGCAG
>Ga0123342_1008454_pt1 | contig 12935 bp, 10 predicted proteins | sample Turbeawhitnodule_FD_89960 | JGI IMG/M metagenome (GOLD analysis project Ga0123342, IMG submission 89960) | Root nodule microbial communities of legume samples collected from Mexico - Turtle bean Mexico white nodule | ecosystem: Host-associated > Plants > Roots > Nodule | place: Mexico: Nepantla...
CAGACAACTCGGAGATCAGTATCTGGGTATTGCATTTTTCTTGGTTCTTCTATTATCTCATGGAAGTCAAAAAAACAGACAAACGTATCAAGATCATCAGCAGAAGCAGAATACCGCGCGATGACCAATACTTGTTTGGAGATAGTTTGGTTGCGATATCTGTTGCAGGATTTAAAGGTGCCATGTAACTTGCCAGCTCAACTTTTCTGTGACAATCAAGCGACATTACATATAACAGCAAACCCGCTATTTCATAAACGCACAAAACACATTGAGATAGACTATCACATTGTGCGAGAAAAATTACAAGCTGGGATAATCAGTCCTTCATATGTACCGACACAGTATCAACTCGCAGATATTTTTACAAAGGCACTAGGTAAGGAACGGTTTTTGACGCTACGACACAAGTTGGGAGTTCATGATATTCACCTATCAACTTGAGGGGAAGTATTAAGGAAATAATAATTATCAAATTATATGCAATTATTGTATGCAATATTGTACCCAATTATATGCAATTAATTTAATAATTATAGAATCTCATGATTAGTATTCCTACCTAATTAGATTGTAATTTGGACAAAGAAACGCCCTATATATTTCCTATACATGAAGTGATGTAACAATACACATAAGATAATAAGAAACATCTCTTCTTCTTCTTACTATTTTTTATCATTTTCTTATAGTAGGCAATCTCAACTACCACAACAAAGGCAGACATTAGTTAAAAGTGCTTGATTGTCATATTTTTTTCTTACACTCACGTCCTTTGTTTCCCCTCTGCATGTCAAAACTATAATTGTAATGCAACATGATATATTCACTCACCATTTCTTCTTGCCTAATTCAACTACTCATGGCATGGACATGAGTAGCAAAACAAGAGTAATTTACTTCACCCTTTGCAACCAAAAGAAAAAAAAAGATAGAAATTGCATTTGATTTTGTCTAATAATTTTTTTTAGAGCACTGTTTAATTATTAGAAAGAGTTCAAGTTTCTATAGAACCTTCTTTTAACATATATTTTTATTAGGCATATATTAGGCTACTGTTAAAAAAGTAAAATATTTTTCAACTGGAATATGTAAAAATATGTTTTGTCATGATTTTTAAAACTGTTTTACTTTCTTCCTTGTCTGCAGAAACACATTATTTTATGCCAGCAGAATGCCCCAGACCAAATGCAAAGGATAAGATAACTGCAAGGATTATTAATCTAACTTAAAAAAACATGGTATACAGGCAAGATGAATGATCGAGCAAGAGTATTTTACAAGGATTGAAATTATTTAAAGAAATTAATTCCTTTTTCAAATATCCCCACGTTAACAACTTATGTTACTATGAATTTATATATGCTTTAATAACTTTATGTGTAAGTTAAATTTAATTTATTACATTAGTATAGTAATATTCAGGATAAAAAACCCAAATATTATGTACCAGAATATCGGTATATAACTGCAGCCCACAAATATAATGAGCATGCAAAATACCATACCATGTCATGTATTTTTTTTTATACTTTTTATACAATTAAAAAATATAAAAAACTTTTATTAAATTTATATTATATGATTAAATTATTACACCAACACATGTGCAGTTTGAGGAAAAGATTATTTTATCAAAGATTTGATAGATAAGTTATTTCAACGAGCTCTTTCCTTGTTAATTTTTCATTCTCCATGAAAATTGCTACTAAAATAGAAAAACTATAAATCATAACTTAATTTGGATAAAGTAAGTCTTAGACAATTTCATATGCATGTTCAATAGCGTAAAGTTCTCATTTGGTATATAAACATTTCCACATGTTTGGATATATAGGTATCTTGAACGAAAATGAGTCCTCATCTATGATGTGTCAATCTACGCAACAAAATTTGTTATATTCAGCATTACACAAAAAGGAAAACAACATTGAAGAAAATTGAAAAAACATATAACATATTACTTACAAGTTTAGCGTAGGACAGAGATTCAATAATCTTCTTAATTGTAATAATTGGTAAATGTATCTGCGAAAATAGATAATAGATAACTCTAATAATCAAATGTCAAATCCAGCCAATAAATGCTTACAAGAACTAACTGCTCTCTATTCATCACCTTCACATACCTCTAATCCCCGGAAACCAACTTGAATTCGGTTTTTTGCATTGAGAAAATAAACAAAACATACTTTAGTCATCACACCTTTTTCAGATAGAGATCTTCCACAAATACTCTCAAATTATAAATTAAGCATTACTTGGACTGAATGAACCAAAATTCAGCTGTATTGTAGCAAACAAGCAATTCCAATTCAAAATCACAAAAACCCCAATTAGCATCAAATATCTAAATCCAACAATGAAGCTCGCCTCAATTGTGACTTGGGAAAAGTCCTTGGGTTTGGAAACCAGCAAAGTACAACTTTCATCCACTTCTAATTAGGTTTTGTGCAATGGATTAGGTGTTTTGGAGAAGAGAAAATGGTACAGTAACCAAGAAAAATATTCGTCTAAAGTTATCGATACAGATAAGCAATAGTAAACTAAATAAAATAAAATTATAAGAATTCACGATTGGCGGAGAGCAGTGAGCACAACGACGGCTGCAGGAGATGATCGTGATCACGAACAGAGAGCAAAACATGAGCGAGATTATCAGAGACGTGAGCAATTGAGATCGGAGCCGAAGAGATAAGAGTCGTGAGTGTTAAGAAGTGGGCTTTAAGCGTAACTCAACCTCATAAAACCAGCTCAATGAGGTGAGATTTGCACCCACTTATATACTATGAAAGACTCTAATCTCTAGTCGACGTGGGATCTCCAATATACCCCTCATGCCGAGGCTACCAACTCGTGCGTGGAGATATATGTTGAGGATGGTCCGATAACGGCCCGATAGCGGGTGGCGTGCTAAACCCAACAAATACTCGCTAGGATATGCTCGAAATGACTCTGATACCTAATTGCATATAATTAGGTACAATATCGTATACAATAATTACATTTAATTTGATAATTATTATTTCCTTAATAGTGAGCGGCGGAGACGCGAGTTGCGGAGACCGTTGTGAGCAGCGAAGACGCGAGTGATGAAGTTTGTTTTCAGTGACCGCGAGCGTGAAGGAGGTTTGTTTTTCTGTGAACTGAGGTGAGTGTAAGTGAACGACAATGGAAATGAAGCTTAAGGTTCAATGAACGACAGTGGAATTGAAGAGTGGCAATGAAGATTCATAATTTACCGTGAAAATAAAGAGCGAGTGTAAAAATGAAGAGACATAATAGAGATTTAATATATGAGAGGGAAGAGAAGAAAAGAGGGAAATGAGGAGAAAGAGAAGAAAAACAGAGATAACATCATATAAGTAAATTAAAAGTTTAGAGAATTTTCCTGGGTTTTGAAATAAACTTTTGAATTTAATTGAGGTTAAAAAAATTAACCTCCTTTAATTAAATTTATTAGTTAAATTATATTAATCTTTGGTAAAAAATATTCTATTAAAGTTATTTTTTCTTAAACTTTCACTTTCAAAATTTTAAAGAATATAATTATCAAATATATTAAAATTATATTTTAATTATTTATTTATAAAAAGTTTAATATATTTATTTATTGAGATTTGAAAAAAAATAAAATATTTTACTGAGGTTTTACGATAAACATTTGTAACTTAACCTAAGCTTAAAAAATCTTCATTATTTTGTTGAGGTTTTAGAATAAATTTTGTAACCTTCGTTATTTTGGAGGTTTTAAAATAAACCTTTGAAAATTAATGAAGGTTAAAAAAACTTTAATTATTTTGCAGAAGTTTTAAAATAAATCTTTGAAAATTAGCGAAGGGTTAAAAAACCTATATTATTTCGTGGAGGTTTTAAAATAAATCTTACGAAGGTTAAAAAATCTCCATTATTTTTTCAAGGTTTTAAAATAAACCTTTAAAAATTAACGAAGATTAAAAAAACATCCTTTATTTTGTTGAGATTTTAGAATAAAGCTTTGAAAATTAACTAAGGTTAAAAAAACTTTTATTATTGTACTGAAGTTTTAAAATAAACTTTTGAAACTTAAACAAACTTAAAAAATCTCTGTTATTTTGTTGAAGTATTAAATCCATTTCTAAGATTATATTCATCTCCGTAAATAACCTCCATTAAAACTTTCTTTTCTTGTAATAAATATTAAGATAATTAAACATATCTTTCCTCTTTCTTAATTGTCATATGTGTATTTATTAAAAGAAAAATTAACAATAATTATCCATAATAATAGAGGTATCCTTTGCTTTTTATTTTAAAAATTTTAAAATTTTAATTTAAAAATAATTACATATTAATATTAATTTTTTGTTTAATGAATGAATACACGTAATAATTATTAAAAATTAAAAATATGTTCAATTACCCTATTTATTTACGGAGTTAAGACAATTTAACAAAATTAACATTTTTATAATAAAAGTCTAATTTTTTTATTATTCTATTAAAAACAAAATATATCAATACTGGATGTACTTCCAAAATTTTTTATAAAAGATATGTTGATAAGTTATAATTTTAATTTATACAAAATATATTAAAGATAATTTACTAACAATGATAGAATTTTCCAATTCAATTTGCTAAGTTTCTTTTCTGTTTTATCTCCTTTAATTGCACACGAATGTGGGCAAGTTTGTATATAAAAAGATTAAAAAGAAGTGTAAAAGCAAAGGCAAAGTAAATGATATCAAGTGACAAAAAGTATATATAGTTTGTATACTTTATGAACGCTTTATATGGCACTTTTAAGATCATACTAAAGTCACTCCAAAGCCAAAGCAATGCCGTTAACAAAGGCTTTGCGGGTCTCTTTCAAGGACCAATGTCCCACCCCATATTCTCTTGTCTAAAATCTTCCTTTGTCTTTCGGTTATATTATAATAACTCACATTTTTGTTGTAAGCATGCATCAAGCACTACTTTATGATTTTGATCTTTGGGGACACCCCATAAACTATCCCTAGCTAGTTCCTTTCATTTGGGGGTAAAGATGGTGAATTAAACAGGTAATTCATTTTAAATGCTAAAAAAACACTTCTTAATGAGGACCTTTTTGCAAGAAGAAAATTCCATTAATTCTTATACTTTTAATGTTAATTTAACTCAATAAAAGTGTTTTATAAGATGAAAATTGTCTCGTATTTGAATATGATATCATATAGGTACCTAATGAAAAATTAACACTCGTTTACATAATAACTAAACATAATCAACATGAAGTTTAACAAAATTAGAGACTTAGATGTACTTCAACAACAATTTAATAGACTAACTACGATTGTTAGAGTAAACTCTAATACTTTACAAAATGGACTTGTAAAATAAATTATTTTTAATTTTAATTTAGTCATTGATATGATATCTTCAACGTTAATTTTAAAACTTAGTGTAGATATTATTTTTTTAAGAATTTACCAAAATAACTTAACAAGAGATTAAGATTAATGCGTAAACATTTTGAACTTTCGTTTTATATACATAAAATTTTAATACTTAAAGAATCTTATATAAGAAGGTTGTCTCTTTTTACTATTGCAATCTAGAATGAAAATGTATTCATTAGATGACGATTGGTGATTGATATCCATAACCAACAAAACCTACACTACTAAGTTGTGCGGACATTCTTTATCTTCTTGACTTTCTTTTCTTGTTCTCACAAACCGAACCAATTGTTGGATTATAAATAACAACAAAGTAAGAAAAATAAGAACAAGATTGAAGAAAACATTTCAGGATCACCTACGCTATAAGCAATGGTTTTATACATAAATGTGGCCTATAGTGATTTAATAGACTACAATTGTGTGATCATCGTCTATAATTTAAAACTATAGATGATGTATGCATAGACTACGACTATAAAATTATTGTCTAAAGATATTTTTACAATAATGAAGAGAATTCTTTTTTTATGAAAATGTTTGTTTTAAAAATACAAATTCCAGTAAAAAATTATACAAACTAAGGTGGGCTATTATAAGGAACAAAGATTAAATAATAAAATATTTAACCAACCTTTTATATGATAATTGTTATATTTTTTATAACATCTTTTGTTTTATATATTTATACATTGTGATTAATAGTAATTAATCATTTATTAGTTGATTTTAGTAAGTGTATTGGAGAGTTATGTCTGAGTTTTGTTAAGAAAAAATAACTCAATATGTGGGTTAGGTAAAAAAAATGTCATTTTATCACTAATAACTCAATATCTACATAGGTAATTCGAATTAGTAGGAAAATTTCAAAGAAAAGATAAGAGAGTGTTGTTGGAGATTCCATATCGACTAAAAATAAGGTTGATTCATAATATATAAGTGGGTGCAAACTTCACTTTATAAGTTGGTTTTGTATGGTTGAGTTAGACTTAAAATCCACTTCTCAAGATGATATTAGATCCATTTAGAGTTTATCATAGCGAGAGTTTGCTGAGTCTATTGTGCTATCCGATATCAAGCAATTATTGAACCATCCAAAAATTTCTAGTCCAATGCACAAGTTGGCATCCTTGGCATGAGAGGGTGTATTGGAGATCAGGCATTGACTAGAGTTAATGTCAGTTTATAGTATATAAAAGGGGTGTAAACCTCACCTTATAAGTCTGTTTTGTAAGGTTTTGAGTTAAATTTAAATTTCACTTTTTAAAAAGTGTTGAAAGAGATGTTCTTGTCATTCTTTTGTATGTTATGATTTTGACTGATAAGAAAGTATAGTGAAAGTCAAAATGCAACATCACATATGTCAGTAGCACTTAGGAAGAGTAAGGAAGCATTGTGAATGAGGTAGTTGGATTGTTGGGTTGGAATGAGCTACCTAACAAGGAAAGGATGTAAGATAAGAAAAAAAGGATATTACTAATGGTAGGTGTACTATCTAGGCTGAAAGGTAAGACCGAAAGGTGATCTAGGCCAAAAGGTCAAATCGAAAGGTTAGACCGAAGAGTTAGGCCGCAAATCTAAATGCAAAGAAAACATAAATTAATAATATTAAATTAGTTACTATAGCAAAGACCATAAAACAAGCCCAAATGTATCGATGTGTGTTTAATAAATATAAGGTACAAAAAGAAAAAGGCCAAACAGGTTCTGAGCCCAATAAGAAAACATTATAAATAGGTGAATAACCCAAGAGGTAAGTAGAGTGATTTATCTGATAACTATTTTAAATTGATTCTGACTTTGGCATCAGAGCGCCCTGCAGGTACACACACCTACACGTGAGAAGAGACTGAGAGGAGACCAAGAACCTAGACCGAGAGCCCAAACCGAGAGCCTAGACCGAGAATCCTAAATCGAGAAAGAGGACCAATAAGTCAGAAGATCCAAAAGGAAGAAGTTTGCTTCTAGACCTTTGTAAGAACATTTTGGCGCCCACCGTGGGGCCGAGAAGCAAGTTTGTTGAAAGGAGTAAGAAGATGAGTGAATCAGGAAATCAATCTATAGAGCAGGGAGGGGATCAAAATGTTATGTCAATGATTATGTTGAAGGAATTGTAGAAAGAGTTCGAAATATTAAAGAAGAGTAATGAAGAGGACTTGAGCATGTTGAGAGCAAAAAATGCATATATGAAGCGAAAGTTAAATGAAGAAACAGTTTAAAATACATTGTTTGAAACTATCCAACCAAGAACACAAGTCCATCAAAGGGTGCACAATGACGAAAGCTTTCAAGTAACAAGAAAGAGGTTACCAGAGGCTTCTGGTACGTTTACCGAAATGTATGCCAGAAAACATCCATTTTCAGATGACATTGTAGAAACTCCATTTCCTTAAAATTAGAAGAATTTAATCATGAATAAGTATGATGGAAGTACAAATCCTGACGAGCATATTGCAATATATACTACTCGTATAAGTTTGTATACATGGAATGATGTTATTATGTGTCGAGTGTTTCTAACAACTTTGAAAAGGGTAGCTTTAAGTTGGTTTACCCGGTTACCACCGTTATGTATTGATTGTTTTGATACTTTGGTAGAGAAGTTTGGAGCACAGTTCGCGAGAAGCCAACCACATCATTTAACGTCAATTGCTTTAGTGAACATAAGACAAGAAAGAAGAGAATCCTTGAGGGCATTTATGGAATGCTTTGGAAAAATGGCGTTAAGTATTCGCAACCTTAGTCCGGAGGACACAATGCATCATCTAATTACAACACTGAAATCGGGACCATTTGTTGATAGCCTTTGCAAAAAACCGACAATTAATCTTGATGAGTTAAGGCAACGTGCATCCAAGTTTATGTAAATGGAGGAGTTGAGAGAACTCCGAAATCAAGCAAGGGTAGATGGAGGAAGTGATAAAAAGATGAATGAAAAAGAAGAAGGACATCCGTTTAGAAGGGGAAAAGAGGAGCCTCGTGGCCGAAGGTTTCAATAGTATACGCCCTAGAGTACTAATAGGGCACAAATTCTACAGGAAGCAATGGTAACAGAGATAATACCACCACCAAGGAAGACAAAAACTCCAGAGAGAGCAGATCAGAGCAAACATGATCAATATCACAAGAATCATGGTCATCATACAAAAGAATATGTAGCTTTGAAAGACCGAATTGAAGAGTTGATTCAAGCTGGGCAGTTGAAATGTTTTGTCAAAGATGGAGGGATGAGGATGAGACAAAGTCTAGAGCAAGAGCAAAGGGGTAGAAAATATGTGGAAAGGAGGGAAGAACGACCTGAAAGAAGGGATATTAGAAAGATCGAAAGGAATGAAGAAAGAAGGGAAAGAAGAGTAGAAAGAAGAAATGAAAGAAGTTATCATAGCCCTCAACGAATGAGGAAAAGCCGAGAACGAAGTCTAGGAAGGCCTGTTAGAGGTTTCATCAATACGATCTCTAGAGGTTTTTCTGGAGGAGAGTTTTCGGCGCAAGAAAGAAACATTGGAGGAATGCTAGAATGGTTAACCATGTTTTCAAAAGTAGAAGTCTGCCACCAATGCTTTTTACTCATGAAGATTTTCTAGAGATTGATCCGGAACAAGACGATCCAATGGTGATAACGCTGAAAATTATAGAATATGTCGTGATGAAAACTCTAGTAGATCAAGGAAGTTCAGTTGATATTTTATTCTGGGAAACTTTTTTGTAGGTTACATTTGAAGGAAGAAGATATGATACCTTTTCGAGAAAAAATAATTGGATTCTTGGGAGAGAGAGTTGTTACTAAAGGATATATTGATTTTCCGAAAACATTTGGAAGAAGAAATGCAATAAAGACAATTAAGATAGGTACTTGGTGGTTTTGCACTTCATATAATGCCTTGTTGGGAAGGTCTTCTTTAAACAAGTTAGGAGCCATAGTGTCAACACCACACTTGGCCATGAAATTTCCAACTGAAAAGGGTGATGTAGCAACCATTTCATGTGGCAGGTTTAAAAATGAAACAAGAGTCGAGAATGATGATACAAAAAGAAGAAGGCAGAAATGTCGTGACTAGGTGGATTTAGATCTGAGAATGAATGATTAAAAAAGAATGGAGCCAAGAGAAGAAACAACATCTATTTAGTTAGGTGAAGATGAAAAACAATGCACGTGTGTGGGCGAAAGCATGCCTGTAGAATTGATAAATGGACTGATTGCGATTTCAAGGAGATATAAGGATTTATTTGCTTGGAAGGCCGCTGACATGCTGGGAATATCTCTTTATGTCATTTCCCACAAGTTTTCCATTTTCCGAGAAGCAAAGCCGATAGCTCAAAAGAGAAGAAAGTTGGGGGAAGAAAGACGATAAGCAGCATTTGAAGAAATTGAAAAATTGTTACAAGCTGGTTTCATTCAAGAAGCTCAGTATACAACTTGGTTAGCAAATGTGGTGCTCGTTAAAAAAGAAAATGGAAAATGGAGAATGTGTAGTGATTACACGGATTTAAATAAAGCATGCCCAAATGATTCATATCCATTGTTGAGTATTGATAGATTAGTAGATGGAGCTTCTGGCCAGGCAATGATGAGTTTCTTAGATGCTTACTCCGGTTACAATCATATACAAATGTACAAATCAGATATACCCAAGACAACTTTTACCACTGAAATGGCAAACTATAGTTACAAAGTTATGCCTTTTGGCTTGAAAAATGCTGGAGCTACATATCAAAGATTGATGGATAAAGTGTTTAAATAACAATTTGGGAGAAATATGGAGGTTTATGTTGATGACATGATTGTTAAGTCATGTATGGTAGAAAAACACATAAAGGATCTTGAGGAGGTCTTTGCCAAGATAAGAAAATATAATCTAAGATTGAATCTTGAGAAATGTGTTTTTGGGGTGAGAGGTGGAATGTTTTTAGGATTTATGTTGACCAACAGAGGCATTGAATTAAATCTTGATAAGTGTGAAGCAATTCTGAATGAGGTATAGAGGTTAGTTGGAAGACTGAATGCCTTAACAAGATTTTTGCCAATTCTTGCCGAGAGATCAAAACTGATAGTAAAACTGTTGAAAAAACCTTAAACTTTCAAATGGAACGAACAATGTGAGCAAGCCTTTTTAACAATCAAAGAAATGATAGCTAAACCTCCCATCCTAGACAAACTTGTGTTAACTCAACCCATCATTGTCTTTTTAGCAACCTCACATGAAGCCATAGGAGCAGCCTTGATCTAGGAAAATTCGGAACAAAAGCCGATATACTTTGTGAGTAGAGCCTTACAAAATGTCGAAACTAGATACCATTTAGTTGAAAACATAGCCTTAACCTTTGTGTATACAACAAGAAGTCTTCGACCATACTTTCAGAATCATAAGATAATTGTGAGGATTGATTATCCAATAACAAATTTTTTTAGAAACCCAGAACTTGCAGGTAGAATGGTAGCGTGGTCAGTGGAGCTTTCAGAGTTTGGAATCAAATATGAACCTCGATGAGCAATCAAAGCACAATCACTTGCAAATTTTTTTTATCCAGTTGCTGACAAAAACAGCTGATCCGGAAGCATGGGTGTTGTTCGTTGATGAATCATCGAACAAAAAGGAAAATGGAGTAGGAATTGTACTCGAAAGACATTAGAGTTTTAGTTTAGAGATGGCTTTAAAATTTGACTTTAAAACTTCAAATAACCAAGCCGAATACGAAGCTCTAATTGTAGGGTTAATTCTTGCCAGAGATATGGGAGTTCAAAATATCATATGCAAAAGTGATTCTCAGTTAACAATCAGACATATAAAAGGTGAGTATTAGGTTAAAGATCCATTGTTACTAAGGTATTATCATAAAGTTCTAAACATCATGCAATGCTTTAATACTCCCGAAATTAAGCACATCCCGAGAGAACAGAATACAAAAGCGGATTCACTATCCAAGATGGAAAGTAAATGAAGGCAAACTCAACACAACTCCATTATACACCAGACCCTCAATAGTCCGACAATTGGAATTGAGGAATTCTTGGCAATCACAACAACAAAAGATGACTGGATCAAAATATATATAGAAGTAACCAATAATCAAGAGCAAGACATTGACAATGATGTTAAAATAACAAGGAAAACAACCAATTTTGTCATCATAGGGGACAAGTTATATTAAAGAGGACATTCAACTCCATTTTCGAAGTGTCTTTCTCAAGAGTAAGCCGAGTATGTTATTCGAGAACTTCATGAAGGACTTTTTGGATTACACTGTGGTGCCTGAACCATGGAAACAGAAGTTTTGCGAGCCGAAAACTACTGGCCAACAATACGAAAAGATTGTAATGAATATGTGAAAGCTTGTAAGAAATGCCAAGAGTTTGGTAGTCTTAATCATATACCCTCTCAAGAATTACAAGGAATTGTTTCTCCTTGGCCATTTTCCAAGTGGGGGATGTACATTCTTGGTCCATTTCCTTTGGGATAAGGACAAACAAAGTTTTTAATTGTGTCAGTTGACTATTTTACGAAATGGATAGAAGCTGAAGCTCTCACAAAAATAACAGCTCAGCAAGTTCAAACATTTGTGTGGAAAAATATAATTTGTAGATTTGGTTTCCCATACACTATTATAACTGATAATGGCCGACAGTTGACTGATAAAAACCTTATGAAATTCTATGCAGATTTGGGCGTTAAGTCCGTGACAACCTCTATAGAACATCCTCAAACAAATGGACAAGCAGAGTCTACCAACATAGTCATTCTTGGCCAACTAAAACGAAGACTTGGAAGTGCAAAAGGATTATGGGCTGAGAAGTTATCAGAAATATTATGGGCATACAAATGCACACCTCAAACAACAACTGGTGAAACTCCATTCAACCTTACATATGGTACTGATGCCATTATACCAGTTAAGGTAAATGAACCAACTTTGCGAAGACAGATAGAAGATTAGAATATCAACAATGAATGTTTGAGAACAGATTTAGATTTAATCGAAGAACTTCGGGAAAAAACAAAGATAAGAGAAGCAGTGAAGAGAAGAGCATGTAAGTAGTTTAATGCTAAAGTCAAACCGAGAAGTTTCAACGAAGGAAATTTAGTGTGGAGGATGTGAACTAATGCTAGAAAAGACCCACAGCAAGGTAAACTAGCACCTAACTGGGAAGACCCATTCAGAATAATGGAAAGTCTACAAAATGGAGCTTACAAGTTGGAAACATTAGATGGAAAGATTATACCAAGAACATGGAACGCAAGTCATCTGAAGTTTTATTTTAGCCAAGTACATTGTAAATGTTGAACCAAGTGATGTTCAAGCTTTGAAGAATCCAAACCCTTTGAAGGATGTTGAAGTCTTGGCTGTGCTGGTTTAGTATAGTTCTGGGGTAGTTTGAGTGTTGTAATCCATCCTTTGATCGAATCTAAAGCATAGGCATTCTCAATCTTTGTGAAAGTAAAATGTTTTCAAACTAAGTTAAAACAACCGATTGTTTTGTCGAAACAACCGATTGTTTATACTTAGATGTTTTAA
>Ga0123342_1008455_pt1 | contig 12935 bp, 5 predicted proteins | sample Turbeawhitnodule_FD_89960 | JGI IMG/M metagenome (GOLD analysis project Ga0123342, IMG submission 89960) | Root nodule microbial communities of legume samples collected from Mexico - Turtle bean Mexico white nodule | ecosystem: Host-associated > Plants > Roots > Nodule | place: Mexico: Nepantla...
CATTTAAAGCTCAGTCAAAGAAAACAGTTTTTCTGTTATGGTTTTAAAACAAACAATCGATTGTTTCCTCGAATCAATCGGTTGTTTTGTTACTTAACAAAAACACCATTCAAAAACAGTTTTTAAACTTTCTCAAAACATCTAAGTGTAAACAATCGGTTGTTTCAACTTAGTTTGAAAAACATTTTGCTTTGATAAAATTGAGATGCTAATTGCTTTGATATTTAATCTAAGGGTTCATTACAACAAAGAACTACCCCAGAACAAGGCTAAAACCAGCACAGCAGCATCAAGCAAAGCAGAGGCTTCATCATCCTTCAAAGAATTTGGATTCTTCAAAACATTGAACACCACTTGGTTCAACAGAAAAAACATCTCCAATTCACAAAAGATAACAACAATTTCATCTCCAAGTTCATCTAACTTTACTGGTTAATGACTTTACAACAAATGGAAGAGAAGAATGGGCACAAACAGGTTATGGTATGTCTAACATTTTTTGGTAAAATCCCGTGAGTAGCTACTGGCAGCAATCGTTGCATCCAGATGTGTCAATCATGAGACTTCAACCCAATTAGCTTCAAATCTTACATTGATATTAGGCTCTTCACATTTGAGGAATGGCTTTGTGACACTTCCACACCCTTTAGACATTGACAAAAACTTATTTTTCATGTTTTGACATGGTGTAACAGGCTGGGGGCAAATATGTACGCTCACCCATTTGTATTTGTGCCAACTTGCCTCGTATGTTCATCTCAATAAAATCTAAACGAGCATTTAGACCATCTTTCCTCTTCTCGTTAATGTTAAGAAGTGTACCAATTAAATTATCACACACATTCTTCTCAACATGCATTTCATATGTTTTTCATAGATGACTTCTTTTTCGACTTACCGAACATGTCATCTATGTTATTTACCTTTTCATAAACCTCAACACTAGTTAATGGAGTTTGTGGACTGACAGTCTCTTGATGTCTATTAAAGGATTTTTTTTTTCAACCTCCGATAAGGATGATGACTTCTAAGAAACCTCTGATGCCGAAGATATACTGTCTTACTTCCATGTTTCAATTATTGAGAAGCGATGTCTTCTTAACATATTAGACATACTTTATGACCCTTAACATTTACCCTGATAAGTTACCATATGCTAGAAAGTCATAGATGGTGCAAAATAACATGGCATGCATCTAAAAAGTTTCATTACCAAATTCATCAAATACTTCAACACCCTGATCCCACATCAATTTTAAATCTTCAGTTAGGAGACTTAGATAAACATCTATGTCATTTCCTTGCTATCTTGGACCAGATATCATCATAGACAACATCATGTATGTTCGCTTCATGCAAAATCCTAGAGGTAAGTTGTAAATAACTAGTAAAATAGGCCATGAATTATGATTTGTACTCATATTACCAAACGAATTCATTCTGTCTATAGCTTAACCAAGTTGGATATTTCTTGACTCTTAACCAAACTTTGAAAACTCATCATCAAATTTTTTCCATTGAATAGAATCATTTGGATGGCAGTACATGCCATCACATTTTCTCTCACTTGCATGTCATCTAAGACTTTTAGCATCATTTGGGTTTGCAAACAAACACTTCATCCTTGGAAAGATGAGAAGATAACACACGACCTCCATTGGGGGTCCATGCTTTTCCATATCTGCAATAGTATCATCGTCTTTTTGTTTCAACTTATAACATGATAACCCACACCTCGAACAATTTTTCAACAATTCAAAATCATTTCTGTATAATATACAATCATTAGAACATTCATGTATCTTTTTATACTCCATATCGATCGAACAATGAATCTTTTTGGCCTCATAATTACGATTAGGTAGAGTATTTCCCTCTAGAAACTTCTCCTTCAACAATTGAAGCAATTCTGTGAAACTTTTATTCAGTCCATCCATTTAGTGCCTTCAAATTCATCAATCTTAACACCGCCAACAACTATGTAAAGTTAGTTGATCTAGGATACAATGGAGTCTCCATATTGCTTGACATACTTCCATATTCATGCGCTTCTGCAAAAGACTCAACTCCAACATCACGAATCATTTCCTCTAATTGATCATCATGTACTTCATCATGTATTGCATCATCCATGGTAAACTGAACATATTCTTGGGATCTGAAAACACTTGGTAAATTTAATAATTCTCCATGCCATGTCCTGGTTGTATAAGATCGTAGAAACTCATCACATAGAAGGTGCTCCCCGATTTTGTTAAAATTCAATCTCCTTCTGTTGAAACAATTAATGCACGCACACCTAAACTTTACTCTATCCTGACCACTAGTGTTGGTGTTACGTTGTGAAAATTGTATAAATTCTTCTACTCCTCTTTCGTACTCATCACTTATGTGAACGAAGTTAATCCAATCTCGATCCATTATGTTTTATAATGGCCATTAAGGTGTTCACTGATGCGTGTGAACCCTCACATTTTTATTATAGGTATGAACCTATCCCTTTGAGAAGATTCACTTTGATTATAATTTAATAGTGCATAACTTTAATCAACATCCCTTATATTTAACGAAATTTTGGCATCATTTTGCATTGGTCTTTAGATGACACGAAATGAAAGTGGTGACACGCAATCAATATGCACCTGGAGAATAACATGAGATGTTATGAACCAAAACTACGTAAAATATATGACATGTCAATTACATATTACGTACTACTAAACTAAATACAAGTGATTGTTCTTCTCAAATTGTCCACCTGAAGTCTTACAATCTCCTCTACTTTTTGAAAATATTTAAAAAAAAAATTACAATTAGAGGAGTAGTAGACAAATACATGTATTAAATCTCAAGTAGGAAACTAAGGGTCTCTCATACGAGAAATTATTGTCGAGAGCCCAACACTCTCAGACTAAATACCAGCACGTATAAAAAATTTATAAATATACATGCAATATAAAATAAACAAATTTAATCATACATACAATTGAATAAAGATATTAACTAAAAATCAATAAATTATTTATAAATACTAAATAATATTACTTTAATTACAATCTAACAAATTAATAATTCTATTATAACCTAACAATTAGCATAATATAAATTAATAATAAATACAAATTAACATAAATAATAAAATATACAAATTATAATAAATACTAAAATATAAAAAGTAATATAAATACTAAAAAAAGAAATAAAAAGTATTTTAAAAAATTTAAAAACACCAACCTGCAACAGTGATGGTCGTGAAGGACAGCGGCGGTGGCAGCGAAACAATAAATAGAAGGTCGTGGTGGTGGTAATGGCGTCAATGGTGGCAGCAACAATGAGAGAACGAAGGCAAAACGAAGACAATGAGAACCTTGATCAATGAATCGAATGGAATGAGCAATGAGCAATGAACAATGATTGTGAAGGAAGAACTTACAAAGGCAAAATGCAAAGAGGAAGAACGTAGTGCAGTGCAGTGCGACGCTGAAGCCGCGAAGAAGAAAATATGAAAATGCTCAAAATGAAAGCGTAAGTGGCACGATTTAAATTAGGGTAAATAGTGGAGGTATAGACAACGGTTCTTAGGTAAAATTTTCGTCTATACTTAAGCGTTTTGGAATAAACAACGGTTTTAGTAAAATCATTGTATAATTATCAATGATAGACAACGATTCCACCCCATAACCATCGTCTTTTCCCTCTATAATTGGAATATACAGTGGTTGTATGAGGAACAACCATCTATTTACTTGTTTTAATTTCAAAAATGTCACCGCGTTTGGGTGGACAACGTTTGACAGTGAAATCGATGTATATTAGTTGTCGTAAATGAGTTTTTTTGTACTAGTGTGATATTGAAATGTGTGCAGAAAATTGATTCAAGGTATATGAGTATTGTTTAAATAAAATTTTGCTTGTAGTTTAAAAAAAAACAGAGTAAATGATTATGAAAAGTTGATTGATAGAATTGAGATTGAAGTTAATTTTTCTCACTCATTTGTATTTTTGTAAATAAACACATACAACTTTCTTACTTAATTGATATTGATACAACAAAAAGAGTCATTCGTATTCATTCTTCACATATGAAATTATTAAGATCATCTCATAAAAAAACATTGATTCCTCAACTATTTAGCAAAAGTTTTTATCATTAATAAAAGATGTTATAAAGCATTTGATATATAATAATTTATTCCTAGAATTAAAACACATCAAGTATTTTCATTTAGATCATATCAACAGAAATACTTCCCAATCAAATCTAAAGATCTAAATCAAGAATAAAAATTCAAGCTTTAAGAGTTTGAAACGATTACATTCAATCCCAAAAGAAAAGAATTAATCATTCATGGCAGTCATTAAATGCACCAAAAGATTATTGAAAGCAAAAGAAGTAAATCCAAAGTGTTTCTCTTTAACGGTTACATCCTACGGTTCCCTCCCTTCTCCTTTCTCTCTATCTTACTTCTTTATTTAACCTAATTGGACTTAGGCTAAGAGACGTTTATATTCATAATATATCATATGCTTCATTTATCCCTAAGTTCTTGAAAATAACACAAAAAAATAAGTAATTCTATTAATCTCATAACTCCAAAATAGATTATTAATTTTTTTTTCAAATTAATGTTATCATAACTTAATCAATAATTAAAATCAATAAATATCTAACTTTTTACATAAAATTTCACTAATGACCCTTATCATATCTTAACTGATTTGTAACTAAAACTATGATCTTAGAGAGTATGACTATGTCTTATATTTAATTATTTTTATCACTTAATTCAATTTCTAAAGTGTTAAAATTTCTCCTTAAAATATATAATTAACTTCTTTTACCTTTAACTGAGCTTAATCCTAAAGAACCATAACTTCTAGCTTCCAAGATAGTGGAAAACGCTAGAGAGATTTCTAAACCATCTTCTAAGTTTCAATAACATAAGAATTCAATTAAAATACTATTCAAAGTCCTTATAGATCAATCTTGATCTATATTTTGTTTCTCGACTATGAGATCTAAATTGTAAAATAAAAACTATCAAACAGAAACTTTAAAAAATATAGTTTAAAGTGAGAGAAATAAATCTTAAATTAAACAATGAAATGTTTTAAATCATTACTATAAGCAGCTATGAACTATAATTATAATCGCATCAAATTTTAAAAATAGTAGTTTAAGATAATTAACTTGTTTGAACGTAAGAAAAAGTGCATATGAAATTGAAAAGGAAAAATTGTTAAAAAATAAATATAAACTTTAAAAATTCATGTTTATAAAAATGATTTACTTTTTCAGAATATTTTTTGGTAGTTTTTAGTTAATATTTCAAACAGTCAAGTTATTTTAAATTTGATAAGAAGCTGTCATTTATAAACATACTCAATTAAGAAAAAGAAAAAGAATCTCGTACATGCTCTTACCAGTGCGATTATAAAAAGTGATTCTTTAAAGTAAAAGTGATTAAAAAAAAAAGTAAACCTCGGGGAAGGCTATTACACCCCATTTTAAAAGTGACAAGACTAAGGGTTTTTATTCAACTAAAGTCCCCAATTTGTCTAAAAAAGATTTGTACGGTCCTTCCTTAGTTTACTTTTTTAATTTGTCAAAGTAAAATGAAAAACAAAAATATCTTCAGTACAACACTATTTACAATTATATTTGGATGCCAATTCCAAAAAAGAGTATTATTGTTTACCATTATATAACATCTTTTATTATTTACAATCCATTGTTAATGTAACTTTTGTATATGGTTAGTCTATTTGGAATCATTATACGTGTAATTTTTAAGATAATTATTTACTGTTGATAATATAATCTTAATAGTATATAAACCTGATGTGAGATAATTGGAAAAATAGTTATGTTTTAGTTTGGTAGGTTTCCAAAATTTTGTGAAGATATTATCAGATATTCTTTATTTTTTAGTTACATAGATATAGGAAAAAATTAATGAAAGATATGATTGTTATTATTTAATTATATTAATTTTATGATAAAAAGATAAATGAGAGGAAATCAACCAAAAAAAATTTATAAATAGAGGATAAACCCAAAAAAGAAAAAAAAATATTATTTTCTGCAATACATATTACATTAATAAATTTTATGTTCTCACTAATTTGATAGTCATATATTGTCAAAAGTGGAATCCCCCATCTCATTATAACATCCAAACATCTAGGAACTACTGATATAAAAAAATCATATTGAAAACGATCTTCAAACTTTCAACCTCACGAGAACAATTATTATTGAAAAACTCATCTCACATAATACCACATATAAAATAATAGCATAAAAATATTATTAGTAGTAGACATATATTATTAGTAGTAGACATATATTATTTATTGTAATAATTTGTCATCATTTTATAGCACTTATTTACATCCTTTTTAAAAATTAATTTAATCTCCATAGTTGTAATGCTTAATATATATATATATATATATATATATATATAAACTATTACACAAAAATATAATCTTTGTATAATATTTTAAAATTGAAGTTGTAAAAATACAAGTAAAGTGTAAAAAAGTATAAATAAAATATTATATTTTTAACTTTATTTTGGATATATTTATAATAATAAAGAAAAATTACGTAAATTCTCATTCTTAAAAACAATAATTAATAGAGAAAACTCAATTAAGACTACAAGAATCACCTATTTATCTCATATCTGATTAAAGTAATTTTTGAAAAAAATAATATTGGTAATTAAACCTCAATTTCTTTTGTTAAGGGATTTTTATTAATTTACAAAGTCTAATACAATTTTTTTTTAATTCTCCATCACTTAATATTTTAATATATTAGATCTAGAATATTAATCAAGTTATGATATATATTTTATTATATGTTCATGTACATAAGAGTATTTAATATTAGGATTACAAATGACCATGATATGATATGATCATAAGTACCACACAACATACAACATTATGTATAATTTTTATCATATCTCATTTCATCACATATATTCATTTCATATACATTTCATTAAGTTAATTTTGATATTTGCATACATATATTTCATTATATATCAAATATATATATATATATATAACACTAATATAGTCTACTATAAGAATCAAAGATATGGCACTTGAGTAATCTACATTCATTAAATTAAGGAAGACTCATCACTCAAGATATGAACTCAATTTAAGTGACAATTTACAACTTGAGTGATAACTCATACCATTTAAGTGAATTCACTTTGCTTAAGATATGTTAGATATAAAGAGGGATTGATGTGGAATCTTTACTACTTGAGTGTCTAATCATATTCTGAGTGATCAAAACTCTAGACAAGATAAAATCAACACTAACTTTCTCATCACTCAAGCATCACATCTTGAGTAAGCACTTATCACTTGAGAAATAAATGTGTTGTATGACAAAGAATTGATGTGACAACTCTCCTAATGTGAGTTAATTTTAGGATTGAACATTTTATGGGTTGCACTTTGTTTATAAGTTTTTGTTTAAGCAGAATATGGTGAGAAACCCAAAGAAGATTCCACCTAGACACGAACTTAACCAAGTGATTAAGTAAGCGTGAAGGTTCACTTCTAAAGGGAAAAGAGAAAAACACAATTATATGGTGATTTAGATGATGATGATGATGGCAGAAATGAAAAGCATATAAGGAAAAGAGAACATAATAACATGAGGAATGGAAGAAAAGTGGCGCAAAGAAAAGGAAGGAAAGAGGTGAAGAGATGAAGAAAGCTTATGGAAATAAGATGTTGTCACACCACTTGGAGGATGGGATAGTCCAAGATGAGTGGTGCAGAGTCACCACTTGAAGTGTAGTGCACTTAAGATAAGACCAAATTCTAGGAGACTCAACTCACTAAACACTCTGATTGAGTTTCTTTTCTATTCAAAATTCAATGTTTGAAAATACATGAGGCAAGGCACCCTTTATATAGGAGATAGTGACTTGGGAAGCAAGAGTGAGAGGGATATGGGCATAATTTGTGAGAAACCTTCATGAAGGTAGGTCAAAAGAAACCCTAAACCTAGGTGCATATGTCATGGAAGGTGGACTTGGCACAAACCCAATTTACTAAGTACACCCTACTCTAGCTTATTCTTCTATTTGGACCCCCATAAAGAGCCAATATTATTTACATAAACTTGCCTTGTAAAAAAACAAAAGAAAGAACATGTGATGTTATGGCTCCAATTCTTCTTTTGTTGAGGTTCTTCTGATGTTTGGTGGGGTCTTATCTTTGATGTTGAGATAACTGACCTAATTGTGAAGTGTTTGTGGTGTCCTTAGTCATTTGCTTGTCGAGTTGGATTGTATCATCTCCTACCTCAAGTCCTAGCTTGAGTAGTAAACATTGCCACTTGAGCAACTATGGTGACAATTAAGCGATTGTGTTCATTGCAAACAATGATTACAACCACTTGAGAGACAATTTCGCATTCAACTGAGTTATACAAGACTCAGACTACAATACTACCTAAGGTATTCACCACTTATAACTTTCAATTACAACAACTTTTAGACATCAACGATACTACGACGTGTCATACTACTTGAAACATGCAGATAAAGAACCCTTCAACTTCCCAATGGAAAAGGTGTACAGATTGAAACCTAATCCGACTGCGACAATCTCTTCACATGCAGATTCAAGTAATGTGGATAGTGTGGATCGTTTGAAACGCTTCTGCTCTATATCACATTTTGCTTTGTGAGCTCGTTGTTTGGCTTTTGTTATTTGGTGGAATTGGCGCAGTTCTTGAAACTTCTTTGAGGTATTGGGTAAATTTCGCGCGTCTGGATTTGATCAGAGGCGAAGCAACGTTACACAAATATGGGAGTTTCTAGAATTTAATTTTTCCTTTCCTTGGTCATAATTTGCGCGAGGAGGAAGAGATTTGAAGGATGAATGATGTCGATGCTTCGTAACGGAGTGAGCAGGCGTCGGGGAGCAGCGAAACAATAGAAGTTGCAACAAGGTCCAACGGCAGTAAGGAAGGCTTTTAAGATGAGGAACCGGATGTGGCGTGTGGTGGTAGCGGCAACAATGTCGAAGAGTAACAATAACAACGAGGTAAAACTACAATGAGCAATAATCGTATTGGCTATGAGCGTCCTCATAAGTTAGCAAGTAACTTCACCACCTTCTTCTTCTCCAATTTTCCAAACAGTTTTAAAGAGTGTGATTTTAGAATGTATAGCTGAAACAAATGGGGGTAAATTTTTTTTTTCAACTACTAGAGTTAGATTGAAAAGATCAATTAAATCAATCAATTGATTAATTTGTTCAACTAGTTATTTAATACATTTATAGTTTTGTGAAAAATATAAATCTTTTATTTTTACAAATCAACTAATTATTTTATGCAGAACACACAATACAAAATATAAAACAGTTTATCAAAGTAAGGAAGAGAGATTCACACAGAGAAATTTATACTAGTTCACTCTTAACCTCGAGCTACGTCCAATCCCCAACATGCCACTGAGAATTCACTAAGTAATCAAAACCAAATTACAAAACAGTGATGAGTGTTGATCTTGAACCCTTCAATAACACAACACTCTCAACAAAAACAAAATTTCCAAAAACATTATCTGAAACTATTTTACAACACAATACAAATTAAAAGAATAAATTATAATACACCTAGGCTTGACACAATTGAAGAACAGAAGATAAAATAACCCAGAATCCTACTTCACACAGAAGCCATGATCCAAGATGACAAGATGATTCTCAAACTTCTTTGATCTTCTCTTCTCTCTTAAATGTTTTCAATAAACTCGCATCTTGTTTTTAAAAATGATCAGAAAATAGTATTTCCATTTTCTGTTAAAATCGCAACATAAAAAATCAGTCAGTTATTTAAAACCAGTTAATCTATTGAAATAACTGACTGATTTTGCTTTACATAAATGACAAAAGAAAACAAATCATTTTTAAATTCTTTTAAAAATCTTAAGTGTTATTCAATCGGTTGTCGGAAAAATCAACCTGTTGACAAACTTGTTGTAGTCATCAAACTTGAACAAAAGTTTTTTCAACTGATTTAAAACATGAAACAACTAACTAAAATTAACACAAATTTGAAAAACAAAACTTTCAAATCATACAAACTTGGATCATAACTAAGTGAAAATTAATACCTAAAAATTAACCTAAATACACACACAACAGTAGATTCTTAAAGCTGGATTTGGAAATCATCAAAGTCATCTTGTTCAACAATCTCCCCCTATTTGATGAAGACAAATCCCTGGTGTTTGTGTTGTAGATTTTAATTTTAGGAGATTCTACACAAAAAGATATACCATGCAATCCACACAATGCAAGGATAACAATATATCCACACAGATTTATAAAGAACTTATAAAGAACTACAGGTTTTGCATAACCATATAATCCACACGATGTAAGTATAACTAATAATGTAGCAGAAACTTAATAACCAGAAAATGTTCAGACAATTCAAACAATTCAAAAGGCAGAAACTTAAAACAAATTACAACCAATAACATAATACTTCTCCTATTTTTGTTTTCACAAATAGACAAAGAGACGAGTTTTCAAGAAAATTTTGAAAATCAAGGATCCTTAATTCATTACGCAAGAGATTAAACCTTTCACAAGTGAAGATATTAGCGAGCTATTTTTTAGTTTCAACAAACTAAATATCACAGTCACCATTTCTTACATGATCCCTGATGAAGTGATGTCAGATCTCAATGTGTTTGGTTCTTGAGTATCGAATTTCATTATGAGTAGGGTTAATTGCACTTGTGTTATGACATAGCAGAGGCACATTGCTCATCTTTAATCCAAAATCTTCAAATTGTTGTTTTAACCATAAGATTTGTGCATAGCTGCCAGCAGCAATGTATTCAGCTTCTAAAGTGGAAAGAGCTACACATGTTTGTTTCTTGCTATACCAAGATACAAGACTTGAACCAATAAAATGACATGTTTCACTTGTACTCTTCCAATCAAGCTTCCATCCCACAAAATCTGAATTAGAGTATCCAACAAGATTTATAAGAGACTAAGAGGGATACCATAAATGAACAGTGGTTGTGCCTTTCAGATGCTTTAGGATTTGTTTGGAAACTATAAAGTGTGGTTCTTTGGGATTTGATTGAAATCCTGCACATAAGCAAACAAAAAACATAATATCAGGCCTGCTAGCAGTGAGGTACAATAGAGATCCAATCAGCCCTCTGAATTTTGTTTGGTCAACAACTTATCCAACTAAGTCAACATCCATGTAACAGCTTGTTGACATGGGAGTGGAAGCCTCTTTGAAGTTTTTCGTATCAAACTTCTTTAGAATATCTTTGTAGTACTTTGCTTGATTTGGAAAAACTTCATGCTTTAATTACTTCACCTGCAGTTCAAAAAGAAGGATAACTCCTCTATCATTGGATATTTCAAATTCTCCATGCATAGTTGTTACAAACTCCTCACATAGGTTGTCATTAGTAGCTCCAAAAATAATATCATCAACATCTATTTTAACTAATATGATAGTGGATTTTGACTTTTTAATAAAAGAAGTTTCATCAATTTTTCCTTTCTCATAGCTATGAGGTAAGAAAAAACTGTTAAGTCTCTCAAACCATTGTCACAATGCCTGCTTCAATCCACAAAGTGCCTTGAGAAATGCACTTCTTACATTCATCTGAAAAAGTTTGAAGCCACTCAGAAGCAAATTAAAGCAATAATCTCACATCTTTCAGAAAGCGTCCTCAACACTGATTCAGACGTTTTCTACAAAAGGGAAGGTGAACAATGAAGGAGGTCTTTCAAATGGGGAAAGGTCAAGCCACGTGTTGTCTATGCCCCAAACAGCTAGTTGTACTGGATCTGAGGAAGTGCAGGTGGCGTTGAGCAACCTTGTGATGATTGTTAGTAATTTTAAATGGTGACCTAATAAGGAGGTCTCAGGCCAATCAAAGTTCAACCCCGTAGAATGTGTAAAATTAGGAAAAAGAGAGGAAGATGGAACGGGTTCCACTAACCGTAGTAGGCACAGTGAGACTATGTATGGAGGGTTGCTAGGTGTCAGTGTTACGAGTGAATACCCCAATATTGGCAAAGAGAAAGAAAACCTAGGGTGTGAGGTCGTTAGGTCGAGTAGTAGCCCATCACTATTGATGGTGAGGTGTAACTGTTCCCGCCGGTTGACCAGGGACGTCTTCGTGCGTGGCTTCTGATCGCGAGCTAGGGCACCTTCGTTCTGCGCCGTCGTGAGTACCTGAAAAGAAGTGAACAAAGGGGCGCCCTCGTGGCCGTTTGCACTCCGACGATCAAGTCAGCTAGCGAGAAACATCAAAGAACACACCTCCGTATCGGAGCACCGTGAATGGATGCTCTGAAGGTGGTTTAATAACTGAGTAACTGAATTTCTCCCTAATTGACTGTGCGTACAGTGGGTTCGCGAGCAAACAACTAGGGTGCGTGTAAAACTGAAACTGGATCAGATCCCTGTCTCAAACGTCTAAGGCCTTTTTTAAACGTCTAAAGCATTCAAAGCGTCTTAAAGTGCATTTAAAGTGTCTTAAAGCGCATTTAAGGCGTTAAAAAACGTTCAACGCATTTAAAACGTTCAAAGCATTTAAAGCGTTTAAAGTGCTTTAAAGCGTTTGAAACGTAAGCTGAATAAACGCGTACCTTAGCAAACTTTTAGGGCAACGTGTACACCCTGATGATTCGATACTTACTGCCACGTGTTCTTCTGACTTGATCGCTATTCTACGTGTAGGGCCTTACAGTGCCGTAACCCAACTTAGGGATAATCCATCGTGTAAGTCCTCCTTCCTCGAAGTGCATCTGGCGCAAGGGGTGACTTTCTGGGTGCCAACTCATGCGCCCCAGCCTCTAGTCACTCGCCCTGGGAGTGTATCTACCTTCCTCTCGTA
>Ga0123342_1008457_pt1 | contig 12930 bp, 6 predicted proteins | sample Turbeawhitnodule_FD_89960 | JGI IMG/M metagenome (GOLD analysis project Ga0123342, IMG submission 89960) | Root nodule microbial communities of legume samples collected from Mexico - Turtle bean Mexico white nodule | ecosystem: Host-associated > Plants > Roots > Nodule | place: Mexico: Nepantla...
ACAACAATCCATAAGTCATTTTTATTAAAAGTAAAAATATATAAGTATAGCAGTTAGAAGTCATTTTTATTAAAAGTAATAATATATAAGTATAGCAGTTAGATAGAGTTTATAATTTAGAAGTTATTTTAAATAAATTTTAAATTTTTTTAAATAACTTTTAAATTTTAGAATTCAAAAACTAATTTTGTATTTCGAAAATGAACTTCTTGCTTCTTTAGTCTATAACTTTGAAATTCTAGAATTTTTCTATAATTTTCTTTGAAATTCTAGAACTTTTCAAGAATTTTTCTATAACTTTAAAATTCTAAAATTTAAAATACAAAGTTAGTTTTCAAATTGTAAATTTTATAATACAAAGTTAGTTTTCAAATTTTATAATTGAAAAATTATTTTCTAAATTTAGAAACAACATGTAGAATTCGATAGTTAACTTTGTATTTTAAATTCTACAATTCACTTAAATCATATAATTCAAAAGTCAACTTTTGAACCATATAATTCTACAATTTAAAAGTCATTTTTACTTATAAATTTTAAAATTCGAAATATCATCCATTCCAGAACGAAAATAATGAAAGGTACAGGAATTTAGACTTAATTTTTAAGTTTATTAAAAATAAATATGATTTTTCATCAAAATATGGAGGTGCGGGAAGAAATTATGGAGGTGGAGAAAGAAATTCCATAAAAAAACACATAACGCCTTCTTATAAGAACTGCTTTCGCCCATAGTACAATACAAACTAATTTTCAGAAATTATTCTTATAAGTCCAAGTCATCATATTTTACTCCACAAAGAAAAAAAAACTAAAAAAACAGAGTAGTTAATATTTTCAAGACTATTTATTTGTCTTTCTAGTAAATAAATTTAGCATATTTTAATGATTAAAAAAACGGATAAAAATATATATTCTTATCTCTCAAAAATACTTTGAATAATTGATTTTAATATTTTATATATCTTTATAGTCTTTATATTCCTGAAAACTAATTTAAATTTAGTGTCTTATTAAGAAAGAAAGGCACACGTTATTATTAGAATGTGGGAGATTAAAAACTTATACATTTTTAGAAAGACTAAAATCAATATTTGTGATTTAATTTAAAAATATAAACATTTTTATTCTTTTTGAAATCTGATATCGAGATTTTTTTTACATAGTTTTATCTTAAAAATATATAATAATAGTGAAAATGACAGAATATCAATTTCTTGGCAATAAATTTCTCAACTTTCAATTGATGACTCTTAAAAGTGAGTAACTTTCTTTATCTACTGGAACACCAAAATCTTTCTTCATATACTTTTTTGTTCAATGTGCCAAATAACTTTGTGAGAAGACTTTCTATTTAGCTATTTTCAATGGCTCACATGACTTTGTCTACATCGGACATCTCATATGTTATTGTTCAACTTTTCCCTCTTTAATTTATTTTAGGATAATAAATTTTTTATTTATTTATTTATTTTATAATTTCATACTTAATTTCTTAAGATACATATAAATTTTTAAAAAAGTTTTTATTTATGTTTTTAAATTTGATCTAATTTGAAACTCTTGCATGTATAGAAAATCTATCAGTTGAACAAATTAGAAAAAAATAAAAGAAGAAAATATACTATTTTTGTAATTGTTAATCATGATAGAAAACAAAAATATATGCTTTTTCTTTTCGAAATCAATCACGCCACAAAAGGTAATTTGGGCATGGGACATTAAATTTTGAGTCTAGTACCAATTTTGGTTTGATTATGAAGTGGATGGCGTGATGCAACACATTTTCTCAAACTTAACATTATCAAATGAATATATATTCTCCTAGAAGGAAAATTAATCAAATTAGGATTCTCATGGAATTTTTATCAGGTGAAATTATTTAATTTTTTTACATTCACAGAAACTATTTTCCTGTATATTTTGCAAATTCTACTAAATATTTACAAGAAAATTTTCACAATTTATAAATAATTTTATCAGTGTCTCTTTTTCTCTCATCCTATGTATAACATCATAGATTTAACCATATATCATATCTTGACTTTAGAGTTCAAAGCCAAAGCTGCGAAACAAAGAACAAACCAAAACAAATTTCTTTTCTATCTTGATACACGTAGAGCCTGTGTTTATGTTTATAGAAAAGGTACATTTAACATAACTTACTTTCCTACCAATGAAACAAACCAGTTCTTCTCTATGCATTGAAATGTGTATATCTGCATTTGACAACTTTCAAATGGCAAACTAAACACATACTTAATTGATTTGGCAATTTCAAATTAAGCATCTCATAGAATGATAATTGCTTTTATTATCAATACATCATGAAAGCATTGGTGATGAACAGCTATATAAGTATATCTGTAAGTATATGACATCGTTTTTTGCCTTTTTCCTTTTTGGGCAAGAAAAGTAGTAGTAGATAACCTCTTGGGGGATATCGATAGCTAGAACTCTTAGCCAGCCTCACTTCACTAGAGGACCATTGAGATAGTAAGTTGGTAACGTGGATCATGTCTCAATATAAAATTCAAGTTTTCATTTATTTCCTTTTACTTTTGGTCTGCCAAAAGAACAAGGAATATGCTTGCAATGGCTTTATAATTGCCAAGAATAACTTCCACATCTTCACATTTTTGATGACCAAATACATAAAAGAGGGTAGATTAGAATTTTGCAGTCCCATTTCCAACACAGGTCCTGTTAATTTCTGTTTTTAAGAGGTAAATGAGATTGAGACGCGTCAAATATATCTGAATCCCCTGCTATTCATTTAAATTGCATTGTGATGTTGATGTTGCAGCACTATACTATACAAGTCACTGTGCATTAAGGGACAAGCTCAGGACTGTGAGGTTGAATATTGAGTTGTGTGCACCAAATAAAAGCTTTGCAATAATTAAAACCCTCTCCACATTTGTTAGTTACAGTTGCATTGCAATCATGCAAATGACAACCCCAATTGCTAGGTAGGAGCCCTACTAACTTCCCACGCTCAAATTTTACTACCCAGAATCTGTCTCCTCTATCCAGCTGAATCTCATAGCAAAATTTGTCATTAGGTATAATCAATTTTAGGCATTATTACGGAAGCTTCTATTTTTAGATGTTTAGATTGAGAAAGGTCTTTATCTTAGTTTGTGACAAAAAGGTAACGATGTTAAGGGTTTGAATCTCATTAGCCTAAAAGACAACGAAAGGGGAGAGAATATATATAAATTATGTATATGAAGTAGTGAAGTTGACAATTGGGTGATGTGGTGGTAGGAATAGTGGAGGATTGAGGATTGTGGAGGAGTCAATGGTGGGCAAAAGAAGAAAGGCTGAAGTGAAAAATGAGGAAGAGTTATGAGGAGAATAAGAATGCATGGTTTATGTGCTAAAAGCATGTATATGGGAAAGAAAAGAAGAGATGATATTGGAAGGGTTAAAATGAAGATTGATTGGTTGGAGTTGGTTGATGAAGTGCAGGTTGGGGGGTCATGTATAAATAATGTTAAAGTCGTTCCCAAAATCCCTTGAGTATAAAAGAGAGTAGATGGAAATCCAGCTCATAGTTCTTCAACACTGATATGACCCCACGTGGAGAGGACTGCCAGTTCACGGACTCGTTTGTTTTGCAGGGTTTTTTTAACATAAAAACCACAGGGTCCTTATAGCTGTCTCCTCGTCCCTAACGCTGGCAACAAGCTAGATAATGACTCCTTCTGCCTCTTTCTTTCTCTATGTGTGTGTATGTGTTTCTTACTCTGTTGTTTGTGGGGGTGCCTGCGTGTGCCCCTAGTTGCCTTGCTTCACTGCCATAAACATTATCATTTTGGATCAAGTAGGATAACTACAATTCAACCTTAACCAATTTCTAACACACCTTCACGTTCATGATTCAATCATTCCAATATGAAGTTTGCAATATCAGTTATTTGCAGACGAGATCCATAGTTAGTTAATAGTTTCATTCAGATTGTTATACTATTTAAAAGATGAAATTCAATTCCATATTATTTTGATTGTATTACTCACTAGTATACGAGAGTGCCAAACTTGTAAGGTCCAACTAAGAGTTTAGAGGTGGAAGGAGGGAGATTTATATAAAATAAGGTAAGAGAAATTCATAGTTGAATTGAATAAAGTTGTTAATTTGGTGGCAGGAGGTATGACTTTGAGGGTGGTGGGTTGTGGACAAGATAATGGTCTGCCATTAGTTATAAAATAAGAGGGATATTAGCTTGGTATTAGGAACTGCTAATGATGCGATTGATGAAGGAATGATTCGATGGCGATGGATCAAGATTATATGGCTCTTAACAGTCTTCAATTTTGTTTTCATCGTAGCCGGAAAAAGGGTTCCAATCCAGCAATAATCAACAACCTTCAACCGAAAATTAAATAAATAGATAGATGAATTAATAAAGAACAAAAGTATATCCTTTCTTTCAAACCTAACTGTAACTGTTCCCTTTCATTTTGGTTGATTTGCTGGTAATAGCTTATGATTAGGGGATTTGGGGTCATGTGGGATATAGTTTGGTCCCAACATAAAGAAAAAGGGTGTAACCATGATTGGTCCAGTTAATTACCCGAGCACATGATCTATAGGATCAAATATAATTAACCAACAAAAGTTAAGTCAAATTGATATTGAAATTATTGTTCTTACTTTGTACATCAATATCTGTATCTCATATGCGCATAACTTTTGCTGCAACTAACATTTTGGAAAAAGGAAGCGGACTGAGTAAAAATTGCATCTGCTTCATTCCATGTCTGTAGACCAAAGCTGCCAACAACAGCACGCACACCTTCTTGCTTATTATATACATCACACAACTTCTTTTCATGTAAAAAGAACCATCTGATCATGATCAGAGGGTCCATATCTTTTGTTGTTGGAAAACTAACATTTTAACGAGTAGCCTTTTGTTTTTTGTTTTTTTCCTCACAATTATTCTTTGTAAAATCAATATCAAATATAAAGATGCATTCAGGCTTTGGTTAGCGAATACTTCTCCTAATGAACATTGAAACTATCATTTATGGCATATGGAACTAATCCTTCCTACCCTTTTGTTTATTAGCAGGGATAAACATTTATTTTTATAAAGAAGAGAATAAGATCCATGTTTAATAATGAAGATAGGGTAGGGTGGTGTGTATGTATTGGGAAAAAGAATGAGAAATGAGGGGAGAAGAAGAGAAAGACAAGGAAATAAGAGTTGTTTAAGTCAAAATGGAAAATTGATTGGATGGTGGGAGAGTATATTAATGCAGAGACAGAGGGGAAACACTTCAAGTGAGATAGTAACGCAGCTGTCACTTGTGATATACTACAAAGCACACACCACCTCTTCCTTCTCTCTTTGGCCAGCAAATTAGAGTTTGCAGCTGTCAGATCTCTTTCTCTCTCCTCCTCCACCACCCTTTTTCTCACTCCCTTTTCCCTTTCTCCTAAAACAATAAACAATAAATAATATATATTTTTTTTTATAAAACAACTCCCTTTTTTTAAATTATTTTTCCTTTTCGTATATTTTTGTTTTAATTAACTAACTCCTCTGTCACAAACAACCATCAAATAATAACGATACCACACCATCATAAACCATACCCACCACCTCTTTCCCTCAGCCTCTCTTCAAATTCAATGATTCTTGTGTCGTGAGGGGGCGCTGTTGAATGGTGGAGTAGGACAACTACAAGACACGGTCACAGAGAGAGAGAGCAGAAAACCAGAAGAGAAAATGGCAGTGACAAGTCAATAAGTAGAGATCAGAAGAAACAAGGACACCCTTTTGAGCTTAACTAGCTTTCATGCATAAACAACGACACCCTTTTCTTCCCTTGACACCATGGCTTACCCACATTACCGATCACAGTTCGGAGACACCACGTTCACTAAGGTCTTCGTTGGAGGCCTAGCTTGGGAGACTCCAACAGAAGAAATGCGCAAATATTTTGAGCAGTTTGGTGAGATTCTTGAAGCTGTCATTATCACTGATAAGAACACTGGAAAATCTAAAGGCTACGGATTCGTATGTTTCTCTCTCTCTCTCTCTCTAACTCTTTACTCTGCCTCAAACTTGATTCTCTTTCACTGCAACATGTGTGTTGTTTGATTTGATCCTCATATTACACACAAAACATGTCCTATATAACAGGTAACATTCCGTGATCCAGAATCAGCTAGAAGGGCATGTGCTGATCCAAACCCAGTGATAGATGGAAGAAGAGCAAATTGTAACATTGCTTCTCTCGGAAGACCTAGACCATCACCACCAAGAGGTTCATTATTTTATATGCATTTTCTATCTTCCAATGTTATGAACATCATCATCATTATCATAATATCACATATTTTTATTATACACAGCATAAGATATACACCCACACACATATATTATAAATATAACATAATGTTTTGTTCCTTGATCAAATTTGTGGTTGCGTTGTGGGGTGGTAATGCAGGAAGAGGAACATTCCAAGGAGGAGCACCGGGAACAGCTTCATACAGTGGTGTGCCGGCGGCTGGACCGTCGGCACTAGCACCGCCGCCGCCACCACCACCACCACCGCTGGTGTACCCGCCATATGGGTGAGTGAGTTAGCTTTGTACATTTACTGTGGGCATTTATTATTACCCATGTCTGTCACTCACAGTCAAAGAAACTGGTCCATGGCATTAATTGAGAACTGCATATAGACGCACACATTGCTGTCTACATATGTCGCTTGACTGCTCCCCCCCCAATTACAGTAGGTCTTGGTGACAGCGTGAAAATCCTCACGTATCATATCACCATTAAAAGTACACGCAATGCCAAACTTTCAACAACCATCATGTGCATTTCCTCCCCCTACTTTCTTTTTTTTAACTACCACCACACTCAAAAGCTTAATCAATTTCATTTCCTCCAATCTCATCAGTTCATCAACTACTACATCAATTTTCAAAATCATAAAAAAGAAAGATATTTATTACGTTATAAGACATGATTAAAAGAAAGGATATACTAAAAGTGACCGGTCGGATTATCTGCGTTTCTGTGTATCTGATAGAGATTACTCATTGGAAAAACATGTTTTAAAATAAAGACAAATATTACTCAATTTATGTTGTAGTTTAAGCTTTTCTTTGTATGTTGAAGCTTGAGGGAATAAGTAAAACTACATTTTTTTGGTCTACAACCTGACATAGGGGTAAAATAGAGATGTGGTGAGGTTAGGTTTTCGTGTCTTTTAAAGAGGAGTGTTGTGATTCAGTGACATTGTTGAGTTATTAATGTCATAAATTAAAGAAGGCCTAAGAAGATAGGGTGCTTGTAGATTTTACCTATCGATGAGAAACATTGCTTTTGTAACTTATGCCATTGATGATGCATCTATGGTAATAGTAGAAATGTGGATGACAATAGGTACAGATCAATGGATATTTAATCCGTGGCAAATGCATGTACATTTTTTATATATGGTGGTCCTGCTTCAATAAATTTGTTTTATAATCTTGTACATAATAAAATCCCTCAGCTCTCGGTACTTTTGCATGTCCTGTACCATCAAGTCATTTTCTCACCAGCAATGCCATTGTTGTCTTATGAGGTGTATTAGTTGGTAAATTAAAAAGTACTCTTATAAAACCATGAACCAATAAACAAAAACAGAAGGGAAATTACTCTTATGTTAACTTCTTTCTTTTTCTGAGGATTGTACGAGTAGAAGACACAGTTTACAAACTTAAGTTTTTGGATGCAATGTAACCGCAGAAAGCTAGTACAAAGAAGGGTAGAAGATGAACAGTGTTACTTTATTTGTTTCTATTACAACTTTTCTCCTTTGTTCTTTCTCTCAGGTGTTCAATCTCTTTTTCTTCAATAGTTAAAAGGAGTACCGTGTTTCTTTTTTCAAAGTTAATTAGGTTTATTTGAAGGTGATATATCAACGTTAGCCGAATCTTTTCTCTTCTATGTAGGGTATTGAATTTTAGTATGTATATATCTTTATATATATATTGTCTGTTCTTTATCGTAAAGCTAAAGATATTATATTGCAAAATAAAATATTAAGATTTTGAGCGGGTAGTTCAACTTTTTGAATCACCTAGAAACTTCTACTAAATAATAGTTGATAATTCTTTATACGTTCTATCAGAAATTTCCTTCCTTAAACTCTACTCTGTCAGTTCCAACGAGGCTGCATAGTTTATACTTTTATGTGCATGCAAAATTTCATATCATTGGATGCTACCTTGACCATTCTTTATATATATTGCTTTATTCCTTCCTTTTTCTACTTGATGGGGCAACTACATGTTCATAATTCCTGAGCCACAAAAAAGACCCTAGCTAGCACTGAATCAGTCATAACTAATTCAATCTCAAGGACCATGCATATCATATCATATCATGCCATACCATACATACCACAAAGCAGGCACACGCAATAGCACTAACTCTCATTACACATTTGATCAATTTAGGGGTCCCACATGACAACTAATATTAATGGATTTTTTTTCCTCACTGGTTTTTACTGGGAAAACCTTACATGTTAAGTTCAGTGTCAGTCCACAACAATAGGAGTCTTCCATTTTGAGCATTACTTCTCAAAGAAACAAATGCATCACTGCATTAACGTATTTCCTTCCATATTTGCTTGGTGATTAAATTGCTTTCAAATCTCTTTGCAGCTACCCTACCTACACCCCTGATTATGGGTACCATCAAGTAAGCATCTTTTCTCCCTCCAATCAATTAAGAACACATAGTTTATTTTTTAATGATGTCAGGTTGGTTGCAAATAATGGACAACAGTTGTGTAACATTTGCTTAATGATGGTGCATATTTGTGTGAGCACAGGCCACATTGTATAACCCACAAATTCAGCAACCACAATACTACCAACAACTCTATGGACCATCCTCCTCCACCATGGCTTCCCCATATTACTATGGCTATTCTGTGCAAGCACCAAGAGGTACCTTTTCTACACCCCAACCACATCGCATACCAGCTGGACCCTCTTATCTATACTACCCTACACCAATGGAAGGCTCATTTTCTGCATACCGTCCACCACCTCAATTGCAACAACTTCCAATAAGGCAACCCCCTCCTTCCCCTAGTGGTACTATTCCTTTCTCTTCTCTACTAACTTAATTTCATTCACAAACTTTGAAATAATAGACTTACTAATAAAAAAATGCATTGTTAATGCATGTATTGTGGATTCTAAATTTAGTTAGCCTTCTGATATTGAATATCCTTAACTTGTATTTTATATCTATGTGACTCAAATGTATGCATACACACATGGCCACACAGGAGAGTGGAGTGAAAGAGAGAGGTGCACAGAGATTTATGAATTATGATGCACTTACTGACACACAATATATATTATGATTTGGCTGTAACATGTGGCCATAGGGGTCCACATGGGCAACCCCAGCCCCATGTGAATGAGCTGTCTCGGTTGTGCCATGAACCGTATAATGTATGGGTCAATGTGGAAGAAAGTCATGACAGAGGGAGAGGGTCATCATGTAAAGTAACAGTGAATGCATGTGGTTTCAGTAGGAAAAAAAATATTGTGGTGGTTAAATTCTTTAAAGAACCAGTCAAATGATCTTGCTTCCATGCATTGGCCCACACTGCATGTTTGACACATACTACCACTACTGTAAGTTTTTAATATTAAACAAATCTGTGCAATAACCAGAACAAATTAACTTTTTCCTTATTCCAGATCACCTGCACACTCCTTTCAGAGTATTTTCTGTATTCTTTACAAAAAATGGATCTTTTTTTAATCTAATGAGTCATAAAAGTATTCAACAATAGATGAAAAGAGCTTACAACTTGTACTTTTATAAAATTTGTTTGCTATTACCGTATGAAAATGAGTTACAACTTACATTAAACTATAATTTGTGTTTTATCAAACAACGAATGAACATCAAAACTGTATTAACTGACTGTACTTTAAGTAAGTTACCATTTTTGTTTGAATTTTCATTTTCACTTCTTCCAACAACCACACACTAGTATGTATACATGGAAGTACAGTGTAGAGTTCCAATGAGAAACCTAATCTATAGAGATGAATTGATTAACATGAGTATATATTGTTTACAATTTGAATGTTGAACACAATGTGACTATTGTTTATTATGGTTGGTTGTGATCAGACTCACAGACTCAGCAACGTACCTCGTCCGAGGCAGCAGGTGGAGTAGTTATAACTTCCGAAAGTTCAAATACCCAAGGGAGGAACTGATAAATATATATACCTGCTAAGTTTCAACTGTATAATCTTCAAATTAAATTTTATCACATTAATTCTTGATCTTTTTTCCACATGATCATATCTTCATTTTTTTGGTCCACATGCTGTAGCTTTTAGGAAATAATGGTTCTCATCAGATTAGTTGTGCTCCCCACAGCTATGGCATTCAAAAGTTGGACTAATCTACTTCATGGAGATTGTCTTCATTTCTCTTTTCCTTTTCTTCAAGGAGATCTTCACTTTTATCATTTTTCCTAATTAATTATATTTTCCTTTTAAGTTATACTTTCTCCCATTATAAGAGCTTAACATGCATGCTACATCCTCAAATAGAGAAATTAATCAAAGCCCTAAATAAGACATTTTCAATTTTGTTTAAGATCCATGTTTATATCACGGTTGGCGAAATGTTTGTTTATACATAAAATAAATTTTAAGATGATTTTTTTTAAATAATAAAAATGATTTATTAACATTGGAATGATTTTATTAAATTTTTGTTGTAGGGTAAGGGTCAATTTGAGAGATTTTATGTTACGAGCAATTTTCATTCGTCCGTTTATGATTTTTCTCAATAGTAGATAGCACGGTGCAAAAACCTTTTACCTAATGGAAGAAAGGAAGGGGAAACATGAAAAACAAAACAAAACAGGACAAGGGGGGTGATCGGACAGCTGTGGCATAAAAAATCAAAGAAAATCATGGTTTTCTTTTTAAGAAGACGAATATTTAATAATTCTTTATTAGCATTATTTATAGATTTTTTTTAACAATATTGTTAGCAAATGAAAATACTTTTTTTGAACAACCTCTTCAAGTATATCAGCAACTCCAATTATTAATGATCTTTTAAAAGTCCATAAATTTACAGTAGTTTTTACTTATTTTGTCTCTCAGATATACTGGTTTTATTCTCTTTGTTCTAAATAATTATGTTTATGTTGTTCTAAATATTAGAATTGTATTCTTAAATATTAGAACTAACTTTCATGATTATAATACCTCCAAAATTTGAAGATGTCCTGCAAATATGGTTACTGCAAGAAAGTGTTTGATGAACTCAAGCTACTCAGTACAAAAACCATCCGGTGAAAGAATTTATATTATGAAAGAATTTATAAAATATATGCTGGGCCCAAACAGCTACTCACATACAAATCTTTTTATAAAGCTGATATGAAGGAATATTGAGATATAAAGATCAAGTGTAAGAAATTTAAAATTCTTACATTTAGCTGTCAAATATTTGTTTGGCGCAACTTTGAACGTGAATATAGTTAACTAAACATACGCAAAACTCACATAAACTTAATTTTGAGGACAATCAACGTAAAACGGACACACTAACGGATTTATTTTTATTTTTTTTTTAAAAATATATTTTGCGTCAGTCGCGGCCTACACATAGTTTAATGGATGCGTCAGCTTGCGTCGATCACGATCAACGCATGTTTATATTTTAGATTTTCAAAATTTATTTATTTAAATTTATTTAATGTATAATATTATAAGAAATATTTTAATTTATAACATTATAATATTTTAATGTATAACATTATAATAAATTATTTAATTTTTTAATATAAGTTAGTTAAATTAAATTTAGTAAATTAATTAAGTGTTTGATTTAAAATTAATTGAGTAAAAGAAAAAACGTATGTAAATTATTTAAATGTTATATAAAATATTTTATTATTTTAAACATTATTTATTTTAAATTTATTTGATTTATATATTTTCATAAATATTTTATTTTTAAAATTATGATATAAATTAGTTAAATTAAATTTATTAAATTGATGAAGTGTTTAATTTTGAAATTATTTAAAAGAAGTTATCTTAAAAAGTTTATAAAAATTTGAAAACATGTAGAAAAATAATAATTGAGTAAAAAGTAGTAAAAAAAATGTGTATTTAAATTTTGTAAATATTATATAAAATATACATAAATTTAAGAATATAAATTCAATATGAAGTAATAAATTAATGCAAAATGTAATGGATGTATTTAAAAATAGACAGTCAATTTTATCTAAAAATGTTTTATTTGGCTTAAGAAAAAAAAAGTTAGATAAAACTTTTGATTAGTAACTTAAATAAATTTAAATGTTATATGTGTGCAATGGATGAATGAACTAGGAGTTTTGTTTTGATATCCATTATAATTTTAAAGATGTTACTTCTCATAAATGAAGCGTAAGATCATCTTAAAGAATTAGCGAAAATGTATATGATACAAACATATTAAGACTAAATGCGTGAGTAAGTAACTTACTGTTAATTGTTAGATTACTACAATATCCAAAGTGTTCCAAAGTTGACTACATGCTCTATAAATGTCATTGTTATAGTTACTGAGTATGATCTCGAAAAGAAATTGATGTTTTCCAACTGAAGCATATAATAATGTAGTAAGTTTTAAGTGACGAGATGACGCATATGCAATATTCCTTATAATAGGTATTTGACATAGTAATTTTAGTAGACTTAGTTCTTAATAAATGTAACATAAATAAGTAAATTTCGATTGGGTGTGATATAGAATGAACTTAAAATCATGGAATAGAGTTCATGATTACATTTTGGATTATAAGTTAATAACCCTAGTCCATTGTCAAGGTAAGAGTTGAACTAAGAAGTGCATTGTAAAG
>Ga0123342_1008458_pt1 | contig 12930 bp, 6 predicted proteins | sample Turbeawhitnodule_FD_89960 | JGI IMG/M metagenome (GOLD analysis project Ga0123342, IMG submission 89960) | Root nodule microbial communities of legume samples collected from Mexico - Turtle bean Mexico white nodule | ecosystem: Host-associated > Plants > Roots > Nodule | place: Mexico: Nepantla...
ACTCCGACAAGTTTTCTCTCCTCCTACAATATACTCTGATAATCTAGGAGTTGTTCTTATGGCTGCCAATCCTGTCATGCACTCCAAGACTAAGCATTTTGAATTAGATTTACACTTTGTCAGGGAGAAAGTTCAACAAAAACACATTCATCTGGTGCACATTCCTGGTCAATATCAAGTAGCTGACATTTTCACTAAACCTGTTTCAAGAGCATCATTTTTTTAATTTTAGGAGTAAACTTATGGTGGAACACATCCCCACCACAAGTTTAAGGGGGGATGTAAAGGGATAATATATCTCACTGCTTTTTAGTCTTTTCTGTTGTAACCACCATTTGGTTATAACTCCTTTATATACACTTGTAATTGTAATCTTTGATATGAATATTTGATATACATTTTTCCTTTTCTCAAACTCTCACTCTGTTTTACTCTTTTACTGTTTACCATCCTCTCTCTTCACAAACTGAAAAATACACTTCCATGATATTCGAGAACCACTATGCATGTTAGTTGTTAACTATCTATCCAGTCTATACAGATAAAAGTTCATGAGTCAGCATTATAAATAGAACTCGTTGTGAGAAAGTAAGGTATGTTTTTTATATTCTATCATAACACACTTAAATCATAACACTTTGAGCGTCGGATTACAATCGTAAGTACTGACCGACAGAACATCTACAACAAAGAATGAAACTTGAAGAAACTCAAGGACAACCGACACGTCAACAATTGTGTACTCAGCAGACAGATATTACCTCAGCCCCTCTACTCTCTGTAGATACAGTATGGAAATTTAATTTTACTAACAAAGGGAAAGAAAACTATGTTTTACTTTTAAAAAATAGATCAGAAAAGAAAGAAAAAAAAGTATATGAAATACGCGTTGAAAGAAAAAGGTTTATTACGTTTGAGAAATCCAAACGAAAACTTGCCAGACTCAAATGCTTTAATATAGATAAATTGAATATGAGTCCAAGACAACAAAAAACAAATGATTATGATGCAAATTGAATCTTAAGATGTCCTTTACTTACATTTTTAACACTGAACACACTTGTTTTTCATTTTATATTATTTGTAAAGGTAAATAAGTTGAAAGAAGAAAGAGAAAGTGAAAACTTAAATTCTCTTTGGATGTGTTGGTGGAATGTGGCCAATGGGAGAGCACAAATGTGTTATCTTTGAATCCACTTATTTGTGAGGAAGGGAGAACACGGATCTGCGGGAGAATAATTGTTGGTGCTTCTCTCGATACAACGAAAAAAGACGTTGTAAATAGTTGTCAAGTTATTACTTTTACTCTCTTTTTTTTCTCTATCATTTTGCATGTGATGAAGAGTATGAGATTGATTGATAATTCACTATATTTTTTGGAGATAAATGAAGGATAATCAATTATCCAGTATGATGAATATTGATTGTGTACTAATTATAACTACATAAATTAATTATGAAAGTTTTATTTTAGATACACACAACAAAATCATCTAATAGAAATTAGTTTTAGATAAAAAATAATTAGTTACTATATTAACTAAATTAAAAATTATTTTAAAAATTAAAAAAAATTTGGTTTCTAAATTAGTTTTTATTATTGTTAAATAATTTTTAAATTGGTATCTAATTAGCCACCAAGGTTTTAACTACCAATTATTTAGATTCTAAATTTGGAAACAAAAACCTTAGTCTCTAATTAGATACCAATTTAGAAATTATTTAACAATAATAAAAACTAATTTAAAAACCAATTTTTTTAGTTTTTAAAATGGATTCTAATTTAGGTAATATATTAACTAATTATTTTTTGTCTCTAAAATTGATTTCTATTTAATTATTTTCTTGTAGTGATATATAATCGATTATTCAACTGTATTGGATATAATATAAAAAAAATAATTAACTAAAATTTATACCAAAATACTCATATATCAGTTTTTAATTATTTAAAAAAAAAGATAAATTTGTAAACTTACATTTTTAATATTTAAAAAACAAATTCATTCACACGCATCACACTATTCACAAATTTGAATAAATTTTTTCTACAAATTCACTATACATACCTTAATTCAAACAACTTAACATTCGTCACATTTTTCTCTCAAAACATTCTAAAATTACTTCTCAAATCCTCATATATCTCCCTCTAATCCAAATAAAACATCAGTCTTTGACACATTTCATTGTGAAAAAAATATAGTGCTTAAACTCGTGCAATGGTGCCACTATCTACATAAAGATAAGTTTTCCAAATTATAGTGGAAGTGTATTGGCAAATACTAGGGTACCACTATAAAAGTAATATAGCACTTATAAAATGAACGAATTAGTATTATCACATAATTAACCACTAAGACTACGAGCATATCTAATGTGAAATTTCCAAACTATGCCATTTTTAAGTTTTAACTGTGACTGCAATAGAAATAACCTCTAACTTTAAGCATTATCTTCAAAGTTGAAAAAAAATAACATTATTTTGAGGTAACATGGATTGGCATGATAGCTCTACACGACACCTTTTGATTGGAAGAAGAATTTAAATGGAGTTTAATGCATCTTAAAGTAAAATCATTGACTTTTTTTTTCAAACTAACAAGAAAATTATGAAATAGAAACCAAAATAATTAGTTGCAATAGTAACTAAATTATAGACCATTTTAGAAACTAAAAAGAAATTTGGTTTCTAAATTAGTTTCTATTATTTTATATTATTATTAAATAGTTTTTAAATTGGTATCTAATTAGCAACTAAGGTTTTAACTACCAAATTTAGAAACTAAATAATTGGTAGTTAAAACCTTAGTTGCTAATTAGATACCAATTTAGAAATTATTTAACAATAATAAAAAATAATATAAACTAATTTAGAAACCAATTTTTTTTTAGTTTCTAAAATGGTCTCTATTTTAGTTACTATTGTAACTAATTATTTTGGTCTCTAAAAATTGGTTTCTATTTCATGATTTTCTTGTAGTGTAGCTTAGAGTTAAAGAGTTAATTAAAAGTTGAAAATTGAGTTTAGAGTTCAAAGTCAGTTTTTTGAAAAAAAAAATCTTATAAAGATAAGAGAGATAAACATAAAATAAAAACTTAAAATGTTTGTTTTCATAAACCAAATTATGCATAAGTTAATCAGTAAATAAATTAATATTAGTTTATGATCTAAATTTATTTTTTATTTTTTTCTTAAAAAATGTTTATTAAGAACCTATTATAAAATAAAAAGATTATTAGTTTATTGAATTGATTATAAATATTTGATAATTTATTTTTTTTAATGAGTTGATAAATATAAAATAATAATAATACTAACATATTTACATGATAATTTATTTTTTCTATTAAATAATTTGTGTATAATTTTGAAGTTCAATGTTAGAGTACTCTTACGAGATAATACATATGTACACATATAATTATATTTATGTATATATGCAAGTAAACCCTATAAAGTATATGAATAAAGATGAGACGTTACAACTTCTAGTTCGATGACACTAAGATTGTTTAGATTCTAGTTCAGATAATTATTATAATATATATATATATATATGTTAAAATTATATTTTATATTTTTATTAAATAATTTAGAAATATAAAATTATGAAAATAAGGATTTTTTTAAAATCATATAATTTAAAAAAATATATGTTTACATTTTTTTATTATGGTTTTGGATATAAAAGCAAATTTTATCATGTTTTAAAATTTTTGTCACTGTGTTATAGTTCCAAAAGTTTCAATTTGGATAATGTTTTAAAATACACTTAACGTACATATGAGCTAAAAAAATAACACTGAAAATATTATTCATTTATTCACGTAATTACTAACAAAGACTCGTGACTAAACTATTTACGAAATACATCTCAGTGAAATTACTATAATTTTATATGTTTCAAAAATCAACTTGTTAATGTCTCATACTTTAAGAAATGCATTTTAATTACGGTTTACTAAAACAGTATTATATCAAATGTTGTTATATTATCAATTAATTATATATTAGACAGTAAAAAGAAATATTAGATAAAAAAGAAAAAAAATTGTATAAAGACAATAATTTACTATAATTTATTCATGCATTACTCAAATAGCATAAGAAGGTTTCTGAAACCATAAAACACAAGTATATATCTACTCTTTGACAAAGGGGTAAATCTCATAACGGAAGTTGCAACTTCCACTCACAACTCTACCTCCTTCTTTGCCATCACAACAACTTGGGAGTTCATCAATGGCATCATCAAGACACTTCTTGCAGTCATTGCTAGAAAGGTCTCTAGTGCACTGAGTCAACCCATAAAGTGTCACTGAATTCTCAAGATATTGCTCTCCACTTGCATACAACTTATTGTCCACATAAGCTTTCTCAGCAAGCTTGCTCAATAACTCTTTAGTCTTGTAGTTAAACGATGAAGGGTCACTCACACTTTTCAGGTTCCACATGTAGAATCTGTTACTGTAGTCAATTTTGCCAAAGAAATCAGTGTCCGAGTACTTGAACATGCAGTAGTCGTACCAAATGATGGCACCTTTGTTGTATGGACAGCGATTAAGGATTTCTTTGGGTGCCTCAGAAACACAAGTTTTGCATTCTGAGGCTGATACGTCACCACGGCAAAGAGCAAGTCCATGTGCCATTTGGTTTTGGTTTTGGCCCACAGAGGCAACACCAAAGCCTGTTGAAGGAGTCTTGTAGATAAGTGAGTTGATGAGTGTTTTCAAGTTGGATTCATAGGGACTATTGGCTGTGAAATTCTGGGAATTTGAACAGAAATGGAAGAGAGGGTCAGCTCCAAAAGAGGTTTGGAGAATGAGAGATAAGGTTAGTGAGAAAAGAAAAGTGGAAAAGAGCTTTGTGGAAGACATTATTGGTTTTGATGGATTGTTTTGCATATGGGATTATGGAGAATGAGGCTATTTATGGAGAATCTTTTGCTTCATCCAAAAAGTTTACATTTTCGTTTTGACCATTTTATAATGCTAATTTGTTAGGCTGCACTGCACTATGTCAAAGTTAGGCAGCGCCTTCACATTTCGGAATTGACATTGTCGGCTTTGAGTTTTCTATTCCATTTTATATTCATAACACCATTTCTTTTCGTTATTAAGGTAAGAAAATAAATTTTTAAAAATAAAAAATAATTAATTATTATATTAACTAAATTAAAAACCATTTTAAAAATTAAAAAAATAATCTAAATTAGTTTATATTATTATTAAATAATTTTTAAATTGGTGTATAATTAGACATCAATACTAAAAAAGTAATTTGTAATTTAATTTTATAAATACACAGTAAATATATTGAACAAATCAGAGTGTTAATCATAAAAATGAAAAGAAGGTAGAAAAATTATATATATTATAAACGGGTCCATGCATCCTATGTTAGAATAATAATATAATTTTGCGGGCGTGTAAACCGTAAAGTTATAATGTTGTGAAGGAAAATATTTGAAATTTTCTACAAGTTGTTGAGTCAAATGTTGAAAGTTAGAGATGAGCGACATGTTCTCTGGATATGATATACACTGATTATGCATGGTTGAAGGAGTAGTGCAAAGTGACTTGTAATTAAGTAAATAATATGAGTTTAATAGTAATGTATGCGCGTATAAATCGATTTCTCATCACAGAAATCCATTTATGCAATTAGAGCAAAAGAAAATTTCAAAAATTCGAAACACGTAAATACAATTTATTAAAAAAAGTAGTAGAGGGATGAAACTGAGTCAGACAGAACTCGTATGTTGATCAGTTCATTATTAGTTTGGATTGAACCGGATCAAAACATGAAAATGCACGTTAGTTATAATAAAATAAAATTAGGTTAAATATGTTTTTTTGTGTTTGTAATATAATACAAATTTGATTTTTTTTTCTGATCAAACTTTAGATTATCAAAATAAAATGAAAATTATTGGATTGGATTATGTGAAATCATTGTTAGTTTCCTTTTAAATTTATAGTTTTTTTCAAAATTTATTAGTATTGTTTTGCTTGAAGAGGTAACATCGCTATGATCAATCATCACATTTGAGGTATTGTCAGTTTTGTTCTTAAAAGACGAATCAATGGATTGAGGGAAGAAGAAGTATTTAAACTGTCATTGTCCTCGACTCCTGAGTGATGTGAGACTATATTGACGATATTGGAAGAACGACATATGTCCAGTGTAACTATTTCTAATGGATTGATAAGGTGCAATATCAAATTGAACCAATTTCATATATAGAATAATTTATTTTAATTATTTTCATACTACAAATACATACTACAAATACCTGAATGATCTAGACTAAAAATAAATTTTATATTATAATTAAATGATGAAAAATATATTTAACTCAATAAAATTATTCGACCAATATCATTTGAATTGAATTTATGTGAGTAAAAGTGACATGTAGAACTTATTAAGTTCAATTAAAAACCATTCAAATTCAAATAAATACATACTCAATAATTTCTTCATTCAAATTTAAGTGAAATGAAAATATCTTAATCTCCCAGCTTCGTTGACTCTTCCCGCATATTTAGTCATTCTTCAACCATTGCGTCTCTTTTATTTTCATTCCATGTTAAGTTCACACACTACTTCTTTATCATTCGTACTTTTCTCCTCTTAATCATTGAAAAATAACAAAACTAAAATTGAAAAAGTTTCTAGAAGAGCAGCATCCCTACGTTAATTTCAAAATTCAAAAAGTCAATTTTAATTATTAACGTATTTTTAAAATTGGTTTATACACGATTTTTTTTTTAAAAAAATAGTAACTTTATTAAAAAATATTTTAATTTATATACAACTTAATTGTAATTTTAATTTTGCATAACTATTTTTAAAAATATTTCCAAATAATTCTAATCCATTCTAAATGTTTTGAGTATATAAGTAGTTAACTTCACTCATATATCATTTTTCAACTTATTATATCTATATAAATAATATTTGTAATAAATTAATATTCATTAATTATATGGAGGAAGAATATTCTGTTTTGTCTCTTTTATTCTCTCCTAATTAGATAACATTTATTTCTAATCAAGTACTCTCTTTCGAAGGAATCTATATAGTTATATTGTCATTATGATATGTTCTAATTTTCATGCCACGTCCTTCAAATAGAAAGATTTAACCAAGCCAATCCTCAACCTCATTTTATCTTTTCTATTTGTAATTAATAAATATTTTTCTCACTTTTTCTTCTCGTACTATTTTTTCAAACTTTCAAATTAAATTATTAAAAATTACTCATAGGATTGAGTTTATCTTTTGTACTCTCCATCATGCATTTGAGAGCTTGGTCTTTAGGTTTTTGGGTTTTCGATTTTAGAGTCTATGATCTTTGTGTTTTTGGTCTTTGAGTCCTTGATAGGAGTACCTGCGATTATACTTCAACATTCAAGTCAGTTTTTGTCTAAGTAGTAAGTATATAGTACAACCAGAGACATCTTTTCAACTTTGGTGTTCACTTATTTATTGATCCCCTATATTGTACGGATAACTAGGCTAGGTCCAAATAGGCTCAAGTACGGATAATAATGATTTGCATGTTGTTTATTATGCAATTTTTTGTTAATTGTGTTGTTAAGCCCTTAATCATGATTAAGAGACATTTGTCGCATATATTGTCAAGATGTCGGGATGTCGAGTTGGACTTCGGCATCTCAAACACTCGGGTAGTACACTACAAGATCTCAACATCTTGAACATTATGGTAGTACACTACAGGACCTTGTCATCTCGACACTCAGTAACACACTGCGAAACATCGTCATCTTGGTACTCGATAGTACACAATGGGACCTCATCATTTCGGTACTCAGTAGCATACTACGAGACCTCTTCATCTTTTTATTCAGTAGTACACTAGCCCCCCAAGTTCAAGCGAGGGGAAAAGTCTTAAAAAAGAAAAAATTGTTTCTTTGTCATGCCAATGTGTTGTCAACCTTGTTAGGTATACTAGCCCTCGGGCCCAAGTAGGTGAAGCCTACAAAGGGTCTAGAAAGATGTAGCATTTTTTAGATGCCTCTCTTTAGCAGAGATTCACAAGGGTAAAAATTCAACATTGACCGAGAACGTTGTCATGTTTTGCAGATGTTGTTATTTTTGGGTGAATTTTTGACCTTGGTTGAGAATGTTGTAACATTTTGCAAATGTCATTTTTAGTAGTGATTCACTTAGGTGAATTCGACCTTGATTGAGAACTTTGTAATGTGTTCTAGATGTCGTTCTCGACAAGGATTCACTTGGGTGAATTCGACCTTGGTAAAAAATGTTGTAACATTTTCCAGATGTCATTATCGGTAGGGATTCACTTGGGTGAATTTGACCTTAGATGAGAACGTTGTTGCGCTTTCCAGATGCTGTTTTTTTTATAGGGATTTACTTTGGTGAATTCGACCTTGGTCGAGAACGTTGTAATGTTTTCCAAGCGTTGTTCTTGACAGGGATTCATTTGGGTGAATTCGACCTTCATCGAGAATGTTGTGGTGCTTTCCAAATGTCATTCTTGGGAGGGATTCACTTGGGTGGATTTGATCTTAGCCAAGAACGTTGTAACATTTCTTTGATTTAGCCTTGAAAACAGGAGGACAAGGAATGATGTAATATCAATGTAGATTTCTTGGCTAATGACTGCCTCATTAAAACCTCGTCAGCCAAAATCCTACTCAAGTTGATGGTAAGAAAGAGTACACTAGTTACATTGATTTAGCTGAAATAAAACTTCAGATTCCTGACATTTCATGTTCTTGACACGTCTTCCTTGGTCAGGTGTTTAATTTGGTAAGCCACATTTTGCAAGCTTTCCTTGATTCAAAAAGGTTCCTACAAGTTCAAGGCAATTTTTTCGTTAGCATGGTCTTTATATGATTCACTCCTCATCCTCCACACCAGGTCGCCTTCCTTGAAGAGTCTCAGTTGTACCATTGCGTTGTAGTGTTTAGTTGTCCTATGTTTGCAAGCCTCTTTTTGGATTTTCGCCTTGGCACGTAACTCTTGTAGCAGGTCAAGCTCAATACAGAGGCACTCGACATTCAGGTTCAGGTCAGTTAGCCTTCTGGCGAGTCATCAATCATCCTCCCCTTAATATGAAATTCTCTTAATTCTTCAAGTTACATGAACTTGATCACCCTCTGTCGCAACTCGTTGAGGCTTGCAGTGGGTTTCTTGCAAAGATTGTTCGAGAAAGACCCCGACTTGAGTGTGGTGACCATGTGATGCATGGTTACTTTGGGGCATAGGTTTCAGATACTAAAGGCGACTTTCCTAAATTGTTCCATGAATGTTCCCAATGACTCCGTCTTCTCTTTTTCTTATATTAACCATAGCGATTGACGTTAGGCGGTGATGCCTACTCATGCAAATTGTGTTCCGAACTTGTCGACCAGGGTGTCGAGGCAGTCTACTAAAAGGGGTGAAAGTCGTGTGAACCAACTTAGAACGACCCCTTTAGGAAGGTGGGGAACACTCGACAATACAACACATCCTCGGTACTTTACAAGCTTATATGTGTTATGTATGCATTGATGTGTTCGTCGAGGTCAGTGGTTTCGTCATACGTGTCTAGCCTGGGACACTTCCAATAGCTTGGGAAGGAAACCTTCATTATGTTCTTGGTGAATGAATGTCGGCGGGATGTCAGTCCTGGGTGCAGGTTAACACATGCCCCTGATTATAGATGTGTCATTCTCGACATTTCGTGGAAGTTGGAACATGTGAGCTCACATTCCTCATGATAAATCGGGATTGTCCTGCTAATGTCGAGCTTTTGGTTCATCCAGACATTCTTTTCTTTAAGGGTGTCAATCTTCTGTGCACTCTTTCTTTTCAATGTTTCTAGCTCCTTCCTGAGTTCTAACATCAGTTTCATAGGATCCTTCTAGTGGTTGTCGACTCATTCAGGTGTGCGTTTGTTGCTGCCCATCATGTTCCTCGTAGTTACCATGTGGTCTTCTCGCAAGGTTTTCGCACGACTCCACGGTGGGTGTAAAAAGGTTCTTGTAAAATTCTGATAAGGTTCAGTTTCTCCTTTGCACACTCTTACAAGTACTCGGGATCTTGATCTTCGGGTCTTCGGTCTTTGAGTCCTCGACAAAGGTATCTTTGATTATACTCCGACGCTCAAAGCGATTCTCGGTCCGACTAGTGGGTATATAGTAAAGTCAGAAATTCATAACATTTTCACATTTGTGCTTCACCTATTTATTGATCATATTGGTCTCATATATTGTACCGATAACTACATTGTTAAACCCCAAATCCTTATTAAAAGACGTTTATTGAATATGTTGCCGACATGTTGGAATGTCAAGTTAGACCTCGACATTTCGAACGCTCGGATAATATACTATAGGGCATTGACATCTTAAACACTCATATGATACACTACAAAACCTCGTCATCTCGGTACTTAACAGTAGATTGTGAAATCTTTTCATCTCAATACTCGATCATATATTATATAGGATTTCATCATTTCGATATTCTGTAGCACACTACGGACCTTGTCATCTCGATACTTGATTGTACAAGTTTGATTATGAACATTTTTATGATTGTAAAATTTTTAATTTTATATTTTTTTAAAAACTATTTTTATTTAAATTTAAAAGAAACACGTACTAATAATTTTTAAATATATTTCTGTCAAATACTGTTCCTTTTGGAAGCATGTTGAAAATTCTACTCTAATTATAGTTTTTCATTGTATCCCAAAAAAAAGATGTCACGATTCCAAGTCAACGACCCCACAATCAATACCTTTACACTTCTAGACAAATCCATATCAAATAGTGTTTAGGTTTGTTTTTTTCATGAAAACAAGCATCTTGAGTTCACATGTAAGCTAAGAACATATAATACAAAAATTGTATTAAGCTAAAGAATATCGTATTAGGAATATGTATGATAAATGTACCCAACATCGTTATGATGAAGAAAAACTTCATTCACCATCTAACCGATTTTCCATTTATAATTTAAATAAAATATTTTATAATAATTTAATTTAAAAACGATTTACAAATTAACATCGTCTAATTGATATTATCAATAGATTATTTTTTATAAATGTCTTCAAAGATATTTTTTGTTGTATAACTAACCCAAGATGGTTAATATTAGCTTTATTTAAATAATAAAAAATATTCTAAATCCAAAAAAATGAAACCTAAAATGAAATTTTAAAAATTTAAGTCTCACAAATAAAATTATTTTTATTCAATAGATAAATATAGTAATTTGATATAAGTAAATTTGAAGAGCTGTAAATGATTTAATAAAATAATGTTATTTTTAATAATTTAAAATTTTAGTTAATTATATTTTGAAAATGGATTGACCTGAAGTCCATGATGAGTCCAATTCGAACTCATTCGGGCCGAAGGATTAAATGAGGGCTGCTTCTTCCTGCACCTCCATACCTTCTTGTGGCACCCCATATATTTTTTATATTCCAAAACTACCCTTTTTTAATATTCTCGATTACATAATCCGAAAGTCTTTTTCTAAATCCAAAATTAGCTTCTGGATTATGTATCCAGAAGCCTTTTTTTTCAGATGTGTGATTAGCTTCCGGATTACATAATTCGGAAGTCTTTTCTAAATATGAGATCGACTTTTGGATTATGTAATCCGGATTTCGGATTATGTAATCCAGAATATATCTGGTTTACATAATCCATAGGCTTATTTCAAATGCAAAAAAAAGTTCTGGATTTTATAAATCTCAAGAAACTTCCAAATCCAAAAACAGCTTCCAGATTATGTATGGAGGTGACACAGAAAAGGAGAAAATTGTATTTTTACATTTAGAATGGGGTGGTAGAAGAAGGTATGGAGGTGTAGGAAGAAAGAGTGCTTCTTCACCCATAGGTTTTTTTGGGCACCCAAAATAATTGTGTAAATACATTTTGTCCTTCCATTAAAAAATAAATAAATACATTGGGTCATGTTTCCTAAAGCACAACCCCATCCTACTTATAAGCTATTTTGAATATGTCTTACTTTGTTGAATCCTCTTTAAATAGATTATTGATTGCTTTAGATCCACTTGATCGATATGATCATTTGAAGGAATCAATTAAATTAATTTAGTTTTTTCTTAATTTAATCTAAATCAATTCAATACAAGAAAAATCCATTTTAATTGCCAACAAAAAGCGGGAACTATAAAAAAAAATAGAGTAAATGTGAAGTCTACTCAAATTGGACAAAAAAATAAATGTCAAATATTGTGTCTACAATGGATATCTTTAACTCACACTAAAAATTATTTAAATAATAATAATAAGTTGTTAGTGTCTAGAATGAGGGCACAAAGTAGATGCAATAAAAAAAATTAAGTGACAAAATAATATTGAGTCTAGAATGAGGATACAAAGTGGATGCAAGTTAAAAATTATTAAAATAATAATAATAATAAGTTAGCGCCTAGAATGTGGGCACAAAGTATATGTGTTCCTGCTGGTTGACCAAATACATCTTCGTGCGCCTACGTCACTCTCACGTCCAGAATCTCTGCACTTCACACGTGCTTTATGCCTGAAAACACAAAGACAAAGGGCGCCCTAGAGGTCGTTTGCACTCCAACGCTCAAGTCAATCTTAGGGCTAGGAAACACCAAATTGTATAACTGTCACTATGTGTGTTAAGCGGCGCAAATGAATAGCGTACCTTGCTAAGTTTGTTGCTTTCCTTTATATAGACTGAAACTAGGGTTTCCTCTTTACCCAAAATGGGCTTTCTGAGGGGGTGGGCCGAACACTGTTGTTACCCACTCTTAGGATAACCTAGCGCGTGGGTTCCCTAACTGGAGTGCAACCTCTGACGGGGTGACCACCTGGGTGCCTCCTCGTGCACCTGATCTCTGGGGTCACCCGCCTTTGGGAGTGCCCTAGCTGTTCACG
>Ga0123342_1008459_pt1 | contig 12928 bp, 6 predicted proteins | sample Turbeawhitnodule_FD_89960 | JGI IMG/M metagenome (GOLD analysis project Ga0123342, IMG submission 89960) | Root nodule microbial communities of legume samples collected from Mexico - Turtle bean Mexico white nodule | ecosystem: Host-associated > Plants > Roots > Nodule | place: Mexico: Nepantla...
AAAAAAAAAAAAAAAAGAAAAGAAGGAAAAAAAAAAAAAAAAAAAAAAAAAAAAAAAAAAGGGAATAAAAAAAAAAAAAAAAAAAAAAAAAAAAAAACCCAAGAAAAAAAAAAAAAAAAAAAAAAAAAAAAAAAACAAATATCAGTTGATTGAACAATAACAATATCAACACAATCAAAACAAAATGCTCCTGGTATTTTGGATTATCATGTTATTGGTGTGAAGTATTTATCGGTTTTATTGGTGACTACTCTTCGTCACGAAACATCTTTAATGCAGATTTGTCAGTTTTTTCTATGTACAATGCTCACCCCTAAGATCCTAGTTAAGGATCCAAACTCAAATCCACTCATACCACCGACAAATCGACAAAAACTCATTGTTTTATTCCACCATCACGAGACATATAACCAAGATTGAAAACCTAGATTAGTTGAAACAAAGTTTGATTTATTTAAATATTTTTCATACCATTTCTCATCGTGAATACCCCTTATACAAGCCACATTTAAAAATGAATCAAAACCGTACATTCCAAATCTGATTCAACGTATTCCCATCAAATAACATTTCCCCACAGTGCCTTTCACATCACCACGGAGTCCTAGGTTTTCGTAAAAAGTAAGGAAGGCACAAGAGAAAGCAAAACGAACAGCCCAGACGTTTCTAATTGGATGATCGAGAATGCATAAACTGAATCATGGGAATTTAAAGGAATGAAAAGAGAATAAAGGGAAGGGGTGAATTGAGAGAGAGAATTGGATGGGGAAAATTACCAGCTGCTCCGGCGAGACCACGGCGGTGGATGAGTTGAATGGGCGTCTTGGAAGAGGAAAGACCAACGCGGGTTAGGGATGCGGCTCCACGAGCAAAAGAGGCCATGGTTTGAGTTTGGTTGAGAAAGAGAGGGCACAGTGTTGTGCCGCTGTTGAAGCTATTATAGGACGGAAATGCCCAAAAGGGTGTTATTAAAACGGCACCGTATTTTTCTCATTTCCATTTTTGACTTTTGACTCTACTAAGGTCCTAAACTTCTCATAGAAATAAAATATATGAAGGAGCAAAAAATTGAATCCATATAGTTTGAACTTAAGAGAACATTTGTATAAGTTCAAGCATATAGTTTGATTTTAAGTATTTTTTTAAAATTATTTAATATGTGTTTGTAAATATTTATTTCAAAATATGATTAAATAATATATACTTTAACAAATCAAATGATAATCCAATAAAACAATTACGTAGAAAGCTGCTTTCTTTTTAAAATAATTATATAAAATTTATATTTATCAGCGTGTTATTGTAAGTTTGTTGATAATGTTACTTTGTTGATAATGTTACTGCTTTGTGTGATGTTAAGTTTATATTTATTTTTTTTTTGTGGAGTCTCAAATAGTTTTGTTGACAAAACAAATGTATAATAGCAATATCACTTGGAGTATCTTAATAGGGGTGGATTAATAATTAAAATTTATTTAAGAAGATTTTTTATTGCATAACTTCTTGCATTAAAATTATTTTATAAATTTAGAATTATGATTATGATTTCTCACATACTTGAATATAAAATACTTACTTAGTTATCTTATAAATCAATTAATATAATTAGTTGTAATCTTATTGTTTTCGTCGGTTGACTCGAAACGTCTTCGTGCGTCTACGTTACACTCACACTCAGAGTCCTTGCGTTCGCTGTTGCGGTTCCTGTAATGAACACCTGAAACACAAAGACAATGGGCACCCTAACGGCCGTTTGCACTCCGACGCTCAAGTCAGTACTGGGGCTAGGAAACACCGAAAACTGTATATTCTTGCTACTGTGTGTGTTCACGACGCAAGAGGATTCTCCCCTCGCCAAGTTTGTTAACTTACTATTTATAGACTGAAACTAGGGTTTCCTGTTACCTGAAATGGGCTTTTTTGATGGGCGGGCCCAACATTGTCGTTACCTTACTCTTAGGATAACTTAGCACGTGGGGTCCCTAACTGGAGTGCAACCTCTGACGAGATGACCACCTGGATGCCTCCTCATGCACCTGATCTCTTGGGTTACCCACCTCTGAGAGTGCCCTAGTTGTTCACGTGTCATGCATGCAGCTCGCCCCTGATCGTGGCCCTTGCTGACCATATCCTTCTAGTGGCTTCTATACTTTGTGTCACGCCTGAATGCGTCATCCACTCTACATGCATGGGCACTCGCGATCTAGGCTTCTCCCTTACTGATAACTGGTGTGTGATCTGGGATCCACTTCTCGTGGGTCATCTCTACTGTTTGGATCTCCGATGCCCGACCTCTCCACACTGTTTAGCGGCAAGTCGGTACATCCTGATGACCGATGTCTGACCACCATCGGCTTCTTGGCGCACGTATTTTGCGAGGTATTGGCTCGCGCTGCTCGTGGGACTCGCTTACGTGGCACCAACGTTACCAGTGGTTAGTCAACGCCCGGAGACTGGTCGATACACTTATATATTTAAATAATTAGTAATTGGGTATAAGAGAAAATTCTATCAATATGACCTGTTGTCACTATTACAACATTTTAATAGGATAAAAGATATCACATATTCATTAAACGAGAAAGACAAATAATTATGTACTAGCAAAATTACGGGTTAACATTTTTTTTTATAATTTATATATATAGTTATGTTTAATATTAAAAATGAATAAACAATATTATTATTTGTACACTTTATATTAAAGGTGGTAATGCGGGACGGGTCACAAGGGTCACTACTAAAAAGTGTGAGGTGGGCTCACTACTCTAGTCCGCTGACCCACTTTGGCCATTCCCACATAACCTGCAACCCGTGCAGGCCAACAGCGGGGCAGGACAGATTGGTTCGTTGGCCCGCATAAATAAAATAATAATAATTTAATTATTTTTGTTAAAAAATATCATACCCCATTTATCCATTATTATAGTGTGACCTTTATTTTATTTTAAAAAAATTGGATTTAATGTACTAAAAAATGAATGTTTTATTTTAATCATCTAACGGAGTTAGTACTAAAGCTGACAGTGGATTTAGTTTTAAGTTAAGTCTTATATCTAAAATTTGTTAATAAAAGAATAATATAAAGAAAAGGTTTCAATAGGATAGTTAAAAAATTAGTCATCTTTGACTTGCTGGAAGGGTCGGTCGAGCCCTTGTCAGAACGGGCACCCAAGCCCTTAGTCGCGTCTAGCGCATCGATGCTGGGACGCCCTTTCCTCTCAGCCCGTTTTCGGAAGCCATCCAACACGTCGACATCAGCTGGGCACTCTTAATTCATAATTTCTGCAAAAAATAACAAGTGTTAGCAAGCAACTACAAGACCAACCGACAAAAAAAAGTAAAGTGTGATACCCTTAACGGTCGCCCATCACGCCGATTCGGTATAAGCACCGATCAACTTCCTAGTGGGAAGCTTCCTCGAGAGTGTGTAAAAGAGCGAGAGAATCTCTAGCTCATCGGCACCCCCCATCGGCCTCGGCCACTCCTTAAAGTCACGAGGTTGGCTAGTCCAGTAGAGGGGAAACCAAGACCGACCAGTCTCGTCAAAGAAATAGGTCGTCGCCTCCGGCCGAATAACAACCTTAACAAACCTCTCTTTGAACTTTTTATAAGAGACGGTGAAAGAATTGAAAAGAACACTGACCAACCAATTAGGGAGTGCCAAGAAACAGGTTGGGCGGGGTGAGAAGTATAGTAAGAGAGAAAGGAAGAAGGAGAAGGGTGAAGGCGTAGGGCGTCACCTAACAGGCGAAAGGCCTGAATGGACACCCAGGTGTTTGGATGAATCTGGGTGGGAGCCACATTGAGCGACCAAATGACGTCCATTGTAAACTCATCAAAAGGCAAAGAAACATGCAAGTCTGAGAAAATAAAAACATACATGTAGAAGAAGGGGGACCTGTACCTGGTCTCCCCATACAAACACTCTCGGTGGACGAGCATGGCTCAACGCTAAAGAAGCTAGAATGTCCGCCCGCCTTTAAAATCGGTCACTTATCCAAAAACTTGGATACAGAAGCCTCGGTCGAATAGGCAGACGAGATCCCAACCACCTTAGGGTCTACCCAGCTAAGACCCACCAAAGGAACATCTTGCAGGGGAGAGCCCAACCGGTCAACAGCATTGGCCGGGTCATCCCCCCTAACAACCTCTACCTGGAGTGGCACACAAAGAGTCGGTTGTAGAGGACCCAGAAGAAGACGACAAAGAAGAAGAGGACGAAAACGAAGGACGGGCAACAGGAGGAGAAAGGGGACCAGAAGAAGATGTGGGTCGAGACAAGGTCGACATGACTAACCTCAAAACAAAGTCAAAGACCGGGACAGAGCAGGAGGGCGAAAGAACACTCAGTTATCAGAACAGGGGCAAGAGAACACTCAGCTATCAGAACACTCAAACAAAGAAGTAGCATAGTACCTTGCCACTGTTGGAACCACTATTTATAGGACCCAAGGGCCTCAAAATACGAAACGTCGAAACGATCTCAACCGTTAGATCTCCCAGATCCAACGGTTCACAATGATTCACGCCCAAAAAACCCCTCATTAATGCGGGTCACGTCACGCCACCTGAGGTCATGTCATACCTCGGGAAGACCAACAATCACTCACCAAATAAGAACCGGCCAACACCTGTCATCAAAGACTCATCGGATCCATCCATCCTCGAGCTTGGGGGGCAAGTGTACCGCCATGGACCGACCAGTCACTAACATGACTCGGTCTCCCTGACCAAGTTGAGCGAGACCCTCACGGACGGTCAGACCGACCGACACACTGAATCCATTAACACTCAAACCAAGGTCAGTGAAGTTATGATACCATTAAGAATTAGGTAATACAACCGTAAGTGTAATCCATTCCACTAATCAGGCCCAATAAAATAAGCTCATTAAAATAATATAAATAGCGCACATTCCAAGAAGAAAGGTACGTCATTATCATTGTACACTCTAGAGTGCCAAATACCCTCTTTACTGACTTGAGCATCGGAGTGTCTTCTGCAGGTATCTCCCCCATTTGACATTCACCCGAGACTGAGAGACCAAGAGCCGAAGGCATAGCGCGAAGGCCAGAAGGATTGTAGTAAAGCTTTAGTAATCTGCTCGAAGAAAGGAAGAAGAAGAAGCCTTCAATAGTTCTCCAGGTCACATCTTCCTAACAGGAACAAATAATGAATTAAATTTATCTATTTTTTTATTTTTTTATTAAATTTATAATATTAAAATTATTATTTATTAAAAAATTATAAACATATATTTCATATATGATTTTAAACGGTATATTTAATATACGAATTCTTTGAATTTATTTTTAATTTTATATATTATAAAATTAAAAAATGTATATGGGATATACGATTTGTAATCAAAATCGTATATCACATACAATTTTATTTTATTTTAAATTGAAAACGTGGTTGAGGATTTAGTATTCAATAAATGTATATTGGCAATTTATTCATATATCAGTCGGATTTTGGACGACCGAATACCGAGTCAAATAACGTTTACAACATAATAAATACGTAATAAAGGAGCAGTTACAACTGAATTTGAATGAGTCAAGAACACATTCCGAGATACTTGGGTAAGTATCTCAAGGTAACGAGATAAACTGAAGGATACACTCCCATGATTTCATGGAACCACTACACACGTCCTGGTGAACTGGTTATCCAGCTCACAGAGGTAAGGGCCTAAGTCAACCTATAAATAGAACTTCTGAAGAGGGAAAATGTATGTTTCTCATGTCTTACTAGAACACACCAAAAATACCAGTACTGACCTGAGCGTCGGAGTGCAATCGCAGGTACTCCGACCGACCACACAACGAGATGAAGAACTTCAAGGAACTAGGAGACTACCGACAACAAATTTTGTACCCAATGGACAGGTATTACCTGGACCCCATCATCCTTACAGGTACAATTCATTTTCAGATAATTTATTTTGTCCATTTTAGAAAATTGTAAAAAATATTATACTACTTAAAAAAACCATAATATTGTAAGTAATAAAAATAATTCACGTATTGGTATAGGTGAAGTAACCGCCTTTTTAAAGCATTTATATATGATAAAGTCACAATAAATATATAAATATAGTGTATTCTGTAAATTATTTAAAAATAATTTATAAAAATAGTGATTGATAATTTTTTATTTTGGATTTGCAATTATATTTTTATTATGTTTTGATGAATTTTTATACAATTTAAAATGTGTATTCATATTGTTTGGAACAACTCTATCGCCTTAACTGATTCACATCCAGATTCTAAAGGCACCAAAGATGTCACTGAAACTTCGAGTTGTTGTGCTCCTATGAAAAACAATCTTGGAGATGAAGAGAGTGAGGATCATGTGGAACTGCTGGATGGGAAGGGATGACATAAGAAGCAGGTAATAAATGAATGAAACAATAGGTGATGAAGATGGATGAAAAATAAGAATTTACGATTACAAATTTGAAGTTGGAAAGAGAAGCAAAGAGGATGGATGATTTGGTTGACTATAAATACTATTTTGTGTGTAACTTTTGGGGTTTGAAACCATAAAATATAGAACTACAATTAATAAATAGGGAAGTGGGAAGTAGAAAGTTTTTAAAGAAGTTATCCTTAGTTTTTTAAGGATAGAAAAAGTGTACAAAAAAGAAAAAAGAAATAACGGTAACTTTTGAGATAAAATAATAAAATAAAATATTAGTGTAAGAATGAAATAAAAAAAAATAGTGTACAGAAAAATTCTCATTATATATTATTATAGATAAATGTCTACAACAAAAACATTAACTTCATCTCATTTTTAGTAATATTTATATATATTTTTTCATTATTTTCTTATTCATTTATTGATTTTGATGTTATTTATAAGTAGACATTCGTTCTTAATCTTCATCGCCATCTACATCTTATGCACAGAAAAATTAAATATATTAACTTCATGAGAATTTTGACCTTAAGACATTTGTTGTTCATTATGCAACTTTGGTAAAACTTTTTCTATCATACAAATAAAAGATTTTTCACTTTTTTCTAAATCATTTATCAAGAAGTTTGACAAATATGAGAAATTGCTGAAAAATTGATAATGGTATATTGGTTCTAATACTTCCATGTTTCCAAGTTACAAAGTGACTTTATTCAAGAATTTTATTTATTTATTTATATTCTAACATCAAGTCCGCTGGTTGGTCAATCATCTCTGAATAAACTAGGAGTGGTAGTGTCACAATTCACTTTAAAATCAAGTATCCTGCTACATATGGCAAGGTTGAGACTCCAAGTTGATCAACACATTGCACTAAAATGTTACAAAAGAAGTCTTAGGAATCATCAGACATACATTGTCAATGAATATGTATGAGAGATGGATGAGTTAGACCTCCAAGACACTTTAGAAGATTGACACTCCCAACCCATTGAGGACTTCAAATAAGTACAAACAAAATAATATATATTAGTCAATATCAACACAAATTTGACTAACAACTTCAAAGAATAGTTGATTTCAATGCTCCGGGAGAATGAAGAAGCATTCGCCTGGACGACCTCAGACATGTCAGGTATTGATCCCAATTTCTTTTTACATAAACTGGCTTTGGATGCTTCCATCGGGTCAATGGCACAACGTTAGAGAAAGTTCGCATATGATAAGCGAGATGTGATGAGATAAGAAACGATGAAGTTGTTAATGTAGTAATAGTTTGAAAGACATCACACAAATGGAAAATGTGCATTGATTTCACTAACTTGAATAAAGCATGTCCAAAAGATTCAAACATTGACCATTTTGTTGATAATGCATCAGGTTGTCAACATTTGAGTTTCATGGATGCTTAGCCGAGATATAATCAGATTCATATGCATCATCGGTATGAAGACAAGGTAATGTTAATGACAAAAGAGATAAAGTAATGCTACCGAGTATTGAAGACAATTTTTATGGATTGAGCAATGTGAACAAGCTTTTTCTCGGTTAAAATATTATCTTGCTCATCCACATGTCTTGTTTAAACCCATGTCTCATCAGACGCTCTTACTGTACATGATTGTATTTGATCAAACCACCAGCTTGGTACTAGTCCAAGAGGTAAAGGAAGCCCAAAGATCAATATATTTCATCAATCGAGTAATCCAGGGACTATAAAACCATTACCAACATATTGAGCGAGTTGCATTGGTTGTGTTGAATATAGCCCAACGACTCTTACCTTATTTTTAGTGTCACACCATCGTCGTTTGGACGAATTTTCCCATATGATAAATCCTTCAAAAACCAGATCTAGCTAAAAGAATTGTGAAATGGTCGATGGAATTTTTAGAATATGATATTTCATATGAACCATAAGGTCAAATTAAAGCTCATGAGTTAGCCGACTTATTGCTGAACTTGGCCCCCACCATCAACTACCGTAAAGGACGTTGTTTGGGTCCTTTCAATGGAAGGGCCTTCAAATCTACATGGAATTGGAGTTAGGGTGATATTAGAAGGACCCAATGGTGTAATGATTGAAGAGTCCTCACGTTTTTCATTTAAGACAAGTAGAAATGAGGTGGAATATGAAGCATTATTGACTAAAATGAAGTTGGTCCTCAAGATGAAAGTTCGGGATTTGGTGATTCATAGTTGGTAACCAGACATGTATCGAGGACGTTCCAAGCCTGAGATCCCAGATGAGTAACAATTGACCCATGTTTGATCTCTGACTCCCCAATTTAACAGTTTCGCCCTTACATATGTTCCTCGTGACCAAAATGCAAGGGTTGACTTACCATCAAAGTTGACAAGTATGAAGAAACCTGAAAATCATCAATCACTTATTCTGTAGACTTTAAAATTATTAAGCGTAATCATAAAAGTGCTTGCTTTAGAAGCCTTGTGCATAAAAGCAGAGCAATCATGGATGATTTCGTATATTTGCCTTTTAGCTAATAACATTGTAATGCCTATTATAGATGATAAGACCACATTTCACAATCATGCATATCAATCTACAATCCTAGATGGATATCTATTTAGATGAGTTATTTCAACACCTTTATTACGGTGCATCACCAACGAGGAAGCAAAACGAGTTATTCAAGATATTCATGAGGGTTTGTGTGGTAGCTATATCGAGGGAAGGTCCCTAGCCTCGAAAATTCTCCAAGCCGAATTCTATTAGCCTTTGCTTTGAAAAGATTGTTTTGGTTACATTCATTGGTGTGACAAGTGTCAACGACACATAGCCATACACCGTGCTCCACCAAAATAGTTACATTATTGTTTCCCCTTAGTCGTTCAACAAATGGGACTTGAACATTCTTTATCCCTTCCTGATGGCAGTTTGTCAGATGAAACTTTTAGTGGTTGGAATTGATTAATTTTTCAACTATAAAGAAGTTGGACTGGTGGCAAACATATCCTCAGAGAAAGTACAACATTTCTTATGGAAATCAATAATAATACGATTCGGCATGCCACAAATCAATATTATTGGTAATGAAACACAATTTGTGAGCCCCAAACTTTAAGAATTTTATGCATCACTAGGTCTCAAACAGATCTTCACTTCAATAGAACACTTGCGGGAGCAATGGCTACGCTATTACAACTAATAAAGTCATCATTCATAATTTAACATGGCCATTGACCAAGGCATCATCTTGTTAGGTAGAAGAGTTTACCCATATGTTGTGTCCATACAGGACGACTCCTCAATCAGCTACTAAGGAGTCACCATTCTTATTACTCTACGAGACAAAATGCTATGTTGCCTACAAAACTCTTAGAACCTACAAATAGTGTTATGTTGTTATTGGAGGATAACTTAAACAAAGGCATCTCGACATACTTAGACACTGTGGAATAAAATTGAGATTTTCCTCTCATCGATATGTCTTCCCACAACATACGTTTCGAATTGACACATGTCTCAAAAGTACATCCTTGTTCATTTCAAGTATCAAATGTAGTACTCAAACACACCCAAACTATTCAAATAACCAACAAACTTTCTCCAAATGGGGTCCGTTCATATCGCATTAGAGAAGTTATCGGGAAAGGAGCATAAAGGTTGGATACACTGGATAGAGGTGTGATTCCAAGATTGTACCCTTTTTCTTTTAGGGTTTTTTACGATCTTACTAGCTTTTCTCTACAAGGTTCTTAATGAGGCAACATAATAAAGATCATTTTGTTTAAATCCCGAGCTTGATAAAGTTTATTATTTTTAATCTACAAAGTTATCCATGCGGGATCCATCAGTCCTAGAAAAGTTTATCAACCTCAATTGATATGCACATGTGATCCATCACTCTCCATGTCATGAACATTTTTAACTTGATCTCACACCTTGAATATCTTTAACTCTTTTTCACTCCTTTTTGTATCTTTAACTCTTTTTCACTCATTTTTTATCTTTAACTTAACTTCACATCTAAAACTTTTTGTATCTTTAACTCTTTTTCACTCTTTTTGTATCTTTAACTTAACTTCACATCTAAAATATCTAGCTTTGTCTCATATGTCTTGAGAAATTCTTTATTAATATTCCAATGCATTAGAATATAAAAGTGTAAGTTTCAAACTTCATTATAATAAAGACATTAGGCTATAACATCGAGTTATACCTAATATAAGCATTGCATTATAGTATATCAATTTAAAGGATAAATGTTATGTTTCACTAAGAGTAAGTATTGACCTTTACTATTAAGCCATGTCATTGAATTATACCTATTATAGATGTCACATTATATTATATTAATTCAAAAGATAAACATTGAATTTTGGCTAATATAAGTATAAGCTTTCATTCCAATAAAGACATCAAGTTATAACATCAAATTTTGTCCAATATAATATAAGTATCATGTTTATAGGATTTCCATTTAAGTGGTAAAAATTATGTTTTACTAGATGTTAATATCAAACACATCTACTCATAAAATGTCTAATCACATATTAGTATGAGCATGTTATTTCCAAAAATTTAACCAAAATTGAAAAATATAAAAAAAAAAGTTAAAGGAGACAAGAGATGAAGAAGATGCTACGATCAAGATCGGTTGAAAGTTAAAGAAGATTATCCACCTTAACTTAACAACTAAAAAAGATATCAATAAAAAGTTGTTCACATTAACCGAGACAAAATTTCTTTCACATTCAACTTCTTTATCAAATGAGTCAGAACTTACCACAAAAGTCAATAAATGTTTATTTATATTATAAACCTACGACTTATGAGGCATAAACACGAACACAGACATTGATACGACACGGATACAAACACAAATATATAGTTAATTTGAAAAATATAGGACACAGACACGACATTTATATATATATATATAGTTAAAATATACTTCTTAATCTGAATAAGAAAATATTGTTATTTATTTAAAGTTATTTTATATTTTTTTTAATTTTAATATGAAAATATTATTTTTAATATTTTACTTTTTTATAAGTTAAAGTTTAATCTTATTTTAAAATATTAATCTTTAATAAAAAATTAAATTTAGAATGAAAAGACACGATCATTCATTCTCAGTCAAAGTAATAAATGTGTATTTCTCAATTTTTCAATTCAAAATGTGTATCTTCACTTTTTTTTCCTAAATACTTTCTCACTCAAACCCTTCATCTTCTTTGTTTTCCTTCTCCCTTCTACTCCGTTTTCCTTTCCACAACAATCCTTCATCTTCTTTGTTCTCCTTCTCCCTTCTACATTTTTTGTCTTCCTTTCCACTGCAACACCTACTTGAAGGTAACCTTCAACTTGTCCACAAACTGGGTTGTATCTTGCCCAGTTAAATGCATATAACATCATGCCATCCTCGTATCCATCGTGTATCCATGTCCAGTACGTGTCTAAAGCGCGGAAGCGAACACCATAAAACGTGTCTGATTTCATAGCCTATGACTATTAGACTTATCCAACAAATAAACATAATAAGAATGTCAAAAAAGAGCTTATAGTTACAAACACATAAAAAACAAAGATCTAGTAAAAAAAAGTGTGTAAATGATGGTATGCATAAAAAGTACATGATTAACATTATTTTTTATGAGAAACAAATAAAGTTTAACACTCTATTTAGTGTTGAAAAAAAAAGGTGAGGAAGGAAAAGGAAATAAAAAATTCATTGAATGAATGAAAATTTCATGAAAAAATAATTTTCTTTACAAATATTCCATATAGGAAACAACAATTCAATGGGATCAAATTCTTTTCTTAAGCAATGTGATTAGCTTCAAGTAACTTGGAACTATTTCATCCAATGAAATGTCAATGAAGTATCCTCCAAGTAGAAAATTCCTATCTCCTTTCATTGCAATACATTCAATTTCTTTTACATTTCTTAAGACTCACACCAAATTGGATAAACAATTTAATGAAACCCCTATTAGCATCATATTTATCATATTAAGTAGAATACGAAATAAGAAGTTCAATGTGATAATTAAGCCACTACACTTTTAATCGAGTAAAACATATGGATAAAACAAATTACAAGTCACCTTGATTACACTTTTATGTAGAAGTGATATCACTTGACACTACAAGAAAATGATTGAATGATAACTAATTTAGAAAAAAAAATAGTTTTTATAATAACTAATTTAGATACCATTTTATAAACTAAAAATTATTTAGAAACCATTTTTCTAGTCTCTTGCTAAAATGTAAATGGAAACCATTTTTTTAGTCACTTTTAATCTATTTTAGAAACTAATTTTTGGTCTCTAAAAATAATAAAATTAGAAACTAATTTTTTAGTTTCTAATCATCATATATAATTAGATACTTAAATTAAATACTAATTTTGGACTAATTAAATTTTATAAAATTAATTATTAATTATTAATTTATAAAATATTTTAAATTGATATGAATAAATTTACTAATTTATTAATTTTAGTATAATATTAAAAT
>Ga0123342_1008460_pt1 | contig 12920 bp, 5 predicted proteins | sample Turbeawhitnodule_FD_89960 | JGI IMG/M metagenome (GOLD analysis project Ga0123342, IMG submission 89960) | Root nodule microbial communities of legume samples collected from Mexico - Turtle bean Mexico white nodule | ecosystem: Host-associated > Plants > Roots > Nodule | place: Mexico: Nepantla...
AAAAATATATATATAAAAAAAAATATACACGTGAATATATAAAAAAAAAAAAAAATTAGATATAGTTATTATATATATATATATATATATATATATATATATATATATATATATATACACACACACAGTACAAACTATAAAAAAAGTTTTAAGAGTTAAATTTTCATTAACTACAATTGAACATTATCTTTTAAAATGTGTTATAATTCTTTTGTAGATAAAAAAGAAAAAGTGTTAATATATTGAGAATCCTGAATTATATTATAATTGAAAAAAAAACTATTTTTTTATTAACACATGAACTCATGTAAAAAAGATAAAACAATTTTTAGAGTTGTAATGTAGTGTCTTTATTATAACGTTATTAAAAGTAACATAAATATGAAACAAGGGTTGTAGTGAGCGTGATAGTTTAATTGAGTGTACTTATTACATCATTTTCATTCTTTAAAGCAATAGAAATTGTTGGTTGCATCTCATAAAGGTCACCCAGTTTTGCCGTGTCTTAACACAAAATTGACCATGCTTCACTCTACACCACCCTCTTCAAACAACACCAAAACATCAATAAGGGTACAACCGTTGAGGACATTCTTCCTTTTTCCTCACGAACTTGTTAAATTCTGCATTGATTAATTTTCATGCCACATGATTCTAATGCACGTGCACCCTTCTTATTGCCATGCTAAAACCATAGACAACTACATGAACACACTTAATATGTAGATCATATTTTGGGTATGATATTTATGGTTGAGGTCCCCACTGCAAAGTCACTATGCCATGCCAGCGATTAGCTTAGGTGTTGGAACATTAGAAAGAGCAATGTTCCAAACTGATACAACATTTTATCATGCTTCTAAATTTCTCCAAACTGATACCACTTTGGGAAAATTCAAACATGTTTCCATTTCATTGCTAACTCTATCCTTCTATTTCCCCATCTCTCACTCAACTAGTTTCTCCTGTTTTCATCTTTTCTCATCTTTTTCAATATAAAAATATTAGTCTCTCTACCCCAACCTCATTTCGTGAGTACAAGTTCTCTCTCTTAGAAGGAGATCCTCCAAACCACAAATTCTCTGTGACCATTATCTGAAAGATGAAACGCATGGACATCTTCTGTGCATCTCAAGCCTCCACAGCCATATGTCTCAGCATGGATCAAGCCTCATGCTCCTCTTCTTCCAACACCATTCTGCTCGGAGGCCGAGTCATTGACCGCCACAACCCCATTATCAATGACTCAAGAAGGAGCACTTCCAAATCTCTCACTGCCCCATGTTCCTCCTCTCACTCACCCATCAACCCCAAGCCTTACCATGAGCTCCACAAGCCCAAGAAAAACTCTTCTTCCAAAACTGCAGCAAAGGGTCTTGAAAATCACAGGAAGAAGAACACATCACAGAATATCACTGAACATGTCACCAACACTTCTAAACCAATTGACAGCATTGTGGGTAGGAGTTTGCTTAAGCCAACTTCTGATTTAATCACTCCTCATGGTTCAACTAGATCTTTGCTCGGTGGCTCCTCCTTATTAGATGCTTCTTTGGTTAATACCAAAACTTCTCAACTCGGTCATCAAGAGGAAACCATTTCTGCTTCTAAACATTCCAGCTCTTCTCATCAAAACTCCTGTTCCTCAGACCAGGTTAGTTTTCTGTCTCTGTCTTTGCCTTAGGACTATGAACATCCCTCCCTCACACTTCTAGCAGATATTAGTGCATCAAATGGGTTTATAGGAAAAAAAAAACTACTTTATATAATGGTATGGCTCATGTGAAATTAAATATTTGATTTGAAACAAGAGTTTAGTAAGTTGAATGAGTTTCCAGAACTATTACTTAGCAAGTAGCATGTTTAGAAACTTGCTTGTGAAATAATTACTAGGACTGCTTTATGCAGTAAGTTGAGGAAACTTCGCAAATGAACTTAAATATTTCAACAATTGGTTTGAAAAATTTGTTCTTAGCAGGTTGTGGTGTTGAGGGTATCTTTGCATTGCAAAGGATGTGAAGGGAAAGTGAGGAAACACCTCTCCAGAATGCAAGGTGAGTAACCTTATACCTCTAGTATGAAAGTGAAACTGTTTTGTTACAGATAAACTTTGAAAGCCATTTCCTTAATTAGGGGATCTTAAAATTGTTGATTCAGGAGTTAGTTCCTTCAACATAGATTTTGCTGCAAAGAAGGTGACTGTTGTTGGGGATGTGACTCCATCGAGTGTCTTGGCTAGCATATCAAAGGTGAAGAGTGCACAATTATGGCCACCAGCAACTGCATCAGCAGTGGGATCAGCCACTGTTGAAGCAAAGAAATAAATTTATCTAAGAGGAAAGTAGAATATGTAAATGCAAATGTTAGCAAGAATAACTATAGGAGTAGTAGAAGAGAAGGTAGAATTTTGGAGAAAAATATGAAGTTGGCAATTTTTTTAATTATGAAATTAACAATGTCTAAATTTTGGAGTTGGAATTTTTTATGATATATAAAATTTGAAGTGTGAGTTGGCAAGTTCACATGTCAGTAGATACGATTTTATTGTTCCCAGGTACTATTTGGATTTTTTATGCATGCTAATTATGCTACTATAATTTTTTTTTAAATTCTTTTAAATAATGTGTGGATGGAAGATTATGAATATCTTTAAGGGTCGCATCAGGAAAAAAAAGTAATCTAATAAGTGGTAGTTTCTTTGAAATGGTATATGGATATTTTTATTATTTTCATTTAAGTGTAATTTGTTACATGAATATGCTAATTTTAGAAGAAAAAAAGTGTATTTTTCATGCAATGTCAATGTAGAGATTTTCTGTATCGTTAATCAATTAAAAATGATCTATATATGATTTTAAAGTAATTATTATAGAAGTAATAATATATGATTGGATGATAATTATAACAATATACAGAAGATTTTCTTTTTTTTTATTTGTATTTTTACTTTGCCCTTAATTATATTTTAAAATTAAAAAAGTCTATAATTTATAACAATGTATAATGGAGATTTTCCATTTTAGTGTATACATTTCATACTCCTATTTTATCCTTAATTATATTTTAAAATTATAAAAATTATAATATTTATAACAATATATAAAGTGGTTTTTCATCGTAGTAAACACATTTTATATTTTTATTTGATCATTAATTATATTTTAAAATTAAAAAAAATCTATAATAATTATAAAGGAGAAACACGTATAATATTTCTATTTTATTCTTAATTATATTTTAAAATTAAAAAAAATATTCAAATACTAAAAGTGACTAATGTTTATTCACTATTTCTTGTTGTAATAGATAAAAATAGAAGGGTTGATATGTAAAAAAAAACAATTTTTTATGGGTTAAAATCATTATTTTAGTTGAGTTGTAATAAGAAAAGAGTGTGAAAGGATCAAATCGAGGGTGAGTATGGGTTATATAAGACCCCACGTGTATGTCGTTAAAGGAATATATATAATTATGATTTGTTTTGTTCTTATGGAGTTTTCATTATTGCAATACAAGAAAATCATGAAATAGAAACCAAAATAATTAGTTGCAATAGTAACTAACTTAGAGACCATCTTAGAAACTAAAAAAAAATTGGTTTCTAAATTAGTTTTTATTATTATTAAATAGTTTCTAAATTGATATCTAATTAGCAATCAAGGTTTTAATTACCAATTATTTAGTTTCTAAATTTGGTAGCAAAAACCTTAGTTGTTAATTAGATACCAATTTATAAACTATTTAACAACCATAAAACTAATTTAGAAACCATTTTTTCTAAAATAGTTTCTAATTTAGTTACTATTGCTACTAATTATTTTGGTCTCTAAAAATTGGTTTCTATTTCATGATTTTCTTGTAGTGATGAGGGTGAATGAATGTGTTACAAATAATTGATTTTGTCCTTAATAAATTGGTATCAGAGAGCCTGATACGACGGTGACAACAAAATAAGTTGAGAGACACATACAAACCATGGAGAAGACGATGGCAGATTCGAAAGAATTAACACAAAAGACCTTGGAAGGATTGAAGAGATCGATCAATGGATTAACAACCCTGAATGTTCGGTCGAAAAATCACATTGCTGAATGAATCATACAACAAGGAACCAAATAATTCCTCTTTGGTTCTTGTTAGAACCCAACTACAATTTCCATCTTTTGATGACACCCATTTTCATGAATGCGTAAAAGTATAACAATTATTTGAGCTCGGAGACATATCGATAAACCAAAAAAGTCGTTTACTTCTTCTATCCATGGATGACAAGGCATTCTCATGGCAACACCATTAAATTCAAAAACACCAAATTCTCATAAAAAAAACATGGATTTAGATCTTGTCAGATGTTTAAAATAGGTTCGATAAAGCATTTAATGATCCAGTTTCAAAACTCACAAGATTGAAACAATATGGTTCCTTAATTGAATATCTAGAAAATTTGGATAATCTTTTGGCTCGTGCAATGATCTCCAAAGTGATAAAATTAAGTTTTTTCCTCTCATGATTACGTTTGGATTTGGAGAAATTAGTTCATGCGCATTGGTCATTTACAATCCAAGAAGCTGCGAGGTTTGCATGTTTACAAGATGGGGTGCTTCAAGAAATTAAAAAGAAACTCAATGGAAACAAATTGACCAACTCTAAACACAACCATTACGCAAATCAAAACAACAAAACCCAACTTATAACTAGCAAAATCGCACAACATTATCACAAAAATAAGCTTGTATTAAAGATTCAAAATCTACCACTGTAACTTCAATTTTCAAGAAAGAGGTGAGTGAGGGTATTTCTAAAGGATTATTTTGTTTCTTTGGTGAGAAATGAGATAAGAACCATAGGCTTAAGTGTAAAGTTTAGGGAAAATTAAATGTCATTTTCTATGCACAAGATGAGGTTGATGAATGTGTCAATTCAAATTCAAAACGAGAACAAGACAATGAATTGGTAGAACAAAGTCTATAATTAATCAAGTATTCAAATGTTCACAATTCTTTACATGCATTACAAGGTGTAATGAGTGGTAACACGTTACTATCGAAAGGATTAATAAAAAAAGAAGAGGCTCTCTTCTTTGTGGATACATGAAATACACACAATTTCATCAATGAAAAATATATGAAACTTTTATGATTAAAAACCACTTCCAACAAAGAATTTTATGTCATAGTAACATAAGATAAACAACTCAGGATTATAAAAAAAATTCCTTAAGTGACTTGGAAATTCAACAATCATTTATACATGGTTGATTTCTTGGTTTTGCCAATAGTCATTTCAAAGTAATTATTGTCATGCAATGATTAAATACATTAGGTGAAATCTTTTAGAATTATGCCTAATTAACCTGATGTTTCCCATCATGGAGAAACAATTACATTATAGGGTGAACAACATTAGGGTGAACAACATTAGAGTGACAACATACAAGTCTTGATAAATTTAAAAACAACACTGAGCTGACCTATGTTACTTGTTATACAAGTTGTTGTTTGGTTCCAAGCGAATATTAATCAAAATGCAACAAGATTAACAACAACACAGTCTCAATTGGATACTTAACTACAACAATTTCAAAATTTATTCCACGAACCAACCTAATTTCCTCCATAAAGAAGGTATGGCCATAAGGTCACACTAACAAACAATATACTTGTTTGTTTAAAACCATATAGGTACCCACATAACCAAAAAGTAAAAATTGAAAAGCAAGTCCACTAGCTTTATCAGATAAATTTCAAGCTATTATGTTCATCTCTAGTCTTGATAAATAAGAAATATGGTTCTTGAAGACTTTGCATAGACGTCAGAAAACTTAATGCTCACTGTCAAAAATAAATTTTCAATACCCTTAATTGAAAACCTCTTGGATGAATTACATGGTACTAGTTACTTTTCTAAGTTAGATCTAAGGAGTGACTATAATGAGGTGAGGATATGACTGAGAAGGATATCTACAAAACAATCTCTAGAACACACAATGCTATTTATGAATGTGTGGTCTACTCTTGAACTTCAACAATCCTCATACAACTTTCTAAAACTTAAGAAATGATATCTTTAACCAACATTTAAGAAATTTCACTTTAGTATTTTTTTTTTTTTTGATATCTTAACATAAGATCATCTAAATGCTTGCAAACAAATTTAAAAATCCTAAAAGACAACTAAAGAAATGCAACTTTTGTTGTAAATCACAAGTGGATTATTTGGGACATGAAATTTGAACATGAAGTGTGCAACCAAAATCCTAACAATATTGAAAATCTAAAAGAACTAAGGCATCTTAGGATTATCTAGGTATTACAGTTTATACAATGATATGGGCAGTTAACACCTTTACTTAGTTTTGTACAAAAGGATGCAAAATACAAACGGACTTAAGAAGCAAATGAAGGTTTCAACAAGTTAAAACTAGCATTAACTTCAACAACTGTTTTAATCTTACCTAACTTCACAAAGCCTTTCACAATAGAGACAGATGCTTCAGGCATTGGCATAATAGCAGTGCTGATGCAATCAAACCACCCAATTGCTTACATAAGCAAGGTTATTGGACCAAACTATCTATTTCTATCAGCCTATGAAAGTGATTTTTTTGCTATTTTCGTAGTAAAAAGTGGCAACACTACTTCTTAGACCATCATTTTATTATAAAGATAAACCAAAATTAACCACATTAAGCTATCAAAATAATTTACAAAAGCCTAGAAAGATTGTGAGTGAAAATAGCTACTGTGGTTTTAATATAAGGGAGACAATAAGTTATTACATTAAGTTAAGTATAAACCAATTTTCTAATAGAGATAAAATACAATCAACAATCAATCTTATAATCCCAAAGTATCTTCAATTTAATAATAATTCAGTTTAATTCATGTATTCTAACTTAAGTTTTGATTCTTGCGAAATAGAAGTCATATATTTTGACAAAATAACTTAAAACCAGTTCTTAACAAGAAAAACTTATCAGTTTGGAATGGTTTGAACAGTTTTCTACAGGATAATTGAATATTGCATAATCATCTTCACTACCTAATGCATTCCTCGACCACAACAAGAGTGATTATTAATTGTTTCAAGAATACTATTAATATCTTTTTTTTAACCTACACTAAAAAAATATCATTAAATAAAAACTAATTTTTATTGTAGTGATATTTGTCTTTCTTAAATAAAATTTATTAAGTAATATAAAACTTTGCAGTTCTGATTTCTTGTTTAATGAATTTTATTAATATTTCGTAATTTTTAGACAATTTGATTTACATTTGTGTCACTGTTTTCTGTGTGATTTTAAACAAATTGAAGATATAACTTATACGGACTCAAAAGCAGGGTAATTTTGTCTTTGTGAAATATAACGCCATGGAAGGTGTGTTAAGTAGCAAGTTGTTATAGTACGAGTTGGGTGATAGTGACTTATGAATATCTTGCACATGGGTTGAAGCATGGCTTATATCTTTGTACTGCAGTTCAGGACAACTTGACAACAACTTATCAATGATAGGTTAATGGGTTACAAATAGGCTTCTATAAACAAAATTCTATAGTACATCTTGGATTTATGTTCAGTCTCAAATCTTTATTTTGCATCAAATAAATGAAAATAATTTAAAACAATTTTAATTTAAATATTATCATGATTTGTCTTTTAACTTTATTCATGTATCCGATCGATATCATATTAGTCATGTCATTGATATCAGTGATCGACTGATCAGTAAAAGAAACATTTAAAACAGTTACAATAAATAGCAGTCAAGACAGACAGTTGCAAGAACTTCCTCTGAATTTGGAACACATTCCACCAAATTCAGGTAACACCCTGATAAATGAAGGAATCTTCCTAAAACCAACAATTAAAGAAGGAGACTTGGAGTGAGGAGCGAAAGAGCAACTGAACGATCGAAACGTCAACAATTGTACAACCAATTCTAGATAGTATATATGCTCACTTTGTTTATACAATTACAATTCCAAATAAAATTAAACATGCGTATTACCAAAGTCTCATAGTATAAAGATATTTTTGACAAATTTGAGTTTGAAAACTAAACTTGATTTATTTACAAGTTCGAATTGTATACCAAATTGCCTTAATTTAGTCTAATGTTATACATTTTTTTTTGAAAAGTATAGGTTTTTGAATAATTATATATTAATAATAGAATTTGTATATTTTACTTGATAAATGATGTTTGCTCACATATTCATTTTAATATTATTTATACCATAAAATATTCTTTAATCAAAATTATATTCTTTAATTTTACTATTTAGATGCACATATCTTGAAAAAAAGTGAGTTAGAAATTAACATGTCTTATCTTATTGTTATGTTACAATTGCATTAATTATTATCATTCTATTATATCACTTGTCATGTTTATTTTCTTAAAAATTGTGGACTATTATGAAGAGATAGAAAAATAGGTATGATCTGATTAATCGAATAACTCAAAAATGGACCGGATCAGATTGAAAAAAAAAATAGTAATTAAAATTAAATTAGATAAATTGGGAACTAACTTGTTTAGTTTACAACATAAATGAAAATATGGTGAGTCAGCTTGTAGACTTACAACTTGATCCTTTTTGAAAATAATAATTATAATTTAAAACGATTAAAAAATATTATTTTATTAGAACATATACCTCTTAGAATTTATGTTTCAAATAATCACATCTAAATATTGAAATTAATTTCATTTATATAATTTAAATTAAAAACATATATTTGTATTATTTTAAATTTATAATTTTTATATATTTTTTTAAATTGGGTCAAATAGCCTGTTGACCCCATATAATTACCAAATCAGGGCAATTTGTTTTGACTCATTTAAAATGTTAGTTGAGTCAACTTATATCAACACATTTTATTTTTTAGTAATTTCATTTACTACTAAAAAATTATTAAATATAAATTATTTTTTAAGATAAAAAATAATTAATTATTATATTAATTAAATTAAAAACTATTTTAAAAATTAAAAAAATTATTAATATCTAAAGTAGTTTATATTTTTATAAAATTTATAAACTATTTTCTAAATTGATATCTTATTTTTTATTTTTTTTAATTAGATGTCAATTTCGAAATTAGTTTATAAATTTTATTAATAATATAAATTATTTTAAATATCGATAAATTTTTTAGTCTCTAAAATAGTTTCTAATTTAGTCAATATAATAACTAACTATTTTTATCTTAATTAATTTATATTTAATAATTTTTTTTTTTAGTGATTGAATATAATTTGATTGCTAGTTTTACCACCTCTAATATGGAGAACAAGCTCATGTATAAGTGTATTTGTCTTGTTTACTTAAGTGGAGAGATGACATATTAAGGTTGTACGCAAACCTTTCATTATTAATTTTATGATAAAAAAATTGTGGTTATTTTAATTGTAAAATGACGACTTTTTAGTTGCGGTTGATTAGCGCGTAGTCTTATGTCCCAAGCTAAGAGGGCAGCTATTTATTCACCTTCTTAGATTCAAACAAAGATGGCGGCTATGGTGAAAGCCGTCATTTTACACCTCCCTATAACATGTATATATAATATATGCATGAGGTGTAAAATGATGACTTTTATCATAGCCGCCCTTTTATACCCAACCTTCTTAACACATTCAAAGATCGAAAACGATGACTATTTGCCTTAGTCGTTGTTATACACCTTTGGGAATCATCTAAAAGGGCGACTTTGGTCATAACCGCCATTTTAGATTGTCAATTTTTTAGTACATTCTGTTTAATGCTAATTCCCATGTAAATTGACTTGTTCAATTATAATGCAGCCAGACAAATACATAAATTCAAATAATCAAATTATATATGTTGATAAAAGTGTCTATAAAAATTAAGGAAATATGTGACCCAAGCATGTCTCACGTAATCTATGAAGAGAAAGTTAAGCTGAGGAGAGTGAGTGTCACGTCAACCATACGAAGTTACATTACTGCCCTTGCTTTTGTGCTGGAATCCAGGACAACACTGTCCCTGCATGAATGCCACATGAAAGCATCAGATTCCTGACTTGGCTCAGGAATCGTTTGACCGTGTGAAAGTGTGAAAGCTGAGTGAATGCAGTGGGTGAGGTAGGTGTGGAAGTTGGTTAAATGCTATATAAAACGATGCATGAAGTTGGTTCCTCCATTCACAGATAATCAAAGAAAGCGAAGCCATTAGAGTGTGTAGTGGGGTTGGAGAGATTCGTAAGCCATCATAGTGTGTGGTAGGGGCTTGAGTTACGTATAGGTTGTTCATCTCAGGTTCTGGGTTCATCTCAGGTGAGAGCATGTCTTTGAATGGTGCTTAATCGATTATGGCTGAACTAGCACTGGTCACATAATCGATTATGGTGTAGATAATCGATTAAGTAAAGGCAGTAACCGATTATTTGTAAAAATTTCAACCCATAATCAATTATTTGAAGTGTGCAAAAAGGGTCTTAATCGATTATGTATTGTCATAATCGATTATGGTTGTTTTTTGCCTACTAACATAATTGATTATACGTGGATAATCGATTATCCTGTGTATATAACTTGTGGGATAATCAATTATGTTCTAACTTTTGTGAAATTCTGTGTTTCTTAATTTGTTTTATGTGGTTCAGGCACTCGTGTTGTGTTCTTCATCCTATTGTCATCCCTATTGTCCTCTTCTTGAGTGTTGTTCTTCAGGTTTTTTAATTTTTTATGTTAACTTATTTTTTTTTAATTTCTGTTTTATATTTATGTTTGGATGATTATGGTTTTGTAATATAATTTGTTTAGAGTTTAGTTTAGTTAATTATGTTAACGAGTTAGTAAATTAATGTTGTTTGTAATTCCTTTATTTGATTTATTGTTTTAGTTTTAGTAGATAGTTATTATTTTTTTAACATTTAAGAAAAATATTTATTTGTATGAAATGAATGATTTACAGAAATGGAAATAGAAATTTGTAAAGTTTAGGTTTTTTTTTTATATTAAACATAAATTATTAATGTTATAATTAAAACAAATAAAAAAATGTTGTAGTGATTAAAGAAAACTTAAAAAGTTTAGATAAATATTGTTTATATTTTTAATAATAAATATACATAGTTAATTTTTTTTAACATTTAATTGTTTATAAGAGAATAGATTTATTTATTCTAAATGAATATTTGTATTCTATATGGTTAATATTTTTTTAGATTGGACAAAAATTATTAATGTTATCATTAAAAACATTAAAAAAATGTTTTAGTAATTTTTGTTATAAGATTTCATGTTGTGGTTAATCAAAAATAATGTATGCATTAATTGACCTCATTACATCATGCAACACATCATCAAATGTCGGGATAACAAGATGCCTCTCCCATATGCAAATTTGATCACGAGGATCTTGCAGTTGTATGGCTTCGACTTGTCGAATGAGCAACCAATAATGCTAGGCTGGAATCATTACTTTGGCAAAAAAAAGTATGACAAAATTAAATATATTCCAGGTCAATGGCGTATGGCAACTTGGTAGACCTCACCATGCACAAGAAGAAGATGATGAAGAGGATGAATTGTCAACACAAGATGTTGAAGGTGATCGACCTCAACCAGCAATCCCCAGTCGAACTGAAATGTTAACCCAAATTTGGACGGGGATGCAAGACATGAGAGAAAGCATGAGGAACGTTAACATTCGTTTTGACAGGCTTGATGAAAGGATGGAGCGGAATGATCAAAGGATAGACAGATTGAAGGATACTCTGAATTAGATTCATCGTCAACAAGGCCATTGATTGACTATTTGCATTATGTTATTGTCTTTTATTTAATTTCTATTTTTCGGGTTGAACATTATTATTGCTATTTTTGTTGTTTTTTATTTTATTTTTCACCTTGAACATTGAGAAATTCATATTTAACATTAAGCTTCATTTTATTTTAAATGCATGTTCTTTAAGATTTGAATTCTATTATGATTAAAGTAAATCTTTCGAGTTCATTATCTAAATTGGAAAATTAATAACATTCATTACGTAGCCTTCAATGTCTGCGCATGACATGACATCATCCTCTAGTTGCACTGGTTGTAGTGCAAAAGTGCGTTCGTTGCTCCCATTTGTGATTGTGGACACTTTGCTGTTTTGAGAACAGCAACTGAAAACAATGCCAGAAAACGATTTTGGGGTTGTCCCAAGTCAAAGGTAAATTTAATTCAATTCAGTTTCATGCAAACTTAACTTTGGTGATTTACATTTTTTCATTGTTGAATTTTATTCTTTTCTCAAAACAGATTACAAGTGGCATTATTCTAGGCTGTAATTTTATCAAATGGTACAATGAAGACGTTGCCGATGACAAAGATGCAATCATTATCAGACAACGAAATAAGATATGCCTTCTAGAAGCACGTTTGACGGTTTCCACAAACAAGAAGGGTTAAAATGTTATTACTGGGGATGTCATTTTTTTTTTCTACTTAACATTATTATGTTTTTAAGTTTTCTATAATTTCAAATTAATATGTATTTATCTCTCTCTACATCAAATGTAATGACTTTATATATTTTTGCAACTAATTAATGTTCATGACATCTTTTCTTAAATTATATTCATATTATTATTAATAGTAATCAAAATCATAATTAATAATAATTATATATTTACATAACATAACATTTATTAAATAATCATTAATAATATTATAATTATCTACAAACAAAAATTTTACTAATACAAATATTTTCAATTAATAAAATTATAAATGAAGAATTCATATTTCATTTATATAATTTATTTTTTTAATTTATTTCAATTTTATATTATTTTTTAAGTTATAATTGAAACTTACAATTATTTTAATTATGAAAATTATGTACAAAAGTAATAATCATTTCTTTATTATTTTTTTACACACATGGACAAAAGTAT
>Ga0123342_1008461_pt1 | contig 12917 bp, 8 predicted proteins | sample Turbeawhitnodule_FD_89960 | JGI IMG/M metagenome (GOLD analysis project Ga0123342, IMG submission 89960) | Root nodule microbial communities of legume samples collected from Mexico - Turtle bean Mexico white nodule | ecosystem: Host-associated > Plants > Roots > Nodule | place: Mexico: Nepantla...
AGCCTAACTCAACCCCATAAAACCGGCTCATAGGGTTGAGGTTTGCACCCACTTATATACAATGAAAGGCTCTAATCTCTAGTCGATGTGGGATCTCCAACACACCCCCCTCACGTCGAGACTGCCAACTCGTGCGTGGGACTATATATTTTGGGTGGTCCGATAGCGGCCTGATAGCGGGTGGCACGATAGGCCCAACAAATACTCGCTAGGATAGGCTCGAAATGGCTCTGATACCATATGAAGTTTAGAAGGAATAATATTTTCTTCTATTGTGGGATTGTTTCTAAATACATAATCCTAATATTAATAGTAAGATACAGCTGTGATACAAAATAAAAATATAATAAGGATAAAATATAAAACTTCCTAAACAGTTTTGACATGTGCATCTGTGAAGTGCAGCAATTTACACCTATCCTTCATTATTCTCTAATATAATGCTAGGATTAATTCACAAAATAGTTTAGGTGGCCAAATCACTTCTTCAAATCCAAGCTGTCCCAGTGGCAAAGAACCACTTGGGGACAATAAGGATATTATGGTTTATAACGTTATTTTACTAATGGTTGCTGGCTTACTTTTTTATTGTAGAGTCTTTCGTTTGTCTTAAGTGCAGCCTCTTGGGTTGTTGCCTTAATTGCAACCACAAGGCTGGTGATTTAGTCCCACTTTGACAAGAAAAAGAGCCAAAGTATATGATATTGAGTTAGGCCCAAAACCAATTATAAAAGGTACGAGATGATATACATATGGGACAAAAGAAGAATCATGTCAAGGAACTTAGAATAGTGTGCTTAATATTCCATCTATTGCATAAATCTGGAGATAAAATCAAAGGAGAAACACTCATACAAAAGCCTGACATAAATAGTCTCACCTTGAGAATCTGAAAAAAAAAACTTTGAACCATGAGTCTTCTTTTGTTAAGTTTCCTCTTGTTCATCCCAATCCTTCTTCTGCTTAGAAGAGAAAGAAACCCCTCCAAAAGGTTTCCTCCTGGTTCACTTGGAATACCTATTATTGGCCAAAGTCTTGGCCTTCTTCAAGCTATGCGTGCCAACACCGCAGAAAAATGGGTTCAAGAAAGAATCAACAAGTATGGTCCCATTTCAAAGCTAAGCCTCTTCGGAAAACCTACAGTTTTAATCTATGGACAGGCTGCAAATAAGTTTGTATTTTCTAGTGACGGTAACACAATTGGTAACCAGCAAACACAATCCATCAAAAGGATCCTAGGTGACCGGACCTTGCTGGAACTGAGTGGTGAAGATCACAGCCGAGTCAGAGGGGCACTTGTCTCATTTCTGAAGCCGGAATCCTTGAAGAGCTATGTAGGAAAAATGGATGAAGAAGTCAGGAATCACCTTCAGATGCATTGGCAGGGGAAACAGGAAGTCAAGGTATGTACTTTGTTCTTACAATTTACTACCCAGTATCTGTTTGATTAAAGAGCAGCGTAATTTGTCATGTGGAGAGGGAAAATAAGACACTTGGGTAGCAAATCCTAACAAAATGCAAACCAAAAAACATGCTGGATTGTAGCCTGTCTGTAACTTATTATACATATACACTCTCTTTTGGGGGTTAAGGAAAAGCAAATCTAGATTGGGAAAAAACATTTTCCCTTTTTATTCTTGTTTTTCTTTCAGGTACTGCCCCTGATGAAGACTCTCACATTCAATATAATTTGCTCTCTTTTGTTTGGTCTTGAGCGTGGGAAACAAAGAGATCAATACCTGGATCCCTTCCAAGCGATGATAGAAGGAATGTGGTCAGTCCCAATTAACGTACCCTTCACACGCTACAATCGTAGCCTTAGAGAAAGTGCAAGAATCCAGACCATGCTGAAGGAGATTGTGCACAAGAAAAGGATTGAACTCGAGCAAAATGCAGCATCTACACGCCAAGACTTGATTAGTTGCTTGTTAGGCATGGTTGATGAAGATGGCAAACAAGTTATGACCGAAAAGGAAATCTTTGACAACATTAAGCTTGTCATGGTTGCTGGCCATGACACTTCATCTGTTCTAATCACTTTCATCATCCGACTCTTAGCCAACGAACCTGATATTTATGCAGCAGTTCTTCAAGGTATGAATCAACAAAGTGTGTGCGCATTGTCATCTACACAGTACTTACTCCTTAGAAAGATATCACTATTGATTTAACACTTTTTATTTGTATAAACTAAAACAGGAAAAAATTTGTCATGATCTTACATTCACAATGCATAGACATTAAACACTTGGTTGGATTAAACAGTATATGCTTTAACAATCTAGAGTTTTTACATTATTATAGTCAACCACAAACCACCATTTATAATAAGTTTGTTAACTTTTATAACATGACAAAGCGTAGAAATTAAACTCATTTGATTTCATGCTTGCAGAACAGGAAGAGATAGCAAAAGGCAAGCCCTCGGGAGAGGCACTCACATGGGAAGACCTTTCAAAGATGAAGTACACCTGGAGAGTAGCAATGGAAACTCTTAGGATGTTTCCTCCTATTTTTGGTGGCTTCAGAAAGGCTGCAACAGATATTGAGTACGATGGATACTTCATACCCAAAGGATGGCAGGTAATTGAAACTCTGTTGCCTGTCATTAAAACTTATTTCCATGCAATTATGTTACTGATAAAATCCTTTCTACACGTTTTTAGATTTTTTGGGTCACAGCAATGACCCACATGGATAGCAGCATTTTTCCAGAGCCGTCCAAGTTTGAACCTAGTAGATTTGAAAACCATTCATCTGTAGCACCCTACTGCTTCATCCCATTTGGAGGGGGAGCAAGAATATGTCCAGGGTATGAGCTCTCCAAGCTTGAAACTCTAGTTTCAATTCATTACCTAGTCACCCGGTTCAGTTGGAAGCTATGTTCAGACAATTTCTTCAGTAGGGATCCTATGCCAGTACCATCTCAAGGGCTACTGATTCAAATTTGGCCAAGGAGGCTTTCTTAATGCTCATTTCAATAACAGTTGGTCTTATGAAAAAATGTACCAAAAATAAGTCAATGCTAAGTAACTGTTACCTTATTTGTATTCACACTTGAAAATAAGGATTTCAGACTTCACAGCCGGAATAAAGGAGCTGAATACATCTCCAGGCTAACTGTTTGATTACTGTCATACACATATAAATATATAGTTTCAATACACATGAGCTAGCAGTTGTCGACATGAAAAATGTGTCTTAAAAACTCATGTTGATTATAAAAATATTTGATAGGATATAACTGAATAGAAACCTTTGAATTTATAAAATTAAGTTGCATTTAAAAGAATTATTTTTAATTTTTTTTCATTCTTAATTAGAACAGTATTTAAAGCTTACAACGCGTAAAATGATGAGAATCACATGAATGAAGTGATATAGCTAGAAGTGTTAAGTCTTTCCGATCATTCTCTGATTGTTGCCTGTTAAAAGGGTCTGTTAACTCTAGTACATTCATATTATTATCCTTTTGCTCAAAATATAATTCATTTTGATATTTGGTAACTTTATTAAGTCCGGTCTTAAAAAAATACTTTAGTAGGATAAAGAAAAATAATATCCATTTTGTTTTGAAAAACTCTAAAACTCTGTTAATGAATAAAAGAGGAATTTGTTTACAAATAAGCATTCATTTTGACTTTAACATTAGGTGAGATTTTTAGGATGTTGCAGAACAAAATATTGAGTTATTTGATCATTAAAAATATATTTCTTACATATTTTAAAGTCATACTTATGCTTTAAAATACACGCTATCCCTATAAAAGGAGCCAAATAATTGTGGATATTGTTTGTTGTGTTGTCAAGTGAGACAGTTGTTCAAACCATAAACCACATATCAAAGCTGGCCATGTGAAATTGTGTCGCTGATGGTGCCAAATTTTCTTGCAATAAATGGGCATCTACTTGGTATTCATAGAACTCCATAGTTTTCTATGTTTTGTTATCTGCATGCACGACAAAATTGTTTTCCATTTAACACTTGTTGTCTTGTCGTGATGCATTGCATCTGTTGGCATCAACACATCTGGAGAAAAGCAACTGTAGTTATCATAATTTTCTAATAATAAGTATAAGTTGGTTTGTCTAGTCAATTCTGCTTTTCACCCTTCATGCAATTATATGATTCTTCAATCTCATTTGTATATTTTTTTTTAATGCTAACTATAGGATTTTTTTTTTACATTAATAATGTAATTTTGCATAAAATTTACTGTACCGGTCGGCATCGAAAGAGTTATTATTGATCTTTTATGTCTTTCTTACGTGTGTCTTTCATTTTCTTTTGAAGAACTTGAAATATAGTGGTATGATTTTCAGGGATTGACATACAAAAAATACTCCAACAATAAAGCAAATACTCATATTCAGAGTGTACATTAAGAACGGAATCAAAAGCGTATTTTACTCTTTTTTAGATAGTTTATTTATAGTGTTTGGTCATAGACTCTTTGTTATAATGACCGAATCTATTATATATCAATGTTAACTTATTTTTAAGAAGGTTTCCTGATTTTTCGGGAGGTTATCCGAATTTGGTGAGACGTGTCCCTAATTCTCAAAGAATCTTTGCAACTGCCTTAACTTTTATTATCATAATTACTTTAAATGTGTTTTTGACCGGTTAGTCGATCACTTAAACTAAATAATAAGGTTCATCCGGTATAGACCGGTATATTTCAAAAATTAATAAATTTAAAAAATAGATCAATTGTGTTTGAGGAATACTACTTCCTTTTTTTCAAAAATCTGTGAACAAGGAACACAACATTTTGTTGTAAAAGATTGACAGAAGAAGAAGTACTAGGATGGGTAAGGTCTTTTTGAGACATCACACCAAAAAAGTAATAGTTTTGTATATCACCTCAATTGTTTCAATTTTTAGAATAAAATCGCATAATGTGAAATAGTATGGTAATCTATAATGTTGTGTTCATATTCATTCATCTAAATGTTGATGAAAATAAAAATGTGGATATCCAACGTGTTTGTATTTATATTTATAAATGAACAGAAAAAGATGAACACGGATTTACAAGAGTATGCATTGTTCTCATTTTAGTGCATCATAAGAAATATTACGATGATTTACAATGTTGTGTTCGAATTTACTGATTTAGTTTGATGAAAACAAAAATAAAATGGCAAACGTGCTTGTATTCACGAGTTAACGCAGAAACACGCTGATTTACAAGAACATACACTATTCTCATTCTAGCAGAGGTGAAAAAAAAACAAGAAAAAACAGCTTAACAACACACCAAATACATATTTATTCTTATAAATCAATATTATTATAATTATATAAATATTACATATGTATAATAGATTATATCTTACGATTAAAAATATATAAAATCAATTATATATATAATCGATTATAGGTTATGGTTGTAACATACATATTTTTATATATGTTAAATTTATAACATATAACTAATTATATATATAATTAATTCCATAATATAATATAATATTTGCTCACTTTTTTCATGTAAGATTTGTTCTGAATGCACAGTGGCTTCATGCATGTTGCAAGGATTTCTTTGATATGTAGTTTAGGGTTTTAATTCATTCTTAAATACCCATTAAATGGGTTTAATGTGTTGCTTTGAGTTGGTGAGGTTTGGAGCTAAGTGGTGATAGTGTTTAGTGAGGTTGTTCGTGAGGTGCAATCCATTGATGTCAGCTTTCATGGAGAAAAATAAAGAAAGAGAAGAAGAAGGAATTAATTATGACCATTACATAATAGATTATCAATGGTAAGATGATTGGTTATCTTTTAATATATAATCAATTAGAAACATTTTTTATAGAGATAATCAGTGGTTAATTTTGCTTACATAATTGATTATGGGTTTGTTTTATAATTGATTATTCTTGAAACATAACCGATGAAGAGTGTATTTTTATAGAATAATCTATTGCTTGAGTGATTATAGAGTTGTTTTCTACTGCATTTTGGTTCTGTGATGTGCTTTCATTAGTTGAGGTTTACATGGTTAGTTTGTTGTATGAGACTCGCTTTTAACATTCTATGAACCATTGTTAACAATTTTGTAAATCTATCAACTTATGTGAAGTTACGAAAGAAAGTTTATATATGCTGCTGTTATTGAGCTTTTGCTCTTCTTCACTTTTATTTATTTTAGAATTTTATTTTAAATAATTTATATTTGTATTTATTTATAATTTTGAATAATTTTTAAAAAAAATATTTATTTTATATTTTTATTTAAATACAAAGTAAATAATTTAGGATTTGTATTCATTTAATATTTTGAATAATTTATGAATTTTATTTTATTTAAATAGAAATTAAATAATTTAGATTTGTATTTATTTAAGATTTTAAATAATTTATGAATTTTAGTTATTTCAAATTTTTATTAAAATAAGACATTAAATAATTTAAGATTTTTATTTAATATTTTAAATAATTTAAGAATTTTATTTATTTCGTATTTTTATTTAAATAGAAAGTAAATAATTTAAGATTTGTATTTAATATTTTTGAATAATTTAGAAATTTTATTTATTTTAAATTTTTATTTAAGTAGGAAATTAAATAATTTAAGATTTTGAAAAATTTAGAAATTTTATTTATTTTAGATTTTATTTAATTATGATATTAAATAATTTAGAATCTATATTTATTTAAAATTTAATAATTTATAAATTTTATGTATTTTAAATTTTTATTTAAGCAAGACATTAAATAATTTATTATTTATGTAGAATTTTTAGTAATTTAAAATTTTTATTTAAATCAAATTTATGTATAAAAACTAGTAAAATATTTTTACATAAACTTTAGTTTGTTTATATATAAAAAAAATTAATCATATTTCATTTTATTTTAATTTTAATCACAAGGATAAATTTATAATATTATATTTTTATTTGTTTTAGAAAATTATTTTATCTATCACACTTATTACATATTACATTACAGTAGACTTTTTCATAAATTTAATTTATTTTTCATAATCTTTATCTCAATACAAACAATTTAAAATTTTAATTACTTTTTCTTCAAATTCCAACAAAACATCAATAAAATAGTGTACATTATAAAGTAATTGTTAATAGTTAAGTATCACACTTATATTAGGCACAAAAGTATAACTAATCTTCTATTTTCATGATGTTTGAGAATTTATAAAAGAAATGTGAATATAAATATGTAAAATTAAGATAAAGAAACATGCTATTTAAATAGAAATCAATTATTACAAATAATATCTTAAGCATGGGAATAATTATTACAAATTTTAAAATTATTTATTCCACATGATATAGTGATTGAAATGGTGGAATTAAAGCCAATTTATAAACTATTAAGAAAATTAAACAATAAACAAATAAATTGGATTTTGTGACTACCTAGCATAATATACTTTGAATATTTCTTTTAAACTTATCACAACAGTGCTTATTGATTTATTTATTTCAATTACATAGGAACAATTCACTTCACACACACACATTTATAATGTGCATTCGGGTGTAATAATACGTATATTATATTAAATATTTTAAACGAAACAAATAATATTTAATAACTTTCACGCTTTCCTGACATGACAGTAGATATTTTTAGTTATATTTTTTTTTCTTCTTTATAACAAATCTGTACATAACAAAATCAGAAAATTCCTTTTCTATATTAAATAAATTAGCAAAACAAAATCATTTTATTTTTTTAATAAATATTTTTTATTTTATTCCTAAATTAATACATTTCTGTTAGAAAAATGTTTGTATTTTTTAAATTTAATTAATAACAAAACTTTTAAATAATTAATGCAAAAATTGTTTCTAAATATATTTTTCCATTCTCCTCAAACAAAATATCTTCTGATGGGTTAATTCACGTGTACTGAGACGCGTGAATACACGTCATGGTTCCCTTCTCTTCCAGTACACTCAACTGCCGTTGATAAACCCACCAGGACCCACTCTTATTTTTACGGTTCTCACTTCGTCATTGACGCGCTAAGCAAGAAACCGCGTGAAACAAACGGCTCACTATAAATACAACAACCCAACCATAAATAACGCCGTTTTAGTGTGAGAATAAAACTCCAACAAACAAACCCTAACAGGAGAGATTTTCATTTTCGTTTCTCACTCTTTTGTACTGAAACAACCCCATGGATGATGAGGTGCGCCAGATCTTCAACAAGTTCGACAAGAACGGCGATGGAAAAATCTCGATCACGGAGTTACGAGACATGCTTGGCACGCTCGGATCCAAAACGACGAAGGAGGAACTGAAACGCATAATGGAGGAGCTCGACCAGAACGGCGACGGTTACATCGATCTCAAGGAGTTCGCGGACTTCCACTGCAATGACGCCGGAAACGACGAGTCGAAGGAGCTCCGCGACGCGTTCGATCTCTACGACGTCGACAAGAACGGCCTTATATCTGCGAAGGAGTTGCACGACGTGCTCAGCAAGCTCGGCGAGAAGTGCTCCCTTAGCGACTGCCGGAGAATGATCAGCAACGTTGACGCCGACGGCGATGGTAGCGTTAACTTCGAGGAATTCAAGAAGATGATGGCTCGCTCTTAAAATCAACGCGATTTCATTGTTGAAAGGTACGTTTACGCTTCTTCATGTCAGGGTTTCGTTTAAGCAATTATTAGGAAAGTAAGAATTGCACATAACGTAGTTGTTAACATCTTCTGTACATTCTCTACCGTGACATGTGGCTTTAGGTGTTAGGTTAGGGGAAGAAGATCGAAGAACGAAGGAGTAGTGGTAGTTGTAGAAGTTGTAGAAGTGAAATTTGTAGGACGAAGTTCTCTAGTTATTCTGATAATAACTCTTGTTTTTCATGGAAACCTACCGTTGTTTTTTTAATTCCATAGTCACTGCATTATTTTTTTTTGTTTCTTAAAAAATATGAATCGAATGACCATTCTAATTTCATGCACTGCAACACTTTTTTTTTTATTTCTCTTAAAACTATTTCTTTCTTATCGTGTGGTGCCAATTTTGGAATAATATAAGATACCGTGTCCGACCTACAAGGAACAAACAGAGGAAAACTTGTAAAGTATGTTTGTTTTCTGTTTCCGTTTTGTTAAGTAACGATTAATTAACGGTAGTTTTGACCTACTCTTATTTTTAATTTTATAAAATGTATAAAAGATTATGAATGGTTGGTTGATAGTGTCTATGCACGATATCTGCAATTTGGAATTGAAAGAATTAAAAACTGAAAAAATATAAACGAGAAAACGCGTGAACGGTCTGGGACGGTTCATTGCGTGATGTGATGATGAATGATGTGAAGGGAGTGGTGTTGCTGGCTCAACGCGCAGTTGAATTCAAATTGAATAGGGTGGGTTGGGTTTGGGAGTCAAAAAGACTAGCAAATTTAATAACCCACTACCTACAATAGAACCATTCCCTCATCTGTATTTATTTCCTCAGTTTTTGGTCCACACCTTCTAAATGTTTTTTTTTCTATAATTATATTAACTTCTAGGGTTTCTTATTAACAGAAAGAAAAGTCCAAAATTAAACTTTTTCCCTCCAGCTTTCTACTCAGATATGGACATGGCATTATTGAATGATTCTAATTTACGTATTTAATTGAAATATGTAACTTATAATTTTTTCCTTAGTTTTTATGATAATTTAAAAATTATATGTAAGTTATTATCTAATTAACATATCTTTTTAGAACACAAAATGAACACTTTATGATTTTTATTTTAAATTCACAAAATCTGTTCCTTGTTCAACTTTATAGTAGCCCCTTAGAAGATGAATTATGCAACATGTGTTTTTTTTTTCAGTATGGTGTTAGATTAAAATAATTTAAATAATCAGTAGAGGTTATTCAATAAAAAGGAGACAAAGTGTCATGTGTTTTTAGTTGAAATGACATTTTTTAATAGTTTTTTATAAACATTTTAAAAAAAAGAAACAGAAACAAAACAATAATTTTTCATATGATATAATTAGTTTTATACTCTATAGCAACCCTTACAAAATGAATTACACAAATGTGTTTTTTTCTTCCTAATATGGTGTTAGTGTAATACACTTTAAATAATCAGTAGAGGTTGTTGTATAAAAAAAAAAAAGAGAGACAAGAGTAGAGTGTCAAGTGAATTTAGAGGAATCATTTTAAATGTTTTTTATAAACATTTAAAAAAAGAAGAGAAAAATATAAATAACAAGTTTTCACATTAGCTGAGACGTCATTACAAAATTTATAATTACAGAATTGGGACAAGAGCTTGGTCCAATGTTATGCAACTTTAAAAAAACACAATCCGATAAAAAAAAACTAAGAAATATTTATGATGTCGCTGCTAGCAGTCAACTTGAAGTCGTCAAGAAGTATTTACAACATTTTAAGGTCGCATTAAAGAAAAAGGACTACACTGTTGCGTACGGAGGAAAAGATACATAAATGCCATTTTTAGTTTGAACACACATTTTTAGTTTTAAATTATTAAACTATTCAATTATTCTTCATATTTGATAATACAAAATGTGTAGAAATAATTATAAGCATATATTTTTAATGATTAATTGATATTTGAATTAAATAGTGGAACTCGTCAGATAAAATTGGTTTATAAAATTCAAATTTGCCTTTTTCGGTTTGAAGAAATAATTTAATTTTTTCTCATAATTAAAAACACGAACTATTCTCTGTTATTAGGTAATTTATCTCATTTTGTTTTTGTTTTGTAAATGTAGAAGTTTATAGGATTTTCATAAATCTAAATGAACGCAAAATTGTTATTTGAGAGGTATTGCTATTAATTGTTCATTGTTACGGATTCATAGTTACTTTGAGTCAGCGTCAGATAGCAGTTTTTTTGGTTTTATCAGCGTAGGTTTAGAACAAAATGTAACTATTCGTTTGGTTTTGTTGTGGTGGAAGAGGATGCAGCAGTTATGTGAAGAAAAAGGAGATGATCGGTCATTTGAATGATCTAATGTGTGAAGAAAGAAAAAAAAAAGGAAAAGAAAGAAATGAGAGATGAGAGTTTTTATAAGCATATGACCAAAATTTTTATGAGAAATGATACATAATCACTTATGTTACATTTAATCTATTAGATTGTTAAAATAATAGTTATTTTTAAGTGTTTTGTATATAATTAATTATGGGACACTATACTTAATTATGAGTATTTTTCCATTTTTTTATTATAATAGTAATAATAAATATAAATAAATAATAATTAACATTATTAATTATAAATAGAATTATATTTTTCCAATTATTTCTTACATATTTCACGTATTTTCTTCAATCTTTTATCATTCTTTCCCAATATTTTTTACATTGTTTTTATACACACCATTCAAAATAATTCTGAAATTCACTAAAAAAAACATTAGTAATATACTTTTTTATTTATTTTTAAATATATTTGTTCTCGCGGGTTGACCTCGGTTGGACTAAACGGAGAGTTCTGCTTCTGGTCGGTCTCCTCTTGGTGAACTGGAACAACACTCTATGCTGGGTAATCAGTTTCAATCTCAAGTATTTAAAAATAGCGTACCTCTTTCAGGGGGTCTCAAACCTTTTTTTATAGTTATCCCTTTAACAACTTTCACTCACAAGAATATAATCTCGATTGAAAGCATATATATAACAGAAAGATATTATGTCTACGGGCACCTTTCATGATACTACTAACAACAGAAGAGAATCCTGTGCACCTTTATTCACGAGTGTTTGTTACTTAATTAACAACTTTATTAACATATATATTCAATTAACAACTTATATATTCAACTAACAACTTTATATTCACATATATATTTAACTACGAAATGCATTATAATCACAAATGATCAAACTTAATATTTTTTGTTCTTTAATTATTCTTTACTGAGCTTACTATTAAAACTAGACCGAGCCCATGACCCAACTCAAGCTGACCATAACCAAATATTTGGACCGAGGTTACGAGCATTACTGAGCAGAGTAAAATACTTTTACTACGAACTTTATTTTGTTTAGAAAATATATTCTTAACACTCCCTTGTTTTATATATTCTTACTACGAAACAATATCAATATATATTTATTAGTAGTTTCTAAGTACGATGGTGGAGAAGCTTGAGAGAGGAAGGTAAAGTTGGTAGGGGTTCTCTTTGGTGGAAAGATTTGAAGGAGGTGTGGGCTTCGGAGGGTTGGGGAAGAAGTTTTGAAGATGGGTTTGAGTGGGAAGTTGGTGAGGGGAGGGCTATCCTTTTTTGGGAGGACAGTTGGTTGAGTTGTGGAGCGTTGAAGAGTCTTTTCCCGAGAATTTTCTCTTTTAGTGTGACAAAAGGTGCAAAGGTGGCTGAACTAGGGAATTGGAGTGATGGTGTTTGGGTGTGACACTTTGAATGGCGTAGACCCTTTTTTGAATGGGAGAAACCTTTGGTGGAGCAGTTCTTTCCCTTACTGCAAGGGGCGAAGTTGGAATCAGAGAAGGCAGATTGCTGGACTTGGAAAGCAGGGGGTTTCATACTTTTACGGTTAACTCAGCCTATTTTCAGGTTAGGAAGGATAGAGTTGGGGAGGTTTCTCCAGTTTACAGTAAGTTGTGGATGTGCAAAGTTTTGCCTTCTGCTTTGGTCACTGCTTGGAGGGTGATGAAGAATAAGATTGCTACTAGGGTAAATTTGGAAAGGCGAGGGGTGGTGGTAGAGAATTTGGTGTGTGGGAAGGTGGAAGAGTCGTCCAGTCATTTGTTTTCCGTCTGCGAGTTTACCTGGCGGGTGTGATGTCTTTGTTTTGAGTGGCTTGGAGTGTCCTTTGTTATTCACAAGGACCCTTTGGTAAACTTCCAACAATTCAGGTTGTGTTCGGCTTCTGATGTGGTTAATGACGTTTGGGGGGCGATTTGGGTTGGTGTTGTGAGTGGAATTTGGAGACAT
>Ga0123342_1008463_pt1 | contig 12916 bp, 14 predicted proteins | sample Turbeawhitnodule_FD_89960 | JGI IMG/M metagenome (GOLD analysis project Ga0123342, IMG submission 89960) | Root nodule microbial communities of legume samples collected from Mexico - Turtle bean Mexico white nodule | ecosystem: Host-associated > Plants > Roots > Nodule | place: Mexico: Nepantla...
AGAACCCTATAGCCTTTAGTACCCAATCTCCATCAGATGTAGGTTTTCCATTAGGTATATCATCAGATATATATATTTCTCACATTAACCAATGGGCCTTTAATTCTATTATTATTATTATTAAATCATATTTGGGCCCAAAGCCCAAACTCTAAGTCATGTGAGTCACTTTATAGAAATTAATATACATAATTTCTTACAAGAATGAGAGAGGAGTGGGAGGAATGAGTATGCAATTATGCAGAGAGAGTGAGAGACGCAAGTTATTTTAAAAGTCCACTTTCGTTTGTTTATAACCGTCATTATATGTGTTCCTGTATCACATACAAATCAACTTAAAACTTTCGTTATATATGCCTCAATATTACTTTTAACGACGATTAATGTAGAAATCATCCTTAAAAGATTAATTATTTACAAAATTATTATTATCTGCGACGTCGTTATTTTAGTATTTTGTATTAGTGGATTTTATAATCTTCATTCCTTCCATAAAATTCTTTCTACAGAATGATATATTAATATACAACTTAGTATGTTTTATTGTGATTTTTTTTTCAAGCTTCCCAACATTCTTAACATAAAGAATCACAGGAACTCCTATCTTCTACTCCACTTGTTTAATTTTCTTATTATACTTCTTTCACTCTTTTTCATTCTTAAAAAATCTTGCACATGTCATACTCACCATAATTATTTAGAAAATCTTGCACATGTCATACTCACCGTAATTATTTAATTATTTAGAAAGTGTTGTTGGAGATCCCACATCGACTAGAGATGAGAGCCTTTCATAGTATATAAGTGGGTGCAAACCTCACCTCTTGAGCCAGTTTTATGGGGTTGAGTTAGGCTTAAAGTCCACTTCGTAATATGGTATCAGAGCCATTTCGAGCCTATCCTATCGAGTGTTTGTTGGGCTTATCAGGCCACCCGCTATCGGGCCGCTATCGGACCACCCAAAATATATAGTTCCACGCACGAGTTGGCAGTCTCGGCGTGAAGGGTGTGTTGGAGATCCCACATCGACTAGAGCCTTTCATTGTATATAAGTGGGTGCAAACCTCAACCCTATGAGCCGGTTTTATGGGGTTGAGTTAGGCTTAAAGTCCACTTTCGTAATAAGTGTCAAAAAACTAAGTTGTAACCTTCCATCATTCCTCCTCCTCTTTGATCTGAGAACGTTGGTTTTGAGATCACATTACATCCACACCTTTTTTTTTTAATAATATATTATTTTGTAATTTTATTTAAGTTTGTTGACTCAAAGAAAGAAAAACATGTGATACGAATGTGATGATTTCATATGAAATTTGAAATAAACGTGCGCAACAACTTTCGAATTTATTCACACACACATATATATATATATATATATAATATTATTGAAAAATATTCAATAAATTTATATACATGTTTTTGGAAAAGACTAAAACATATAAAATAAAACGACTGGTTAAAAATAATTTGTAAAAATATTATAAAAAAGAGATTATATGATTATATAACTCTTTAAAATATACTGTATGATTTCATTGGAATGTAAACACTTTACAATTTTCAAATAAAACTTTATATGTTTTATTAATTCACAAATTTAAAAGCTTGTTATTTTGCTTAAGTTTTCAAAGTTTTACCCTTCTATAAGTTTTTGAATAAACTTGGTCATGAATTGAAAATGTGAGTTTAAAATTACAAATATATAAATTTATAATCTAATGTTTTTAACGAAATAACCCATAGTCAATTCCTTTTTCCAAATAAAAATTAGAGTTATGTATTAGTAATCTTGTTACGTATCGGATGATATAATTGTTCTAGAAGAAAATTTTATATTAATTATTGGTCCAAGTTGATAGAGATACATAGCTAACGCGTGTGTGTCCCATGTTTGTCGAGGGCATGCAATGCATGGTTATAAATACTACTGCGTAAGACTCAGAAACGCACTCGTGCTTTCCTGGTTTATTTTACAGACCAATTAGCTTTGTTTGCAAAAGAAACAAAAGAGAAAAAGATGAACTGCTTCGAGGAAGATGTTCCTATGCCTCTGAGTCCTATGGCAGATTACTTTAGCAGCTCTCTGATAAACGTGTTTGTTCTTTGTGTTGTTGAATCTGAGATTCCAATTGATGAGTCAAAATTTCAACCTCTGCTTAAGAACAAGTTACTTCCCATATGCTCCAGATTCTCTTCTATCATGGTACCTATAATTTATTACTATATTCCATCACCTGATTTAGAGGAGATCAAAATTATACTTTTTATGTTTTTTCAAGTTTTACTTATCTTCCAATTTTGATGGTTTTGTTGGTAAGTGATTCACTTAGTATATACATAAACAGATAACATGACTTACTGTTGAAAACCATGTTATTTTTTAACTTTAAATGTGCATTGGACTTGAATTTAAAAAGGAAAGATTCTTTTGTGTCGTTGGTTCCAAGAAAAGTATCATTTGATATTATTACTACATAACTTGAACAGGTTACTGACAAGAATGGAAAAAAAGTTTGGAAACAAGTTGATGTTAACCCAGAGGACCACATCAAGATTCCTAAGTTTGCATCCACGAATGGAACACTCAAATTATATGACGAGTGTCTTGATGAATACATGTCAAAAATAGCTATGGAACAGTTACGAGAAGATAAACCACTTTGGGAAGTGCATATATTTAACTATCCAACTACCAAAGCTGCAGGAACTATTGTAGTTAAGCTCCATCATGCACTTGGAGATGGCTACTCTTTCATGGCGACTTTCCTTTCGATAACACAAAGTGCTGATAATCCTTCTCTTCCAATCAAACTTCCTTCAAGCAAATCGGTGGAATCAACAAGTACCAAAGGCATCGGAAAACGATTATCTCAAACTGCTTCTGTGGTGTTCAAGAGTGCATTTGATTTTGGCTGGAGTTTCATGAAAAGTAGCGTGATGCCAGATGAACAAACACCATTAAGGTCAGGGCATGAAGATGTAGGGTTCCGACCTATGAGTATCACAAATGTTTCCCTCTCTTTGGACACCATCAAAGAAGTCAAAAACAAACTCAAAGTGGTAAGTTCAGACGTGCTTTCTATACTATAAATGTTGCTTTCAAAAATTTAATTGAAAGTACCTAAATTTTAACCTGTGATCTTGAGATTGCTTTAATGACTAACTAGGTCAATAATCTATTCAATGACCATAAATTTGAAGAATAATAATACTTAATTTTAAAACGATTTTTAAATCAGTATATATAAAGACTGATTTTTTTTCCAAATCAATTTATATTTAAGAATTATTTTACTGTAATGACATGAACAGATATTTTTTTAAATTTATAATTTTATAACTAAAGAATCATTAAATAGAATTAGTTTTTATAAAATTTATTAATTTTCAAACAACTTTCAGAGAAAAAATAATTAGTTAATTTATTGGCTTTATATACTATTTTAAATATTAAAAAAAATATTAATATCTAAAATAATTTTTATTATTAATAAATAATTTTTAAATCTGTATTTAGTTAGATACTAACTTTTAAATATAAAATAGCTAAAATCTAATTAAAATTTTAATAGTTAATTAAATACCAATTCAAAATTAGTTAATAAATTTTATTTATAATAAAAATTATTTTACATACTAATGTGTTTTTTTCTATTCTCATTTAATGATTTTGTTTCAATATGATTTTTTATTTTTAAAATTATTTTTTTCTTGTTTCATGATCCAGATTATGTTAGTTGACGTAGATCTTAAACATTAAACATTAATTCTATGATGACAATTTATTTGCTGAACTTTATAGTTTTTTTTTCCATTGTTTTCTGTACATGCAGAGCGTAAATGATGTGTTGGTTGGTGCAATTTTCTTTGGCATTCAACTGTACATGAAGGCAAAGAATCAGAAATCAGGCACAGTAGAAAGTACAGCACTGGTGCTGCTGAATACCAGGAAAATAAGAGCTTACAAATCAGCGAAGGAGATGCATAATGATTCTGAGGCACCTTGGGGGAACAGATTCCACTTCATGCACGTTCCAATTCCCATGTTAACTGATAAGAATGAATTGAACCCACTTGGGTTTGTGTTTGAAGCCAAGAAAAAAATCAGCAGGCAGAGAACTTCTTTGGCAGTACCAATGACCGGCGTGCTATTACACTTGTTGAATCAAATCAAAGGACCGCAGGTTTGAAATAATCATGTTTGTGTGATTATATGAATGCATGAACCCTAGTTGCTTTTCAAACTGATTCTTTTAACTATATATCATTAGTGTGAGTAATAACAGTTGTTTGTTTGTATGTTGCAGGCTGCTACAAACTACTTGTATAAGACAATGAATAATGCAAGTCTGAGCATCTCGCACATGGTTGGCCCAGCAGAAAAAGTGACTTTGGCTAATCATCCCATTAAAGGCTTCTACTTCATGACTGTCGGTTTATCTCAGGTCTCTCTCTTCCCACGGACTCAAACAATAAATATCTTCCTAGAGAATTAGCTATGAAAAGATTTAAATGATATTTTGCAACACAAAAACTTACAAATTATATTCAATATTATAGCTATTAAATATTTTAATTATTTTAATTTATAGTATATAAGTTTTTTTTTTTTTTATAGATGAACCACTCTAATTTTAAAAATAAAAAATAACTAATTATTATATTAATTAAATTAAATATTATTTTAAAAATAATTATTAAGATTTTAGGTATCAGTTACTTTCTTTTTCTTTATCAACAATAAATAAATAAATTAAAATCCAAAGATGTCTACAAAACTATCTTCGCATATAGAATCCACAAAAATTTAAGAATCACAAAGGCCTAGACTACTTTTACTAATTAATAACTACTTTTACTAAACTATAACATGCTCGGGAGGTATAACTACTTTATATTTTAAAATTAATAACTAAAATCTTAATAATTAACTTAATATTAATTTAAATTTTTATTAATAATAAAATTTGTTAATATATTAATAATTTTGTAATCTCTAAAATAATATTTAATTTGATGAATAGAATAATTAATTATTATTTTTAAATAGTATTTAATTTAATAATTGTTTTCGTAAGAATCTTTCGTTAAAAACATTAATATATACAGGTTTAGTTTCGCGACCCAAATTATGATGCACTAAACTAACTTTAAATATTTTTTACTTGTTATATATGAAATATGAGTGTCTAAGCATATGTATATGATTTTATTCTTCATTGTCAAGTATAATAATAAAGTTCAGTGCATGATTTTTTACTTAATATATGCTTTAAATTTGTGTATTGTTCTATAAATTTTACTGTATTTGTTCATTCAAATGTTGCAAAACATATTTTTTGATGGATTGACAGAGCATCACAGTGACTATAACAAGCTACATGGGACATTTAAGGGTTGGATTTGGAGTAGAGGAAGGCTTCATAGATGAATACCAACTCAAGTCATGTTTTGAGACATCTCTGCAGCAGATATTGGAAGCAGCAAAATAAAATAACCTCTGATAGATCATAGCATCACAGTTATTTCGTACTACAATGTTTCAAATGTTTTATAGCTTATATTAAATTTTGAAAAAGTGGGGTGACGTGCATCAATTTAAAGCAAAATAAACATTAAAATGAGTAAAGAATATCCAATAAAGGTGAAGCATGTCTGGTAGTAGTTAATGTATTGTGTGACTTGTATGGTATTGTAGTGCTCTGCAGCAACAATAAATATTTGTCTCAGTTATGGTTTGCTCTTCAGATATATTTATATTTTGATTTTCATATAAATTTGTTTCATTTTATTTTTTAATTTATTCTTATTATTCTATTTTAAAATAAAAACATAAATAAAATAAAAAATGTACTCATTAAAATGACTCAAATAAAATAAAAATATTGAAATAATAATTTTATACGAATAAAAGTTGAACAATATTTTTAAAAAATAAAAAATTATAATTATATTTCAAGTAATATATTTAAGCTTAAATATATTTGAATAATTACATTTTATAAAAGTTACTATATATTATTGTAAAACTACCGGTAAAAAAATATGGACATAATAGAGTACTTGAAATATTCTAACTTTTTTTTTTCAATAATAAATAATATATAGAAATGAAGTACTTAAGGAATAATTTAACTCATATACAATAAAAATAAAAACAACCTAACAACATAAAATCTTCCAGACATTTACTATAAAAAAAAAAAAACCTGACAAAAACTCCTATTAACAACAAACTAAAGCGAAATACTATATAATGGTAAAAACATTTGTATAAGTTATCATTAGTTCTTCAATTAAAATGTCTTCAATAAAATATACATTTAAAAAAATTGTAATTAGATTAAAATAGATGTTCTTTGTCATTTGATAGTAAAATAAAATTAAGCCATTTGTATTGAGAATGAAAAAATCCTCCGACTTAGTAGAACTTAGTGTTTGTCCTTTTCCTATTTACAACTAATTGGCCACCCTGATAATATTATATCCCACGTTCTACGTTCTGGTACAACCTTTTATTCTTGTTTGGTCCAAAATGATTTCCAAAATCTAGCGCACTTTATGTTACCTGTTTTTGACATGTACTATCATCCACTATTTGTTGATGCCTTTCTGGAAAATATATTTAAAACAACCATGCAGGCAGTGTAAGGCAGAGATAATTGAGCCTTTGTGTTTACTATTAGTGATATAAAATTTATGAAATCATCATATTTTGTTGTCTCATAACACAATTTCCACTACCTCCCCATAGTTGTGATACAGTTACTATCTTCAAATTAGACATGTATTAAATTTAAACTAGACTAGTTATAAACTACAAGATAATCATTAAATAGTAATCAAATTTAGAGATAAAAAATTATTTTCACTATATTAATTAATTTAGATATAAATTTAGAGATTAAAAAATTATTGATATCTAATGTAATTTCTATTATTAATAAAATATTATAAAATGGTTTTAAATTGGTATCTAAATTAGTTACTAAAGTTATAGCTACTAATATTTTATATTCTAAATTAGTCTCTAAAAGACTAATAGAGACTAATTTAGAACTTAGTTAGTAGCTAAAACCTTGATAGCTAGTAGTTAGATACCAATTTGGAAACTACTTTATAAATTTTTATTAATAATAAAAACTATTTTAGATACCAATAATTTTTTAATTTATAAAATGGTCTCTAATTTAGTTAATATAGTGACTAATTATTTTGATCTCTAAAATTAGTTTCTATATAATGATTTTCTTATAGTGATTCCACTGCCAAGTAAAGAATTACCAATGTGCAAAACTTCATACCAGATATAGTTGAAGACTCAAAATAGATGTGTGATGTGAGTTGATTTTAGAATTGTGCATTTTAGATGTTTTTACTTGTTATGCTTTTGATTAGCAATGATAGGTGAAACTAAGTGAAGATTGCCACTGGACACGAACTTAACCAAGTGGTTAAATAAGTGTGAAGGTTCTCTTTAAAAAAGTAAAATAAAAACACAATTACTAAGATGATGATGATGATGATGATGATTGCGGAAATTAAAGCAAGACAAAGGAATGAAGAAACCAAATTGAAAAGGAAGATAAAATGTCAGAACAATTAATGAGATAATGAACAAAAGAAACGAAGAGTAATGGCGAAATTGAAGGGAAAAGAATAAGGAGTAGAGGAACCCTAAGGAGTGGAGAGAAATGAAGAGGAATCACGCCACTTGGAGGAAGAAGCTCCAAGATGAGTGAGGATGGATTCGCCACTTGCAACTATCTCTTCCAAGATAAGACTCAGAGAAAATATAGGAACATTATAGACTCACTTGAGCAGAGTTTTTTTTACTTCAAAATTCAATGTGATTTACAAGAGGAGAGACACCTATTTATATATATAAGTGCCTTGGAGAGGAAGAGAGGAAGGGTAGGGGCGTAAATGACTACAAGCTTTTAGAAACTAGGTCAAATGTGATCACATGGGGGAGTCTTCTAGAATCTAGGTGAAAGGGGAGCACATGAATGACACATGGGTGATCTTCTAGAAACTAGGGTTTTTAGAAGCATAAACTACCTTATTCTTCTTCTAAGTGGGCCAATGTGAGCTCAATTGATTACAAATTAATCTTGTCTTAAAAGACTAGAAGGAAACAATAATTTTGATTATCTGACCCATGCCTGGTTGTTCTTCTCCTGAGGATCGTCTGATGGATGGTGGAGCCCTGTGTCTCTGCCTGGGATGTTTGACCTAGACTTGAATAGTTCTTTGGGTTCGTGGTCATCTTCTTGTAACGTTGGGTCATATCAGGCCCTTCAGATTGGAAATAATTTGTCCTTGAATTTAGAACTCCTGTAGAATGTTCCTACCGGTTGACCTGAAACGCCTTCGTGCGCCTACGTCACTCTCACGTCCTAAATCCCTGCGTTTGCACGTGCCTTTCCTGTGATGAATGCCTGAAAACACAAAGACAAAGGGCGCCCTAGAGGTCATTTGCACTCGACGCTCAAGTCAGTATTAGGGATAGGAAACACCAAACTGTATAACTGTCACTGTGTTAAGCGTCGCAAATGAATAACGTACCTTACTAAGTTTGTTACCTTCATTTTTATAGACTGAAACTAGGGTTTCCTTTTTACCCAAAATGGGCTTTTCTGATGGGGCGGGCCTAACACTGTTGTTACCCTACTTTTAGGATAACCTAGCGCGTGGGTTCCCTAACTGGAGTGCAACCTTTGACGGGGTGACCACCCGGGTGCCTCCTCGTGCACCTGATATCTGGGGTCACCCGCCTCTGGGAGTGCCCACGCTGTTCACGTGTCATGCATGCAGATCATCCCTGGAACGCGAGCTTTACAGGTCATATCTTTCCAGTGGCTTTATACTTGTGTTACACCTAAACGCGTCATCCACTCTACACGCATGGACCCTCGTGACCTAGGCTTCTCCCTTACTGATAACTGGTGTGTGGTCTGGGATCCACCTCTCGTGGTCCAGCTCTACTGTTTGGGTCTGATGTCTGACCTCTCCACACTGTCTAGTGGCACGTCGGTACCTCCTGGCGACCCATGTCTGACCACTCTTTGGCTCCTTGGCGCACGTGCTTCGCGAGATACTGGCCCACGCCGCTCGTGGGACCCCGCTTACGTGGCACCAATATTACCAGTGGTCAACGACGCCCAAGGACTGGTCGGTACACATATTATGTTTGTTCACATAAAAGATAGGAAGGTTTCGAAAGGTGTGAAGTGAATCAAACTTATGTTTGTTGAGATTTTGAAGTTCTTGTGTATTAGTTCTATATACAAGCCATGATCTAAGTTGAGCCATCTGGAAAACTTCCTCCGCATCAGGTACACCTTGCTTAAATATGACCATGTTCCTTTGATCCCAAATACCCTTCACTATTGCCACCCACATACCCTTCCTCACTAGGTTTTGCTTAGAATTCAAATGAACCAAATGGAAGCTTTCAAAATGAACCCTCAAATCCTTATGTTGGACACCCAGGGTACCTATTCACTTAAAGCAAAGGGACCAAACCCGCTGAGCAACAACACAATCAAAGAATAAGTGTTGAGTTGTCTCCTCTGTAGCCTTACACATCTCACACCCAGTATGCGTCACTAACACTCCTCTCTTACTAAGGCAACTACGTGTTGGCATCTTATCTAGCAGAATCCTCCAAGCAGTAGTTAAAACATTAGGAAAAGCTTTAACATGCCATAGCTGATAAAAAATACCATTAACTTGCCATGTGTCATAGTTTCCTAGGCAATCACAGGCTGATTTCACCGAAACCCCCTATAGTATCACCTTTCCATATCTTCATATCTTTTTCCTCCCTTTTGATATAACCCATAGATATAAGCCTATACAAGTCTTCCTCTTGTAAAGATTCCCACACAAACCTCTCCCTTCTTCCCCTTAACCGCCACCTCCATACCGACCCTTCCCAACCACCAATCTTTCCCACTTTACTCCCCTGGTCCATAGACAGAGAAAACAACTTAGGGTAAAGATTGTGAAGTTTATTACTCCCCATCCAGGCATCCTCCCAGAATATGACCTTATCTCCCGAACCAACTTTTCATTGTAGAGTTGATTAGAACCACCCTCCTTCTTCATCCTTACCGCATACCTTGGCCAAGTCTCTCCACCATCACAATTGAAGCTTTGCCTACAATGGTCTTCGATATGTTTCTGTAATATATTTTGACACAAGATGTCTTTCCACTTCCCTTGTTCATCACTCACTAACCTCCATTTCCGCTTAGCCAGAAGAACACCATTAAACTTACTGATATCTTTGATCCCCAAACCCCTTTTCTCCATCGGTTTGCACACTTTCTCCCAACTTACCTAGGCGATCAATCTTTTCTCTCTTCCCCACTTCCAAAGAAAGCTTCTTTGGATACTAATGATTTTGTTATACACCGACACCAAAGCTTTAAAAAAAGATAAGTAGAATAGGGGTATAACCGTTAAAACCGATTTTACAAGGCAAATCCTTCCTGTCAGAGACAAGAATCTCCCTTTCCAAGCACTCAGCCTATCACTTAACTTATTGAGGATAAGCTCCCATAAGGACGTCTTTCTTGGATTACCTCCAAAAACAATTCCCAAATATTTAAATGGTACCCCCATAAAAGCACAAATTAAGGTACTTGCCAAGAACCCTAGAGCATTCCTTTCAACATTTATGCCAACCAGTTTGGATTTGTGAAAGTTGATCTTTAACCCAGAGGCAATCTCATAACACCTTAGGATTGCTTTTATAGTGAAAACACTATTATAAGAATCTTCATACATGAACATTGTGTTGTTAGTAAATTGCAACACACAAACTTCAACCTCATTCCTCTCCACCTTCACACCTTTAATGAGTCTTGCTTTGAGAGCTTGTCTTACGAGCACGACTAACCCTTCTCCAACAATGAGAAAAAGAAACGGGCCTAAAGGGTCTCCCTGTCTCAAATCTCTTGTTGGTCTAAATTCCTTCGTAGGGCTTCCATTGACCAACACAAACATCGATGCAGACTCCAGACACCCTTTTACCCATTTTATTCATTTACTGTGGAAGCCCAACCTCTAAAACATGTAAAGAAGAAAGTCCCACTTGACCGAGTCATATGCCTTTTCATAGTCCACCTTGAAAAAACAAGCCTTTCCTCCCATTCCTCAACTACCTCATTGGCCGCAAGGATGCTGTCTAACATGCCTCTTCCCTTAAAAAAAGCCGATTGACTAGCATCAATTACCAACGGTAAAACTCCTTGATCCGGCATGTCAACACCTTAGTTATAATTTTATAGAGAGCTCTCACAAGGGAATAAGCCTGTACTGGTCTAAAGAAGTGGGATCTCTCACTTTAGGTACTAATGCTATAAATGAAGCATTACAACCCTTCGGGATGCATCCCGATTCCTGAACCGACTTCACAACTTCCACAATATCTTGTTTAAGAACAACCCAATTATCTCTAAAGAAATTAAAGTTGAACCCGTCCAGACCAGAGCTTTTTGAACCATCACATTGCCAAACTGCTTCCTTTATTTCCTCCTTTGTGAAGTCAGCAATCAAACTTGCGCTAGTCTCCCGATACAAATTCTTAAACTCCACACCTTCAAGGCTAACCCCATAATCTTGTGTCGCCTGAAATCTAGCTTGAAACATCTTTTTGGCTTCCCTGCGAACAACTTTAGATTCCTCACACTACAAATTATTTACCTCCACACCTTTCACTTCATTCCTAAGACATCTTCACCTAAGCACAGAGTGGTAGTACCTTGAATTAGTATCTCCATACTTAGCCACTTTGCTCTCGCTTTTTGCCTACAAAGGGATTCCATCTTAGAATCAAGTAACCTCAACTGGCTTATAAGCTCTGTTCTTCTCAAATTAGCCTCTTCACCAATAGAAGTGCTATCATCTTGATTGTCAATATCCTCAGTTTCTTCGACAATCCTCTTCTTACTAGTATCCATGCATCCAAACACATCTTGATTCCATATCTTTAGGCCAGTCTTTAGAAACTTAAGCTTATCTTTGAACCTGGTTATACTATTACCTTGAACACAATATGGCCTCCATTTAACCCCACCATCTCTCTAAACCCAGGCTTCAACAACCAAGCATTAATGGATCTGAATGGTTTTGGGCCCCAGTCTCTAACTAAAGATTTCACCACTATGGCACAGTGATCGGATACCACTCTCGGTTGTACATGTTGCTTACAACCGGGCCATTTTTGGATCCACTCTTCCGACACCATCACCCCATCGAGTCTGCTCTTCATTGAACCGTTAACTTTGAACCATGTGTATTTCTTACCTATAACTGGTAATTCTACCATATAATTCCTCTCAATAAAGCAATTAAAACCCCTATTTCATTTTTTTGGTTACCCCTAATGCTAGACCCCCCTCTTTCACTCTCATTCCTAACAACATTAAAGTCTCCACAGAAACACCAGGCCAAGTTCTGATGTGCACTCCTGATATTCGACAACTCTGCCCATAGACACTCATTTTCAACCAAGTTGCATGAGGGATAAATACTTATCACTGCACAATCACACTTACATGTCCCTCTGCCTTGAGCTTCAAGCTAGTGAATTTTGTAAGATCTTCAGTCATATGTTTGGAACAATCACTGTCCAAGTACCATTGATTTCTCTTGTTGCCTTTCTGCAAAACAGAGCAAAGATGATACAAATGGTACCCTTTTCAGTATAGGGTCTAACACAGATTAAAACCTTCCCTTTTGTAGCCATTTTGCTAAGTTCTTAGGAACAAGATGCTTTCTTGCAATGCATGACCTAGAGGTATGACCAGATTTCATGCAGTAAAAACAAGTTACATGAGATGCCTTTTTGCCACTGTTAAAAGCTGAAAAACCTGATTTTGCTGGAACAAAAAAACTTGAAAGC
>Ga0123342_1008464_pt1 | contig 12916 bp, 12 predicted proteins | sample Turbeawhitnodule_FD_89960 | JGI IMG/M metagenome (GOLD analysis project Ga0123342, IMG submission 89960) | Root nodule microbial communities of legume samples collected from Mexico - Turtle bean Mexico white nodule | ecosystem: Host-associated > Plants > Roots > Nodule | place: Mexico: Nepantla...
GCTCGTGACGAGCCCGCACCTGAAGCAGCCCCGACGCTGCCAAAGGCAACGACCGTTCAGACGCAGAAGATCACTGCAGGCTCGAAGCCGGCTGGCGGCACTGCTGCGAATTTCCCGGCATCGGGGCAGGTCGCCACCGCCGACATCCGTTCGACGCCGGTTGAAGAGACCAAGCCGACCGCGGCTCAGGCTCCTTCGGAAAATGCGTTGGCCAAGGCGGCTGCCGCCACTCCGGCGAACGTCGATCCGCCAGTTCGCGCTGTGAAGAGCTCGACGGTGAACGACACCGCGCCGGCTCCTACGGCACGCCCGGCAGCTACCGATGCGGCGAAGGCACCTGAGGCGCCAACTGCACCGGCAGCACAAAAGCCGAAGGACGTTGCCGCTGTTTCGCCGGCCGCGACCCAGGCCCAGCCGACTGCGGCGGCCGGCGGCTACGGCGTCCAGATCGCATCGCTTCCTTCCGAGGAAGAGGCAAAGAAGTCCTACGCAAGTCTTTCGAAGAAGTTTGCAAGCGTGCTTAGCGGCCGCAGCTACGAGATCCGGAAGGCCGAGATAGCCGGTAAGGGCACGTTCTACCGCGTTCGCATCCCTGCGGGCTCCAAGGACGAAGCCGCGGCCATCTGCGAAAAGTACCGTGCCGCAGGCGGCAGCTGCCTTATCTCGAAGTAAGTTTTTGCCAACATTCATAGAAGCGGCGGGCCTCTGGTCCGCCGCTTTTTTGTGAATGCCGGTTGACGCAGCTCGTATTTCCGCAGGGCACCTCTATGATTCGGGTATGACCGAATCAAAAGCAATGATCCTAGGCTGTAGTGGCCTTTCTCTCACTCCTGACGAAAAGGCGTTCTTCAGCGCTGAGCGTCCTTGGGGTTTCATCCTGTTCGGGCGCAATATTTCGGAGCGGCAGCAGATCAGTGATCTCGTCGCGGAAATGCGCGAAGCCGTCGGTTGGCACGCGCCGGTTCTCATCGACCAGGAAGGCGGACGCGTCCATCGAATCCGACCGCCGATCTTCCAGCACTATCCCTCAGGGCAACAGCTTGGCGACATCTATCGGCAGGACAGAGAAAAAGGCCTCCGCGCCGCGTGGCTGCTGTCACGGCTACACGCCTTCGACCTTTCTAGTCTTGGCATCAACGTGGACTGCCTTCCGGTGTTGGACGTTCCCGTGGCGGGCAGCAGCAACGTGATCGGCAACCGCGCCTACGGCGGTGATCCGACGACGGTGGTGGCCATGGGCCGGGCCGCTGCCGAGGGTTTGAAAGCGGGCGGTCTTCTCCCTGTGATGAAGCATATGCCGGGCCACGGTCGCGGCTTTGCCGATTCCCATCACGAACTACCGGTTGTCACGGTTTCGCGCGCGGAACTCGAGGCGCACGATTTTCCGCCATTCATTGCCATGAAGGACGAATTGATGGCGATGACGTGCCATGTTGTCTTTGCGGCCATCGACTCCGAGCATCCGGCAACTACCTCACGTAAGGTCATCGAAGGCATCATCCGCCAACAGATCGGCTTCAAAGGGCTGTTGCTTTCCGATGATACGTCGATGAACGCGCTGGCCGGCACGATCGGCGATCGCGCCGCCAACATCATCGCCGGCGGATGTGATATCGTGCTGCATTGCAATGGCCACATGGACGAGATGCGACAGGTTGTCGAAAACGTACCGGTCTTGCAGGACCAGTCGCTGTCGCGTGCAGAAGCAGTGCTGAAGGGCTTCCCAACGGCAGACGAGGCCGACGAGGTTTCGATCCGCGCCGAATTCGATGAAATGTTTGCGACTGTCTGATTACACAAGGAGCAGGGCAGAGTGACCACGACCAAGGGCGCGGAATGGCAACAGACGGCAACGACGCCGATGGACAAGCTGTGGCAGGAAAGCGGTGCGGAACGCGCGAGCTCCGATCCCGCGCTGCTGATCGACGTTGCCGGCTTCGAAGGCCCGCTCGACCTCTTGCTCTACCTTGCCCGCAATCAGAAGGTCGATCTGTCCCGCATCTCGGTTCTTGCGCTGGCAGAGCAATATCTGCAGTTCATCGAAAGCGCACGGCGGATCCGGATAGAGCTTGCGGCTGACTATCTCGTGATGGCCGCTTGGCTTGCCTATCTGAAATCGCGCCTGCTGATCCCGCAGCAGGCCAAGGACGACGGGCCGTCCGGCGAGGAGATGGCGGCAACGCTCGCCTTCCGCCTGAAGCGCCTGGAGGCGATGCGCGAGGCCGCGAGCGGTCTCGTCAACCGCAACCGTCTGGGGCGGGATATCTTCGCTCGCGGCGCGCCAGAGCACATCCCTGACAGACATCAGTCGGCATATGATGCGAGCCTCTACGATCTGCTGACGGCCTATGCGTCGCTCAGGCAGCGTCAGGCTGTGACACAGGTGACTATCGCTCGACGTAATGTATGGTCTCTGACGGACGCCCGCGAACTTCTAACCCGCATCATTGGTGAGATCGGCGACTGGACGGCGCTCGAATCCTATCTCCTACGTTACATGGCGTCGCCGCAAGACCGGATCACGGCGATTGCCAGTGCGTTCGCGGCTTCCCTCGAGCTCGTCCGCGAAGGTAAGCTCGAGATTCGTCAGGATGGTGCCTTCCAGCCCCTCTACATGCGGCGAGGCCCTAAACATGCGACGCTGCAGGTCGTCGAACAGGAGCGACCGGCGTGACCGATCTTGAAGACGAGCAGATCGATAGCGTAATGGTGGAAGAGACGGACGACGACATCCGGGCGGAGACTGAAGCAGCGCGTATTGCCGAAGCACTGGTCTTCGCGTCCGCACAACCCGTCTCCGAAGGCTTCATTGCCGAGCGCTTGCCTCGCGCGTTCAACGTCCGCGCGATCATGCTGCGCCTGAAGGAGCAATATGCCCATCGCGGTGTCAACCTCGTGCAGGTAGATGACGCGTGGGCGTTCCGCACGGCCGCCGACCTCTCATTCGTCATTCGGCGCGACGAGAACGAAACGAAGAAGCTGTCGCGGGCAGCCTTGGAAGTGTTGGCGATCATTGCGTATCACCAGCCGGTGACGCGGGCCGAAATCGAGGATATCAGAGGCGTCCAGACCTCCCGCGGCACACTCGACGTGCTCATGGAGGCAGGCTGGGTTCGGTTTCGCGGTCGCAGGCGTACGCCTGGTCGGCCCGTCACGCTCGGCACCACCCGCGATTTCCTCGATCATTTCGGACTGGAAGAACTGCGCGATCTACCTGGCCTTGAAGAATTGAAAGGCGCAGGGCTACTCTCCGGTCGCATCCCGGCCAATTTCAATATGCCGTCGCCTGTCATGAACGACGAGTTGACCGAGGACGAAGATCCGATCACGCAACTCGATCTTGAGGAACTCGGCCTCCTGGCGCCCCGCGGCGGGTCCGAAGACTGATCGGATTTGTCTTGGTTCCGCCACGCATCGCGAAAACAATGCCGATCACAGTTTTTCGAACGTGTATTCTCTTGTCACAGAGGGCGATCCCGTGACATTAAGCGACAATCCACGGGGAACTTTGATGTTGGAATTGGTGTAGGAAGCTCTTACATCTGGAAACATCGCAACAGGGAGTTAGCGTAATGGGTTCTTTTAGCATGTGGCACTGGCTGATCGTTCTGGTCATCGTGCTGTTGTTGTTCGGTCGCGGCAAGATTCCGGAACTGATGGGCGACGTCGCCAAGGGCATCAAGAGCTTCAAGAAGGGCATGAACGACGAAGACAGCACGCCCGAGTCCACGACTGCCAAGACCGTCGATCACAAGGCCGACGAAACCAAGTAATCACCTCCGGGCAAACGTAGCCCCCACGTTTCCCGCTCAGGAGCCTTGAATGTTCGATATTGGCTGGACCGAGCTGCTTGTCATCGCGGTCGTTTTGATCGTGGTGCTTGGTCCGAAGGACTTGCCGCCGATGCTGCGTGCGTTCGGCAAGATGACTCAGCGTGCCCGCAAGGTTGCAGGCGAGTTTCGTGCCCAGTTCGACGAGGCCCTGCGTGAGGCCGATCTGGACGAAGTACGCCAGACACTGACGGACGCGCAGAAGCTGAACCCCGTCAACAGTTTGCGCGAAGCCATGAACCCGCTTCGGCAGATGGGCAACGAAATCAAGGCCGACCTGCAGAAGGCGACGACGATCGAGAACAAGACCGAGGTTCCGCCCGCTGCCGTATCGGTGCCTGAGCCGTCGATGAGCTTGCCGGAAACGCCGCCTGTCGTAGCGCCGGCGCCTATTGCTGCAGCAAGCGTGGAAAATGCGGTGGTTCAGGAGAAGCCTAAGGCAGCCCGTAAACCGCGCGCCAAGGCGGAGCCTGCGCCTGCCGCAGTTGCCGCTCCGATCGAGAGGCCCAAGCGCGCTTCGACGAAAACGGCCGCCGCAAAGAGACCTGCGGCGGTTGCCGCCACAGCCGCTCCGAAGAAGACGGCAGCAAAGAAGAAGAAGGACGATGCGTGAGCGGTGAGATCGAAGACAAGCCGCAGCCATTGATCGAGCATCTGATGGAGCTGCGCACGCGACTGATCTGGTCGATCGGTGCGTTTTTCGTTGCGTTCATCGCCTGCTTCATATTCGCCAAGCATCTCTTCAATGTCCTGGTCTATCCGTACAAGTGGGCCGTTACCTGGGCGAAGCTCGACGTTTCAAAGGCGCAGCTCATCTACACGGCGCCGCAGGAGTTCTTCTTCACGCAGGTGAAGGTCGCCATGTTCGGCGGCCTGGTCATCGCCTTTCCGATCATTGCCGCGCAGATCTACAAGTTTGTCGCGCCTGGCCTCTACAAGAACGAGCGCGCGGCCTTCCTGCCGTTTCTGATCGCGTCGCCGATCCTGTTTCTGATGGGCGCTTCGCTCGTCTATTTCTTCTTTACGCCGATGGTCATGTGGTTCTTCCTGACCATGCAGCAGGCGCCGGGCGAGGGCGACGTCGCAATTTCGCTGCTTCCGAAGGTCTCCGAGTATCTCAGCCTGATCATGACGCTGGTTTTCTCGTTCGGCTTGGTCTTTCAGCTTCCGGTGATAACCACGCTGCTGGCCCGTGTCGGATTGCTGACGTCGGATTGGCTGGCTGAGAAGCGCAAGTTCGCGATCGTGCTCGCCTTTATCGTCGCAGCGGTGCTGACGCCGCCCGATCCGATGTCCCAGATCGGCCTTGCACTGCCGACCATCCTTCTCTACGAGATTTCCATCTACGCGGCGCGACTCGTGGAGCGCCAGCGTGCCCGCGAGGCGGTCGAAGAGGCTGAAGGAACCACGGATGTTGCCAAGTCGGACAACGTCTGACCGATCTTCCTCAATGAACGCTTCCAAGCATCCGGTCGAGGCCTAGCCGGGCGTTGGCCGGGTTATCCTTTTTTACAACGACCTGGAACGACGATGCTCGATATCAAATGGATCCGTGAGAATCCCGAAGCGCTCGATGCGGCACTTTCCAAGCGTGGTGCCGAGCCTTTGTCAGAAAGCCTGATCGCGATCGATGAGAAGCGCCGCTCGGCCATTCAGAAGGTCCAGGACATGTTGTCCCGCCGCAATGCCGCCTCCAAGGAGATCGGCGCGGCGATGGCGCAGAAGAACAGCGAGCTTGCCGAGAAGCTGAAGGCCGAGGTGGCTGGCCTGAAGGTGCTGCTTCCGACCGCCGAAGAGGGTGAACGTCAGGCGACGGACGAGCTGAACGACGCGCTGTCGCGCATTCCGAACATCCCGCACGACGATGTGCCGGTCGGCAAAGACGAGCACGACAATGTCGTTGCCCGCGTCGCCGGCGAAAAGCCGCGCTGGAATCACACGCCGAAGGAACATTTCGAGATCGGTGAAGCGCTTGGCTACATGGACTTCGAGCGCGCTGCCAAGCTCTCCGGATCGCGCTTTACGGTTCTGACCGGTCCGCTTGCGCGGCTGGAGCGCGCGCTCGGTCAGTTCATGATCGACCTGCATACGAGCGAGCATGGCTACACCGAAGTCAGCTCGCCGCTGATGGTGCGCGCAGAAGCGCTCTATGGCACCGGCAATCTGCCGAAGTTCGAGGAAGATCTCTTCAAGACGACCGACAGTCGGTATCTCATTCCGACAGCGGAAGTGACGCTGACCAACCTGGTACGCGAAGAAATCCTCGACCAGGAGAAGCTGCCGCTTCGTTTCACCGCGCTGACGCCGTCCTTCCGCTCGGAAGCGGGCTCGGCCGGCCGCGACACACGTGGCATGCTTCGCCAGCATCAGTTCTGGAAGTGCGAACTCGTCTCGATCACCGATGCGGCGAGTTCGCTTGCCGAGCACGAGCGCATGACGGCCTGCGCGGAAGAGGTGTTGAAGCGCCTCGGCCTGCATTTCCGCACGATGACGCTCTGCACCGGCGATATGGGTTTCGGCTCGCGCAAGACCTACGACCTCGAGGTCTGGTTGCCGGGCCAGAACACCTACCGCGAAATCTCGTCCTGCTCCGTCTGCGGCGATTTCCAGGCGCGGCGCATGAACGCGCGCTATCGCGGCAAGGAGGACAAGGCAACGAAGTTCGTTCACACGCTGAACGGCTCGGGCACCGCCGTCGGTCGCTGCCTGATCGCTGTTCTGGAGAACTACCTGAACGAGGACGGGTCGGTGACTGTTCCCGACGCTCTGCTGCCATATATGGGTGGTTTGAAGAAGATAGAACGGGCGGCCTGAGCTGATGCGCATTCTGCTCACCAACGACGACGGCATTCACGCTGAAGGCCTCGCAGCGCTGGAGCGGATTGCGCGCACGCTGTCCGACGATGTCTGGATTGTCGCGCCGGAGACGGACCAGAGCGGCCTTGCGCATTCGTTGAGCCTTTCCGAGCCGCTGCGACTGCGCAAGATCTCCGACAAGCATTTCGCGCTACGCGGAACCCCGACCGATTGCGTCATCATGGGCATCAAGCAGGTCATGGACACCAAGCCGGACCTCGTGCTCTCGGGCGTCAATTCGGGCTCGAATGTCGCCGACGATGTCACCTATTCAGGCACCATCGCTGGTGCCATCGAAGGCACCATGCAAGGCGTCCGCTCTTTTGCATTGAGCCAGGCCTATCTCCACCAGGATGGGTCAAGGATCGTTCCATGGGAGGTCTGCGAGGCACACGCGCCGGCTCTTCTCGAGAAACTGATGTCGCTCGAATTGCCCGAGGGCACGTTCCTGAACCTCAACTTTCCGAATTGCCGCCCCGAAGAAGTAGAGGGCGTGGAAGTCACGGCGCAAGGCAAGCTTGCCTTCAACCTGCAGGTCGATGCCCGGTCTGACGGACGTGGCTTTCACTATTATTGGCTGAGGTTCGGAGAGCGTGCAGGCGCCTTCCTCGAGGGCACCGATATCCACGCTCTGAAGCATCGCAAGATTTCGGTAACGCCTTTGAAACTGGATCTGACTGATTATTCCGTACGGGACCGCGTGGCGCGGGCGCTTTCGGGTACGGAGTAGATTGTTTTGACGGCACGGCTGGTCGAGAAGGAAGGGTTTGCGGCGCTCGTTTTGAGGCTGCGGGCCGAAGGCGTTTCCGATCTGGATCTGCTGACTGCGGTCGAGCAGACGCCGCGCTCTTTGTTCGTGCCGCCGCAGTTCGCGGAGCAGGCCTATTCGAGCCGCACGATCCCGATCGAATGCGGCTCATTTCTGGAGGGCGTCGATCTCGCGGTCAGGATCCTTCACCACCTGAAGATCAAGCCGGGGCAACGTGTGCTTGAGGTCGGCACCGGCAGCGGCTTCATGTCTGCCGTCATGGCCCGCATGGCCGAACGCGTGCTGACGATCGACCGCTACAAGACATTGACGACGAATGCGCAGCGTCGCATCGACTCACTCGGGCTCAGAAACGTCATCATCCGCCAGGCCGACGGCAGCGCCGGCTTGCAGGGAGAGGGGACTTTCGATCGCATCGTGGTCACCGCGGCGTTCAATTCGATGCCGCGGTTCTACACCGACCAGCTTGTTTCCGGCGGCTCAATGATTGCGCCTCTGATGATCTCCGAGAATGAATGTCGCCTTGTGCGGCTCACGAAAACGGGGAGCCGCTTCGAGCGCGAAGAGCTGTTCGATACACCCTATCTTCCGATCGTCCCGCGCCTTGCGTCTCAACTCTGACGCGAGCCGGTCGCGCGAGTTGCTATGGTTAGCAATCTCTCAAAAAAATCGCGCGGATTCCGGTGCCTTAACCGCATGGTAATACTAACGCGCTTTAATAAACCCACAAATGGTTGCGTTCATCAGTGGGTCGAGTCATGCGTTTCAGTCTTTCGCCAAGAGTAGGCAAGTCTGCCGGTAATGTCCTGATAGCGGCTTTGCTGGCGAGTGCCGCAACGGGTTGCAGTTCCGATGTAACACGTTTCGGTGGTCTTTTCTCGTCGTCGGGTCAGGACCAGATGACGACCAACTCCATCCCACGCAGAAATATGCAGGCCGATCCCGTGCCGCAGGCGGATTTGGCGCAGGGCGGCTATTCGGCAAGCAGCCAGGCGATGAGCCAGCCCTATCCGGCGCAGCCCACTTATGGCGCCTCCAGCGCCCGCATGGCCTCGGCACCGGTCTCCGTTCAGCGCTCCGATCTCGCTGCGCCCTCCGCGGTGGCGCCGGCAGCTCCGTCCCGCGAAAAGCAGGTAGCGCTCGCGCAGCCATTCCCCGCGGCCGCCGCTCCGAAGAAGTCGGCCCCGGTTCTCGTTGCGCCAAAGACGGCAACCGACTCGATCGTCACCGGCACGACCCCGAAGGTGTCCGGCTGGTCGGCAACCAATGCGCCTTCCGTTACGCTTCGTCAGGGCGAAACCATCGCGACGCTCGCCAATCGCTACGGTGTCCCGGAGAAGGAAATTCTTCGGGTCAACGGCTTCAGGACTGCCGCTGCCGCAAAGCCTGGTCAGATCATCCTGATCCCGACCTTCAACGGAGGCAATGCCGCCAAGGCATCCGCCCAGACGGCCGACCTCTCCAAGGGCGGGCATCTGCCTCAGCCCGGCAAGCAGCAAGAGCAGAACGTTGCCGTCGTTCCGGGTGCGAATTCCGCCCGCGACAAATCGGTCGCAAATGCCGATCCGGCGGGCAAGCTTCCGGCTGGCGCGGGTAAGGGACCGAAGGGCGCCGGCGGCACCTATGTCGTCAAGCCGGGTGACTCGCTTGCCAAGATTGCCAAGGCAACGGGCACCAGCATCGACGATCTGAAGGCTGCCAACAACCTGTCGGCTGGTTCGATCCGCATCGGTCAGGAACTCAATCTCCCCGGCGCTTCGCGCGATGGTATGAAAACGGCCTCCATTCCGGCAAAGGCAGAACCGAAGCCGATCGCTGAGCCTGCCGCCGCAACAACGACCGCCGCCGCGCAACCCGCAACCTATAAGGCACCCGTCGCGACCGAGACCGTGGATGAGGCTGCCAAGAAGGAAGTGGCCTCCGCGGCGCCCGAGGCAACCGGCATCGGCAAGTATCGCTGGCCGGTTCGTGGAGCTGTCATTGCGGCCTACGGCGCCAACGTCAACGGCAGCCGTAACGATGGCATCGACATTTCCGTGCCGCAGGGTACGCCGATCAAGGCGGCCGAAAACGGCGTGGTCATCTATGCCGGCAACGGCCTGAAGGAACTCGGCAATACGGTTCTCGTCCGCCACGACGACGGTACCGTTACAGTGTACGGCAACGCCGACACCCTGAGCGTCGCCCGCGGCCAGAAGATCCAGCGCGGCCAGACGGTCGCCGTCTCCGGCATGAGCGGCAACGTCAAGCAGCCGCAGGTCCACTTCGAAGTCCGCAAGGATGCGACCCCGGTCAACCCAATTACTTTCCTCGAATAGGTATTGCGTCCGAGGATCCTCAAAAGCCCGGCCTCAAAGCCGGGCTTTTGTCATTATGCGCGGTCGAGTGCGATGCGCATCCGGCCGGCGAGATCCTGAATGTACTGCCAGGCGACGCGGCCGGAACGCGCGCCACGCGTTGTGGCCCATTCCAGTGCCTCCGCATGCATCTTTTCGCGATCGATGGGTAGCTTGAAATGATCTGCATAGCCGTCGATCATCGTCAGATAGTCGTCCTGGCTGCATTTGTGGAATCCGAGCCAAAGGCCAAACCGGTCGGACAGGGAAACCTTTTCCTCGACCGCTTCGGACGGATTGATCGCCGTCGACTGCTCGTTCTCCATCATGTTGCGCGGAAGCAGGTGGCGCCGGTTCGAGGTTGCATAGAAAAGAACGTTGTCTGGCCGACCCTCTACGCCGCCATCAAGGGCTGCTTTGAGCGATTTGTATGCCGTGTCATCGTGATCGAACGAGAGGTCGTCGCAGAAAACGATGACGCGGAGGGGCGCATCCTTCAGCAGATCAAGCAGCGTCGGGAGGCTCGCGATATCTTCGCGATGCACTTCCACCAGTTTCAGCGACACACCGCTCTCACGCCGCACATCTTCATGGACGGCCTTGACCAGCGAGGACTTGCCCATACCGCGCGCGCCCCAAAGGAGAACGTTGTTCGCCGGATAGCCTTCGGCAAAGCGAACCGTGTTTTCGTGGAGGATATCCCGCACGTGGTCTACACCACGGATCAGCTTCAAGGCGATCCGGTTCGGTCGTGCAACTGGCTGGAGGTGCTGGCGGGCAGGAGACCAGACGAAGCAATCGGCAGCGTTCCAGTCGTTGGCAGCGGGCGCCGGGCCGGCCAACCGGTCGATCGCATCCGTCAGTCGGCGCAGTTCCGTCAGAATGGCGTTGTTGACGTCTTCGGCCATGGGCCTTCCTCCTGAATTCTGGTTGCAACCAGCCTGCTGTGTCTTTTGCCTGCGGCGTAGCATGGCCTTTTGCGAGCGGAAAGGTTATGAGGCAGCGGAATCGGTACGGTTTCCCGCTGTTTCTGTTGCATTCGCAAAGACCATAATTATAGTCCGGCCACCCGAGAAAAGGCGGAGTTCCGCCACCGGAAAGCTTTGAGGAGTTTAGCATGTTCATCACCCCGGCATTTGCCCAGGCTGCCACCGACACTGCGGCGTCGCCGTTCGGCTCTGGTCTAGAAATGATCATCCTTTTTGTGCCGCTGATGGTTGTCTGGTATTTCCTGTTGATCCGTCCGCAGCGCGCGCAGGCCAAGAAGCGTGAAGAGTCGCTGAAGGCGATCCGTCGCGGCGATCAGGTCGTCACCGGCGGCGGTCTCGTCGGCAAGGTCACCAAGGTTGTTGACGACAAGGAACTCGAAGTGGAAATTGCAGACGGTGTTCGCGTTCGCATCGTTCGCACCGGCATTTCGGAAGTTCGCGTCAAGGGTGAGCCGGTGAAGGCAGACGCTGCATAATATTGCAAACCTAGCCGCGAACCGGATTGGTCCGGATCGGAAATAGTCGAGAGAAAATGCATCGTTTTTCCCGCTTGAAGGCCGTTCTGATCTGGGTTTTGGTACTGGTGGCCGTGATAATCGCGGCCCCAAATTTATTGTCGGACGGGCAGCGTTCTAAGCTGCCCGCATGGTTGGCTCATAGCCGTGTTGTCCTTGGCCCTGATGTGCAGGGCGGTTCCCATCTGCTTTTTCAGGTCGAGCGCTCCGATATCGTCAGGGAACGGCTCGAGCGTACGGTTGCAGACGTCCGTGGCAAGTTGCGCGAATCTAACATTCGCTATACCGGCCTGACCGGCAACGACCAGGACGTCACCGTCAGGATTACCGATGCCAGCCAAGTGGACACTGCGGTCAATGCCTTAAGCGCGCTGACTGCGAGCAGGAAGAGCGGCTGGTTCGGCGGCTCTGTCCAGAATGTATCCCTGGAGAGAGGTAACGGCGGGCAGCTTACGCTACGAATTTCAAACGATAGCATCGACGAAGGCATCACAGCTGCCCAGGCGCAGTCCCTGGAGGTTGTCGAGCGTCGCATTGCCGGCCTTGAGATCAAGGATTTTTCTGTTCGCGCAGATGGCCGCGACCGCATCGACGTCAAAACGCTCGGCTCGATCGACGTCGAGCGGCTGAAGAATATTCTGAACGAACCCGCTCAGCTTGCGGTTCGGATGATCGATGAAAGCATGTCCGGGCAGGAGGCCCTTGCCGGTCGCTGGCCTGCGACCTCCGAAGTGCTCTATTCGCTTGACGATCCGCCTGTTCCTTACCTCGTCGATCGCACGGATTTTATAACGGGCAAGAATCTCGTCGATGCTCAGGCGGTCGTCGATCCGCAAACGGACGCGGTCGCCATCAGCTATAAGCTGGATGCTGAAGGGACCGAGCGCCTGGCCCAGAAGACGCGCCAGAATATCGGCCGACACCTTGCCATACTCTTCGACGATCAGGTCATGGCGGCGCCACTTATCAACGCGCCGATCTTGGACGGCACCGGAAGCGTGCCGGTCAGCTTCAGCGAGGGCGGAGCCCGCGATCTTGCGCTGATGTTGCGAAGCGGCGCTCTGCCGGCGACGTTGACGACGGTGGAGGAGCGCACCGTCAGCCCCACTCTCGGCGCTGAATCGAAGCGCGCCGGTATGGTCGCCGGCTTCGTCGCTGCGATCCTTGTCACCGGGTTGATGTTTGCCTTCTATCGAAAGCTGGGCATCATCGCCGGCATTTCGCTTGTCCTGAACCTCCTCCTGATTCTCGCTGTGCTGAGTGTGATCGGCGCAACGCTAACATTGCCCGGCCTCGCAGGCATTGTCTTGATCATGGGCATGGCCGTCGATGCCAATGTGCTCGTCTACGAGCGAATCCGGGAAGAGGCGAAAGCCGGCCATTCCTTCGCGGATGCGATCGATAACGGGTTTTCTCGTGCGTTCCTTACGATCCTTGATGCCAATGTCACCATCGTCATTGCAGCGGTCATTCTCTACTATCTCGGCAGTGACACCGTTCGCGGTTTTGCCGTGATGCTGGCGGCGGGAATTCTGGCGACTGTCTTCACCACCTTCACGCTGGCGCGTTGGATTGTCGTCACCTGGCTCCATCGCAAGCATCCGCGGCATCTGCCCAGGGA
>Ga0123342_1008465_pt1 | contig 12915 bp, 3 predicted proteins | sample Turbeawhitnodule_FD_89960 | JGI IMG/M metagenome (GOLD analysis project Ga0123342, IMG submission 89960) | Root nodule microbial communities of legume samples collected from Mexico - Turtle bean Mexico white nodule | ecosystem: Host-associated > Plants > Roots > Nodule | place: Mexico: Nepantla...
AAAATATATAGTCCCACGCACGAGCTTCTATCTATCACTCTCGGCGTGAGGGGGGTGTGTTGGAGATCCCACATCGACTAGAGATGAGAGCCTTTCATAGTATATAAGTGGGTGCAAACCTCAACCTCATGAGCCGGTTTTATGGGGTTGAGTTAGGCTTAAAGTCCACTTCGTAACAGAAATATCTCAATTATACTATTGCAAACATTTTTCTCCACATGCATCACATTTATAAATGTCTAATATCTAGTTTGTACTAATAAGAATATTGATTATTTCTTATAAATGTTATTGTCAATAGACTTCTTTTGTATCTTTTTTAATGCAATGTTAATATTTTTTACTTTCTCATATACTTCTTCACCATTGTGGGGTGAATGATTCAGAATTTAGAACAACTATTTTGGCTTCTGAAATTCATTTTCCAAAACTGATGGGGTACTAAAAATCATTTTTTATTATTATGCGGGTTGACTCGTTTCGCACCTGGCCTGTGCGGGTTGTTTGTTATTTGAGTGGGCCTAAGTGGGACAACGGGCCAAAATAGTTTGTTTGTCTTCGTTTTTTGTAGCGAGGTACGAGTCGGCCCGTATAGTCTGCCCTACATTGTCACCCCTACCAACACATACAAACAATGTTTATAATCTTAAATTAAAAAAAAAAATCAGTAACATTTCACATTAATCTCCGAAGTACATGAAATGAAAGTGGTAACAAACACCACACTCAAGTATGCAGTTGGAGAACAACAACACATAATGGTATGAACCAAAACTTCACCAAATTTAGACCCAAACTTATAATGTGTATGTATTAACAAATTATAAAAAAATATTTTTCCTAAATTATCTAATAAGATAATTCAAAATTTAATACAAATGATTAATATTTAACCATTTTTACTAAATCTTAAATGAAAACTACAGTTCACTCAATGTACATCAATATAATGTTTAATTTAAGTAAAACTACTAAAATAAATCAAAGTACATCAGTTAACAGACTACAATACATCTTACTCATACATCGACCTAAACTAACTTTTACCATATAATTTTCCTACAAAACAATTTTATAATTTTTCTATAATTTAATCTTCAAATTTTAAACAAACTAATCACACTGTTTGGACTAAAATAAATAATTAGCCCATCAATTTTTATAGTTTCTAAAGTTTAAATTCCAATATTAAGGTCTTATAATATTTACTGCTACATAAAAATTAATTTCAATATTTTAAATTTAAGCAACTAAATAATATATTTAAAATTAAACAAAAAATTACAATACCAAACATATTTGATGGAGACATTAATGCATTATCGTAATTGAGATAAAAATAATAATAATTTTAACTTTAATAAAAAAATAAGATATAAAACACATATGATGTATTTTGACCTACAAATATTCCAATACAGTGAAAGAAAAATGTTCACCACTACAAATGACAGACATGGACAGAATCATAACACCAACACCACAATATCCTAGTCCTGCCATCACCAAAGAAAGAAGAAAACGAAACCATAAATGCAAGAAAGAAAATATTATTATGTCCTATGTTAGGTTGAATGGGCTAGGATCCTTTGTAAACAAATTCAAAATATTTATAAAAATTTTACCGTATACTTTTTATGTTCTATACTTCCAACATCAAAATGATGAATAATTGACCGAATTTGCAATAGTGTAGAATTTATGCAAGAGAAAATCTCGCTCATTAAATTGCAAGGACATGATTAGTTAGAAAAAAAAACATGTAAATTTTCTACATTACACGTAGTTTCTGATTCCAATTCAACTTCAACTTCGTGATATATGCTAATAACGTTAATTGTAGTATAAACATGGCTTACTCAATAATATATGATCAAAATTGAAACAAATTTACAGTTACATGTATAATTTAAATAAAGTATTTAGTCACTATATTAACCTACCATATTTTACTACACAAATTTATAACTATATAAAATATTAATAATAATTAATTATTGAAAATAAAATATAAATTAATTTGACTTAGTCAATAAAAAGTTGTATATATAACAATAATAAAACTTGAATTTTCTACAGCATAAATCATCTCAATAACATATGCATCTCATGTAAGGATTTGTTTTTTATTTTAAAATAGGTGTGAGATAAATTTAAAAATATAATAAAATTTAATGTATATTTAAGATTTTATTTATTTATTTATGTAATTAATATATGTATGTGGATTAGTTTTGGATTTAAGTGGAGTATGATAGTTGAGCTAAGTTGACGGGTGAAAATAATATTTTCTACTACTTTGCTTTTGGGATGCAACAAAAAGAATACAGAATTGGGTGAGCTTGGTATTTTAATGGGGTGCATAAAGTAATTCAAAATTTTCTTCTATTTACAACAACTACTTCATTACTTCTTAAGTAATTTTCTCCTTCAATCTTCCTACTCCTCTCAAACATAGAATCACACCTCTTCTCTTCAATTTCCATCTTTTCTTTTATAGTATGTCATGCATTCATAGGGTTTATATAGTAAAGGATTTTTTTAATGTGATTTTATCTTGGTTGATGTTGCATTTACTAATAGGACTAATGTTCCTTAGATGCTTTGTAATAGGTAGAACACTTATTTTAACTATGGTGGGAAAATTAGGTATAGGGTTTTTAACATTTTTCGTGAAGGGAATGCATGAGTTGATAAGTTTACTAAGACTTTATTCATAGAGAGTATTTTCATTGGTATAATAGACTTTCATCTAGTCTTTTCTTAGAGTTCTTTATTAATAGGTATAAATTATCATTTTTGTTAATATATGAATTTTGATCTAGTCCCCCATATATTTTTTATATTTTTTTTCTTTTTTCTTTTAATAATACTTTTTTTATATGGTAGTATATGATTGTTTACTTGAGGTATCAGTGGATAAGTACATCTTCATCATAAGAATGCGTGTTCATCTAAAATTAACAAATATAATTTCATTTCTTTGATAATTCTTCTTTCTCATTTGTTTAAGTTTCTCATTTCAATTTTTTTTATCTTATTTAAATTTAAATCCTATTCGCTAAAGTTCGTGAGTCAATAATTAATCTTATTCTAGTTTTTCTCAAAAAAAAATCATAAAATATCCTTATTTAAATATTAGTACATGATAATTTTTAGCTACATAAAATAGATATTTATTCCGTATAATCCACTTGATTAAAATATTAATATTTTTACATTTTTCAATAGATATTAGTGTAAGCCGATAAAGATGGTCAAAAAGCACGAGCACGTGTGGTTGAAAATAATTAATCAGAATTTTTATTCTACTTGCTGATGAACTCAATTTGTCTTTTTTTTAATATCTTCCTTTGCAATGTTTCAAAATCGGTGGATTTTTTTTTTCTAACAAGGAAGTGAGCTAATATTTGGCTTAATTTCAATCTGTCTTATTCCAATTTCCAAATATGTAATTTGGAATATAACATGCATATTCTTTTACGTAATTAATTGCTTTCTTTGCACAAATTCGTGCCTGCGAAACTCAACAACCCCCACCAGTTCGATTTCAACAACATGAAAAGAAAAAAAGAAAAAAAATCCCCCACTTCTTCTGCATGCTTTTGATTTCACTTCTTAACATTTTTTTTTTGACATGTATGATTTGTTTAAGAAAGTTTACTAAGTTTTTTAATTGACAAAAAATTAATTAAATTAAATAATATAAAATATTTTGAGAATGTTTTAACCTTATTCAGAATATAGTCTATTTAAATTTATGGAAAAATTCTCTATAATCTAAGACAATTTATTAATATTGTTGTCTTATTTCACTATAAGAAAATCATGAAATAGAAACTAATTTTAGAGATAAAAAATAATTAGTTGTTATAGTGACTAAATTAGAGATCATTTTATAGACTAATTTTTTTATTTATTTTTAAATTAGTTTCTATTATTATTCAATAACTTTTAAATTGTTATCTAATTAACCATCAAGGTTTTAACTATCAATTATTTAGATTCTAAATTTGATAGCAAAAATCTTGGTAACTAAGTAGATACTAACTTAGAAACCATTTAACCATTATAGAAACTAATTTATAAACAAAAAATAAATTTAGTCTCTAAAATGGTATCTAATTAAGTCAATATAGTAATTAATTACTTTTTATCTCTAAAATTAATTTTTATTTAATGATTTTCTTGTAATAACTACATATTCACATCAAAAGAAAAGGTTATTTAAAAAAAAAAACTTACAATTAACGTACCAATTAAATATTCCATTTGTTTTCTCCGATTGTAATCTATAGAACACCTCAATTCCTCTATCACCAAAAATTTCAAACTTTTGTCTCCTCAAACATGTCCAACCTCAAATTATGCAGGGAAATAAGATAATTGAGACCCTCAATTATTACAAGTTTTTTTTTTTATGTGTTAGAAAAAAATATCAAGAGAACAGGTTTTTTTTTTAATTTAAGTCAAAATTAAATTAATGTTTATTATTTTGTTACTTGTTTTGCATTTTAAAGAAACTAAGTAACTTCATACGAGTTTTAGTAAATAAACTAAATTGTTTATTTACAGGCAAAATTATAGAGAATGAAATAACACGAGGTATTTAAAGTCATATATAGCCCACTTTCCAAATTGCAAAAGCTAATTAATTATAAATAACTTCATTGTTAATTGAAATTAATTAATGGCTACCTAATTAGTAATTAGAATTTAATTAATAAGTGATCATAGAGAGATAGTGTATTTATTTGTCCGAGATGAAGACTTGATGTTGCTTTTAGAAAGGACACAAAAAGACAAAATGTTATTAGTATTATTATTGTTACGGCTGCCGGAGAGAGAGAGCGCCGCCGCCAGAGAGAGTGAGAGCAGCCTAATGTTGCCGCCGGAGAGAGAAAGAAAGAAATTGTTTAGCTTGTTGTTTATATTTGTCTTAATATTTTTGTATTTTATACAATTAAGTCAAAATAAAAAATGAGAATTATGCTGTATTTGTTTTTTTATATTTGTTTCAATGGTTTTGAGAATTGGAAAGTGGAAGGAAAAGAGGATAGAAGTATTTTTTCATTCTTCAGATAAATGAAGATATTTGTCATTTTATCACAATATACAAAAATAAATATTACATAAATTTATTTAATAATATAAAAAATAATTAATTATATTATTAATAACAATATATAATTATAAATAATAAAATAAAATTATAATATCAACAAAATATATATAATTATATAAAATAAAAAATTAATATAATAATAAATATTATTTTCATAAATTTTAATATATTTAATAAAATTATTTTAATTTAACACAAAAATATTTTCTATTATACTATTTAATTTTTTATTAAAAAATAAAAGTAATTATGTATATTATATATTATAAAAATTTAATTAATTCAAATTTATAAAAAAAATCATAATTCATTATTCATTATTCATTATTCAAATACTTTTAATAATAAGGATAAATTTGTAAATTTACAATAAATCATCTCACAAATTCACTTTATCATCCTTCAATTCAAACAACCTCACATATCCTCATACATCCTCTAAAATCTTCACAAATTTACTCTTTTTCCTACAAATCCTCTCTTCAATCCAAACACATTACATTACATTTTTTCTTATATTTTTTTTTTAGAAATTGGAATGAAAAATATTATCATAAATAGAAACTATTTTTAGAAAGAAAAAAAATATATTTTTTCGACCTTTCATACTAAATTTTCTCATAGCTTAAAACAAGTAATAATCAAACATATTTTACAATTTCTCTAAGAATCTTGTTCGTAGAATTGTCTTTTTGAAAACAGTGATATTTTTAAAAGTAATTTTTAAATATCCATTTTTCCTTTTGGGTTGACTATTCTAATATTTTTTTCCTTGTTCAATATCCTATGAAATTTCACCTAAAGATAGATCACGTTTTAAATATTTGTATCATTTAATCATACCTATGCTGATAAAAAAATTAATCTTACCTAGACCCGTTTAGTTTATAGGTATTATTATTTGATTATTATGTATATTTTTATTGCTGATAAAAAAGTTATTATTTAATTATAAATCTTCATTTTAATTTGAGAGAAAAACAGGGTCTCAAAAAATAAAACTTGGACTATACCAAAAGGAGAGAGAAAGGTAAAGGCATTAAAGTTATGAAGTATTGTATTTTTTATACAATAAGGGTATTTTTATTACAAAATGTATTTTTCATTCAAATAATTTCTAATACGTTTTTTAAGTTTAAAAGAGACCAAATATACATATTGTAAACCTGGGTTACAAATTCATGAATATAGAAGTATATGAAAACTCAACTACATTAAATATACAACTTGTTTTGCTATTATTGTAACATGAAAACAAAATAAGAATCTGGACCAGCTAGTAATGATCTAAACAACACTAACATAATAAACTGTAAGTAGTTTAATTTCTTTTTCTGGTTGACTCTTTTTCATTACAGGTGAATATTTAAATTTTGGTTTTCATTTGTGCTAAAGATATATATCATCTTCTCTCCTTGAACCTTTTATTTAAGAAAAACAAAACAAACATTACTTGAATACTAAGTAAAAAAATATTGAGACAAGTAGGGGAAAATATGAATAGATAACAGCAGCCACTATTGGCTTTTCAAATTTGTCCTTCTCTATAGCATGATACTGACCAAAAAAACATTAAAAAAATGGTGCGGCTCCACTATTATATAAATTCAACAAGTGTTGGCATCTTAAGGTACTCTGCTTCGGTACTTTCTACCTTCCCATAGAGTTAGAAAGAGGATCCTTCTCTCTCTCTCTCTCTCTCTCTCTCTTTCTCTTCTGCATAGTTCAAGTGAGAGCTTGAATTTCAGAGTGCCAGAAAAATGGGAAGGGCTCCTTGTTGTTCCAAAGTAGGGTTGCACAAAGGTCCATGGACTCCTAAAGAAGATGCATTGCTTACAAAATATATCCAAGCTCATGGAGAAGGCCAATGGAAATCACTACCCAAGAAAGCTGGTAATTAAGAGTTTACATGTTGATTTGCTGATTCATTTCTCAATTTTGAATCTTTTCTTTGATGGGGTGATTTTTTGAAGTCCAGGGCTTCTTTTCTAGTACTGATTCATAACTGTGATTGAATGTTCAGGGCTTCTTAGATGTGGAAAAAGTTGTAGATTGAGATGGATGAACTATCTGAGACCAGATATAAAGAGAGGAAACATAACCCCAGAAGAAGATGATCTTATAATCAGAATGCATTCACTTTTGGGGAATAGATGGTCCCTCATAGCAGGAAGGTTACCAGGAAGAACAGACAATGAAATAAAGAACTATTGGAACACCCATCTATGCAAAAAGATGAAAACTCCAACAGCAGAAGATGCTACCGACACAGCCAATATGATGTTGGAGAGTCCTGAACAAGAACCTGCGAGTGGCAACAAGAAGAAGAAGAACGGTGGGAAAAAGAAGAACAAGCAGAAGAAGAACAAAGAAGGCACAAACAGTGCTGAGCCACCAAAGACACAAGTTTATCTACCGAAACCGATTAGGGTGAAGGCTTTGTATTTACCAAGAACAGATAGTAACACATACACCTTTGATTCCAATTCATCAGCTAGTGCATCAACAAACCAAGAGAAGGAGGAAAGCCCTTTAACAAAGGAATCAAACTTGGCTAGTGAAATTGGAAATGTGGGAGAAAGTGATGATTTTGGGTTCTTCATTGAGGACCATGACTTGGTCAACGCCTCAGATATCGAATGCCACTCTTATTTTCCCTCAGATCATGGCTCGCTACAGCAACTGTATGAAGAATATTACCACCTCCTGAACATGGATCACACCCAATTCATCGAAATGAATTCATTTGGGGAATCTTTATTGGTGTGAAACAGTGAAAGATCAATTATTCACTTCATCAAGATTAGACTCACCTCTCATACATGAGTTACAATTTCATTGTTCATGTGAAAACTTTGTTGGTAAATAATTTGTAAGTACTTCTGTGACTGTGTTTACTGAGTCTTGAAACTTATTTTGACTATGATGAATCTCCAACGCTAGTCACAGTTAAACATTTTTAGAGAAAAAAAAAGTATTAGTGAAAGAATAATGCTGAGCTTATGATCAACCACTCACGTTACTTTATATTTTTATAATTTATATCTTCCGATCGTATCTAATCTCATCTTGGTTTTTGTACAATTAAATATTTTGTCACTTGTGTATGATGCACTCCATAAACAATTGTCATTCATGGACTAAAAAACCAGTCCTTTTGATTACTTTAACTGATATAATATTTTTTTAATGGTAGTTGAAGAAATCATTATTTATATTAACCTAACATCTATACTAATAATATAAATTAATATTGAGCCATGTATATTTTAAGGACATTAATACTGGTGAATGATCTAATAATTACTGAAAATTGGTCTAGAAATATAACATATATTTTAAGAAAATTAAATATTTGTACATGATATAATAATGAGTGATAATTGGTTCAATAAATATAAAAAAAAATTATGACACTATGTTAAAAAATAACTAAAGTTTAATTTATTCATACAAAATGGACTTCTAACTTAAAAATATCTTGTTTATGTATTATGAAGTGATGTGTGGTAATGCGTGCTCATTGCACTGAGGAGTCCACATTTTTTTATTGTTTTTTTTAGTTACAGAAAGGAACAGTAAATCCAGAATAACCATAAAGAAGAAAAAGAGAGGAAAACTCGACCATGCATGTGAGAAGAGATATAATTGTTTTTAACTTTTTAGAAAAAAATTTATAAACTATAAGTTTTTATGAAAAACATGTTTGAAAGCTTGTTTATTGTACTGATGTATTTTAATGGGAAGTTGTCAAAAAGTAATATTTTTCTAGCTTTCCCTTCATGGTTATATAAATTTAAAAAATTAAAAAAGTAATTTTTTTTAAATAAAAATTTTTATATTAGATATCATTATACAACTTGATATTTCAATTATACTGATATTTCAATTATACTGATATTTCAATTATACTGACACCTCAAGTATCAATAATCATTTATTATCGCATGAAAAAAATATAAAAATAGGATAACTAGACCAAAATTCATATATTAACAAAAAATTATAGATATCATATAGAGTAATTTACTATTTGATAGTTTATGGTTTATTTTAAACTAGATTATGATTTTAATTTTTTTTAATTTCCTGTATGTGATTTAGGTTTCCCCTTGCAATTTTAGTCTTTATAGTTAAAAAAATCGTAATTTTAGTTTAACCTACAATTTCTCAAAAAGTTTTATATTTTACATTTTAATTCATTTGTGGTTTCAGTATATTATACAGTTAAACTATTTCAGTGTGTGAGAGTGTGAATCCTATTGTAGACTTTTTAAATGTGAAAACTAAAATCCCCTTATTGTGTATGTGAAAATGAGGATTCAATTGTAGATTTTTATAAGTGTGCATAAAAAATGTAATTTAACTTTTTTTAAGTTTAAATGTATTATTTCCAATACACTATACTATCAATCAATTAAAATTTATTTTTAAGACAACTTTGAAGATAGTTACCGGTTTTTGTTTTATATAAAAAAAAAAAGTTAAATAGATTTCTCGTGTATGAATATGTAATTGAATAATATGCTAACACTACTAGTAAATTATAAAATAAAAATCAATTTTTAGAGATTAAAAATAATTAGTTGTTATAATGACTAAATTAGAAATAATTTTAGAGACAAAAATTATTTTAGTTTATAAATTAGTTTTTATTATTTTTAAATAGTTTTTATTTCATAATTTTCTTATAGTGTAACTTCAATAAAGTATTTTTGTTTAAATGGAATTGGAATTTAAAATAGCGACTATTATAGTCGCATGATAAATATTTTCATAATTGATTATTTAATTAAAGAGGAGACATAGTCACATAGGCCATTTAAAACATTATAAAGATAGTTATACGACTAGAACAACCAACAAACAAAATTGAATTATCGACAGAAAATTTTGAGAAGGTAATTATTTTTTTTTGAGAATTTGAAATTATTTATAATAAAATATGTGGATAAAGAATTTTAGAAGAAATTAAATTTTATAATTTTATTAGAATAATTGGATTTCTGAAAATTAAATAATTTCAAATTTCATTTAATAAAAATAAAAATTTATATTCTTAAATTTATGTTTTGTTTTAACTTGATTTTAGTTGAGGTGTTATGTGCTTAATTAAGATCGAAACATTGTTGAAATGATTATTTTTTAATTGATATTAACAAATATTTTTTATTGATGTCAAGAAAAGTAATTTACGTTTGTTAGAATTTTTTTTATAAATTATTATTATTTTTTATTTATTCGGTATTAGTTAAAGTTTTTTTTACCAATGTTGGGTGATATTATTTGTTTTGTGGATGTGATATTTTTTAAAAAGACGACTATTGTAATTATTTTGTCTGTTAATGTCTGCAATGATATTTTTATCATCAACATAGATTTGATTTTTTTATCAATAGTATGTTACAATTTCTTTTATTGTTAACTGAAAAACTATAAACCAACATTAACATTAATTAGGGTTCTTGGTTTTAGTAATGTCAATTGGAAAAATATTTTGTCTGATATTGATAAAATAAAGTTGATAAAAAACCTCAATCACCTTGATCTATATAAACATAAATAATTGTAATCGAACTAAAATTAATAGTGTTTAACGTCTACTGAGAAAAACTTTTGCAAATATTAATAAAAAATCTTAACACAAGTTTGATTGAAAAATTACATCAATTAATATAGACTACAAAAGTTATCAATATTGATATTTTTGAATTTTTAACCATTACTTGATTTTTTTTTTTTAATTTGGTGGTAATGGAAATACTTTATCTAAATAAGAAAATTAAAATTCATTAAATTTGTTTAATTTTAAAACAAAATATTTAAAAATAAAAAAATATAAAATAAAATCAATTTAAATTTAATGGAATATTTTAGAAATTATAAAACTCTCTATCCAATTGTAAGGGATGAAAATTAAATTCACAATATACATATTGTTTGATTTTGTATGGTAATGAAAAATATCATTATTGTTTGGACAGAGGTGTATGTTTTTTTTATCGACAATAACAATTAAATATAAAATACGAATCAATTCAGAAATGATTTAACTCTTATAAAAAAATCAATAACCAGAGATTAGCACAAAACCCCGACCTAACACCCTCTTAATGCTAACCATATAAGAAAAATCTAACAGCACATCAAACGACCAAACTCATACATTCCAAGGATTCCAAACAACAACTGAAAAAGGGAAGAATATGTAATATCTAAATTTTTAAATTTGGTATTTTCGCACATTATTCTTTTGACTTGGATTTGTTTAAAATTATTAAAATATATCATTTAGTTTATTTGGTATTTTATTAAGAAGTTTATGTAATTATATTTTATTATTTGATATCAAATACGAGATAATAAGTATAATTTTTTTTTAATATCATATTTCTTTTACTATAATTTTTTTTAAAAAAAAAATAAGCTTTGATCAATATTCAATTTTACCTCTACCTAATTTACCCCACCAAATAAACCATTAATGTTTCCACCTAACTAGAGTTAAATTCGAGGTTATAGGGAACAACTATTTAAAATTGAAAGAAAATTTTTTGGTGTAAATTGCAACCTAAAAGGAATCTTACCTACATCTTTGATTTTAAATAGCATCAACAATTATATTAACATCAAATATTCTGAATTGGTATATAGATGCTGACAACAGTTTCATCTATTCTTATATTTTTATCTAACCTATATAAAAGCCAAAACAGTTTTATTAAAGAACTTTTCAAATTAAAACAAAAACGCCATTGAATTGATCGAAACTTGTATTTATATTACTTGAGTTAATCTTCTTTTTCATTTTGTGCATATTAAAAGTTGATCTGAAATTTGAGCTGAGGAAGTGATAGTTTAATGGTTGCGTAAGAGTTAATCAAATATCGACCGGCACTAATTGTTTTTAGTGTTTGTATAATTACGATTATATACCTTGAAAAGTTAAATTATGATATGTATTAAACTTTCACCACTAAGATCCACTAACGTTGAAACGATACATGATGCCACTGCATCATACTAACATGCTTTAAAAAATTAATATTTTTCCAAAACATTTGGTTCAATCAAACATTCATTTTGCCTCTTAAGAATAAGTCAAAAGAAAATTTTCATTCAAACCAGCAGGGCCTGCAAACTTGACTCAAGGATAATTGACGTATAAGTAACATTTAAAAAAAAATTTGAAGTAAATTGAAGCTCAGATTTAGCTGGCAGAAAATACGTATTAACATAAAAGGAAAAAAATTAAAAATAGTTACTTGTTTTAATGTTTTTAAAAATATACACTAAAAATGGCAAAACCACAAGAAAAAAAGTATACAATATGTTTATAAAACTAAATTTTAATTAACATGAGTTGGTTTCAGATTATTTGTCTGAAAAGAAATTAAAATATATTATTAATATATTGTACCGTCATATTTTTAATATGGTGGATTTCTTTGAATTAATGATTTTGTAAAAAAAATTCAAGAACTAAACTGATTTTTTTTTCAATTATTATCGAGCAAATAAACAAATTAGTATAATTTTTTCAATTTAATTAATAATTTAAAACTCAAATGATATATTTTTAAAGGGAGAGATTTTTCTGTTTATATAATATATATATATATATATATATATATATATATATATATATATATATATTTTTTGTTGTTTTATATATATAAAGAATTTTTTTTTTTTTATTTTTTTTTTTTTTTATAAAAAATTTTTAATAAAATATATTAATTTTTAATATTTATTTTTATTTCATTTTTTAATATTACTATAAATTTTAA
>Ga0123342_1008466_pt1 | contig 12914 bp, 4 predicted proteins | sample Turbeawhitnodule_FD_89960 | JGI IMG/M metagenome (GOLD analysis project Ga0123342, IMG submission 89960) | Root nodule microbial communities of legume samples collected from Mexico - Turtle bean Mexico white nodule | ecosystem: Host-associated > Plants > Roots > Nodule | place: Mexico: Nepantla...
CAATTGCAATTGAGTATGATTGAGGTTAATGCATTGGTCATTTAGAAAAAGGATTTAGGAAGTGGTAACCCTGTCTAAGTTTTTGCACAGTGATCAGGAAGGATGATGAAAAAAGGTTAATTGAGTTTGTTTATCACACGTGAAATTTATTTATCACATGAAAAATGAAATTAATTACTTTAAACATTATGAACAATGTAACATTGGTAGCATAAACCCACTGACTAATAAAATTTTCCAACCTAAATCATAAATTATAAATATTATACACAACTACAAGTTCAACAAGTCCACTACGATAATTGTACCATGATAATAGTGACATTAGAGAACTTCACCTTGGTGTCACTTCACACATACCTCATGCACCACCCCACCGAACAACAACAATAAGCTCAAAATGTCAAAAATTTGTTCAGTGTGCAAAAAGTTGATAACATGTCACCACTTATTAAGATTATAGAACTTTTCCTCGGTGTCCTCCATTGAGGTCACTTTACAAACACCTCATGCACCATCCTACCCAAGAACAACACAAAACTCAAATTTCTAAAATTACTTCATTATGCAAAAAAATTGATAGTAGGTAACCATTTATTCATACCTAGGTCGCCACTTAGTGTGCCTATCACTAAATACATTGATACTAAGATTACAAAACTTGACCTTGAGTTACTCCACTGAGGTCACTTTACATACACTTCATGCAGCACCCCCACCCAAGAACAACAGTAAGTTCAAATTTTCAAAAATATTATTAGTGTGCAAAAACTCAGTAACAGGTCACCATTTACTGTGACTAACTACATTCACATTGAGAGATTAGAGAACTTGACCTTGATGTCTTCCATTGAGGTAACTTTACACACATACCATGAACCACCCCACCCAAGAACAAAACAAAGCTCAAAATTACATATAGCAGGTCATCATTTATTCCTACACAAGTCACCACTTATTATGACTAACTACATGACACTGAGATTAAAGAACTTGACCTTTGTGTCCTCCACTAAGGTTACTTTACACACGTCATGCACTGTTCAAGAACAAAACAAAGTTTAAAATGTTTAAAATTATTTTACTGTACAAAAACTTGGTAATAGGTTACCAAATATTCCTACACAGGTTACCATTTAATGTGAATGTGACTAACTACATTAATAGTTACATTAGAGAACTATACACTAGGGTGACTTTACACACATCTCATGTGAATGTGAATCGTGTTCTCTACTAGGGTGACTTTACACACATCTCATGCACTACACCGCTCACCCAAGAACAATACAAAACTCAAAACTTTTAAAATTACTCGTTGTGCATAAAGTTGGTAGTTGATCACCACTTATATGTACACAGGTTACCAGTTACTCTTACTAATTAACACTGAGATTTGATAATTGTACCTTGATGTCTTACATTGAGGTCACTTTACACACACCTCATGCACCACCTCACACAAGAACAACACAAATATTAAAATTACTTAACTGTGCAAAAACTTGGTAGTAGGTCACCACTTATTCTTACACAGGTCACCAGTTAATATGACTATCTCTAACTGTAGTAATAGTCATATTAGAAAAGTTGACATTTGTGTCCTCCACTAGGGTTACTTTACACATACCTCATGCACTGCACCACCCTACACAAGAACAACACAATCCTCGAAATTTCTAAAATTAATTAACTGTGCAAAAAGTTGGTAACAAGTGTCACCACTTATTCCTACACAGGTCATCACTTACTCTAACTAACTACATTAACATTGAGATTAGATAATTGTACCTTGGTCTCCTCCATTGAGGTCACTTTACACACACCTCAAGCACAACCTCCCAATAGAAAAACACAAAGTTCTCATGTTTACATAAGTGACTACCTTTCTATAGGGTTTTACCTTCCTGATGAAACCATTGAAATAAGGAACACCCTAAAATAAGGCTGGTTCAATTTGCTTGGAGTAGAATTGACTATATATAATTTATATTTAGCCAATAGGAGTTTGTGGTGGTGTTGATAGAGAATGTAAACCTTGCAAAAGGGTTGTCAAATACAAATGAATACACACAAAACCTCTTGAATAAATGATTGTGAAATTCGTAATCCATATAATCATTTTGTTATTTTTTAATACTTCTTTTATTTGTATAAATTCAATGATTCTTTTGATGATCGTATTTTTTATATTGCATATAATGATTGTATATTATTATGCGTATGTTCTTTATTAATCAGGTTACGAGGTTAAACTTCGTGGAGTTCTCACAATAATTTAGAAAAACTTTTAAAGAATGCCTATTAATATTTTAACAAGAAAGAAATAAGGATGTAAATGATTAATAAAAAATATTATTAAGTTTTACTATATGAATAATATAACTATTTTGTAAATTTATAACTTTCATGTTCAATGTTTTAAAATTCTGAATTATTTTAAAGAAACATTAAATATTGAAAATTATGAATCTCATAAATCATAAATTTTATAAACAAATAATTGAATTGATAAAATATATTATTAATAATAACATATGACTTTTACTTTTTAAAATTTCATTTTATTTTGGGAAAAAATAAATTTTCATTTACTCTATATAAATTATTTTTTTAGAATCATAACATAAAAATTTCGAAAAGGTTAGTTTATGAAAATGTTACTTTCTTAAATATAGCAATTATGAGATTTTTTTAATTTTTAATTTTTTGAAAAATTAAATTTTTTCTTTTACCAGACATTTGTCTCGTTTAAATTGAATAAAAAAAATTAATATATAAAAAGCAATTATTTAACAATTAATAATATCAAAATTTTAATTATATTTTTTAGTTTTTTTAATTTAAATATGATATATTTTATTATATATACTTGTATATTAGTATTGAAAATGGTAGTATTATACATAATGTCACTATTCCACCAAAAGGTTTTCTATTAATTTAAAATAATTATAAAATCAGAAAAGAAAGTTATCAAAATAATTTTTTTAAAACGTCAAAAGAATAAATTTCTAATTTTATAATTTGTTAAAAAAATTTCACATCATGATTGTCATGTTGTTTTCAAACAAATATTTTTGTTAAAATAAAATAATAAATTATAATTTAAAAAATAGAATATGTGAAATTTCTTTATTTGAAAATTTTGATAAATGATGCCTATCATAAAATTTTTTATTTAAAAATAAATAAAAATGATTTATATTAATTCTATCTGCGAATTGTTCAACTTTTATACTTGAGTGATTTTCCTACACGAGTTCATTCACTTATAGTCAAATCATAATTATAAAGTGATGTTGTGTGTTGTGCCACTTTTAATTGTCCCCTTATGCTACCCTTGCATTGCCATTTAAGGTTTATGCTCATTTTTTGTTATGCTTTCTACTTCAATATTCTTCCATTTTTAATACCTTCCTTCTTTATCCCTTAATTATTGCTTCTGTTTATTTAAAAACTTAATTAAAACCCTAGTACATTGATTATTTTTATGGGCATTTTTTTGATTCGCACTTTTTTTAAAACTTATTCTAGAAAATACAATTTTTTTAAAAAAAAAATTGTCTTCTTCATATGTTATATATATTTTTTACTTGTTATCGGTTATTTTTTCTTGTCAGCAAGTGGAAATTTTTGTCAATAACTAAATTTTTCAATGTCTTAAAACCAAAAGAAACTTATTGATATTCTCGGACAATTTTTCTACGAATTTTAGCAAAAATACAAATGAGATATACTGGTAGAAAGTTTTCCTCAATTATAGTGAAAATTATCAATGGATATTTGCTTCAATGATATTTATTTTCATAAATATTAATTTCTCACAGTAAAAAATATATCAAAAGTTTTATCGTTGATGTTTAACAATAAGTTTGAACCAAATCATTCTAATATTATTAATCTTATAATAATTTAAAATGATACTTAAAATTAAAGGATACCGAGTTTGAAATTTACCATGCCTAAATAACACAAAATTGAAAATATTGCAAATAATAAGTAATAAAAGTGTATTTTTTTTTATCTCGAATGGGCAAGTTATTGAGCATGTAATTTGGTTTCTTACTTTTACCACCAATCACTTAAACCCTATACTAAGACTTGATTATCTCATGTATACAAAATTAAGTAATGTTGTTTTGCAAATTTTACTATAGAAAGAAATGACATGACACAACTTTAAAAAGGAAAATTACATTATAATATTTTAAAAAATTAATATTTAGTTAATTATAAAATTAAATAAGATATTTACTTTAACAAGTTTTATGTATATGATTAATATTATATGTATGAGAATAACATATAAAATGAAAGTACACTAAATATTTTTTACACGTGTAAATAACATAATTTTTTTATAATTTAATTAATTTCTTCAATGTTTGACTATAAAAAAAATTGTGCTTTATTTAATATGTCAATAACTAATTTATCATTTTCAACTTCTCACCATTGATGAAATGTTATGAAAATTAAATGATTCTAATAGCACCTTTTATATAATTGTTTATGGTTATAATAAATATTTGTTCAGGTAATTTTGTTGAAAAATAATTTTTAAATAATTAGTCTCACTCCAACGTAAAAAAGCTAGTTTTATTTTAAAAAGCATATTAAAAACTATTCAAAAAAAGTCATAAATTACACATTTTAAGATTTATAAAGATCGCTTTATTTTTCTAAAACTAAAGTTACTTTTTTTGAAATAAAATATTGTTATAAATCACAACTATTGCTAAACTTTAAAGGAGTTTACCAACTATAAATTATGTAAAAGGACATTGCAAAAATCAATTGACTCAAGCACCAAGTTGATCCGTCAACCTTGGAGACCACATTAAAATAAACAAATACTGCAAAAATAAAAAAAATTACCAATAAATTCTACTCCCAGTATGAACCAGCACCTAAACCCTAACACATTAATTGCAAGTAAAGAACAAAGAAATCATGCCCAACCAAACATTTTCCGGTCCACCACCATTTTTTTTTTAATAACAACAAAAGTGTATTGTAACTACGTGGATGACGGAGCCTGAGTAAGGTTGATCCACTCGATACACAATTTGTTGTCGTGCCAACAATAATCTTTTCAATTCTTCAAACTTCTTCTTCCTTCACGCGTGCTTCGCCGGTCGGCGGGGTATCTGCGATTGCACTTCGATGCTCAACTCAGTGCTAGTGAATAGTTTAGTCTCTCAGGATATCAAAAACATACATTTTCTCCCTTTCAAAAGTCCCTTATATAAGTTGACTTGAGCCTCTTCCTACGTGGGCTGGATAGTTGGCTGCCAAGACATGTGTCATGACTAGTGGTCTCCAGATCGTGCATAATGGTTTTCTGATATTGCAGAAACGTTTTTCAACGTGTCTTTAACTTGTTCAATGTTGAATAGTAACTGCATTTACTACGTATTTATTAGTTGATATTATTTATTAATACATTTGACCGTCCTGTGTCCGATTTATCATTATTTTTGTTATGTATTTTTATTTATTAGACCTTTAACTTTTCAGATACGAACGTATTTAAGTAATTATCGTTCGGTAGGACATAATGAAAACACAATTTTTATTTTTTTTTCTAAACGAATACGATATTGAGATTTTTTACTTAAGCGCAATCGAGAAGAAACGAAAAAATAGTCAACAAAGATGGCAAAAGAATCTCATTTAGTATTACGGAGTTGCGCAAATGCCACAAAATCATTAAACATAAAAACGCATCATACTTTTATGCTTTTAGGAGAACCACAAAACTGCTCCTAACTTTCATCAGATTCACAACAAATTCCACCATAAATAAACGTACAAAAATAGTGTATTGCTGTATAAAATTATAAAAACAAAATTTTATTGCAACAGGGTTGAGTGAAGGATTTAAATAGTTTACAGAGGATTTTATTTGATTAAGATGTTAATGTTTAATGCCCTGGATTAGAAAAAAAAACACAGTAAACAGTAAGAATTTGCAATTAAGCAATGGAAATTGAGAAACTATAGAATCTATAGAATGAAGAGACTTGGAAGATGGGTTTTGTGTTGTGAGAGGAACAAGGAAATTGCACTTAACGCCAATAATGCAGCGTGGCCCATTTTGAGATGGGTGAGGTTATGGGAGAGCCATGCATTATCTTTGAATCTATGGGTTTTGGGTAAGCCCCACCAAAACTAAATACCGTTCGCTCCAATGGTTTACTTCCACACCCTAAAACCAAACCACTTAACCATCATCACTCTCTTATAAGTGCTTCTCTCCTCCAAACATTTTTTTAACAAAACTTTTTCTCAGAATCCTCTTGAAAGAAAAAAAAAAATGGGGTTTCACAATCCACCGTACAGCACCTGAAAAGGAAGAAGAAAAAGTGAGTCTGTGAGTGATTATCAGTGAGTGACTCAATGGAAGAGTGTCACACGGTGTTCGGAAAGTACGAGATGGGGAGGCTTCTCGGTAAGGGGACGTTTGCCAAAGTGTATTACGGGAAGCAAATAAGCACGGGCGAGAGCGTGGCGATCAAAGTAATGAGCAAAGAGCAGGTGCGGAAGGAAGGGATGATGGAACAGATCAAACGCGAAATCTCGGTTATGCGTTTGGTGCGACATCCAAACGTGGTGGAACTCAAGGAAGTGATGGCGACGAAGACAAAAATCTTCTTCGTCATGGAATACGTGCGTGGCGGCGAACTCTTCTCCAAAATCTCCAAAGGCAAACTGAAAGAAGATCTGGCCCGCAGATACTTCCAGCAATTGATCAGCGCCATTGATTACTGCCACAGCAGAGGGGTCTCCCACCGCGATCTCAAACCGGAGAATCTCCTCCTGGACGACGACGGGAACCTCAAAATCTCCGACTTCGGTTTGTCTGCGCTGCCGGAGCAGCTTCGTTACGACGGACTCCTCCACACGCAGTGCGGGACCCCTGCCTACGTGGCGCCGGAAGTCCTGAGAAAAAAAGGGTACGACGGGTCAAAAGCCGATATCTGGTCATGCGGCGTCGTTCTGTACGTTCTTCTGGCGGGCTTTCTCCCCTTCCAGCACGAGAATCTGATGACCATGTATAACAAAGTCCTGAGAGCCGAATTCGATTTCCCACCCTGGTTTTCCCCCGAATCCAAGAGGTTGATCTCCAAGATTCTCGTGGCCGACCCTGCCAAGAGAACCACCATCTCCGCCATCACGCGCGTCCCTTGGTTCCGCAAAGGCTTTCCGCTGTTCTCCGTCGCCGACACGTGTCAGGTCGACAAGCAAGAGGCGGTTACGGAGGAAGGTAACAATTCCAAGGTTCCCAAGTTCTTCAACGCCTTCGAGTTCATCTCCTCCATGTCGTCGGGCTTCGATCTCTCGGGGCTGTTCGAGACCAAACGGAAGACGGCCGCGGTGTTCACCTCCAAGTGTTCGGCGGTGGCGATTGTGGCCAAGATCGCCGCCGCGGCCAGGGGGCTGAGTTTCACGGTGGCTGAGATGAAGGACTTCAAGATCCGCCTCCAGGGGACCACCGAGGGAAGGAAGGGGCGGCTGGCGGTCACGGCGGAGGTGTTCGAGGTGGCGCCGGAGGTGGCCGTGGTGGAGTTTTCCAAGTCCGCCGGCGATACCTTGGAATACGCGAAGTTTTGCGACGAGGACGTTAGGCCGGCGCTGAAGGACATTGTTTGGACGTGGCAAGGGGATGCCACGTGTGCTGCTAACGTCCCCGTCTGTCACGGTGAGGAGTGTCAAAAGCAGGTCGTTAGCACTGTATAATAACTAGTCAATTATAATTAGTGTGACAGATAGAAACTGTGACACGTTCTAACTATTTTTCTTCCGCTTTGGGCTTTTTGGGTTTGTCGCCTTTCGTCTTTATTCCCTGCCTAATTTTTGAAAGTAGGGTTTTGCACCTCTTTAAGGTGAGACTGTATATAAATTGTAATTATGGTGCTGCTGTTACTTTCGGAATGGAAGTCATTACCGTGTCCAAAACTATTCTTCGACTTCTAATCACATATCAACTAGATATTAAAATTTTTTTTATACTGAAATTAAAATATTAAATAAATTAAAATATTAATTTTTTTTATATAGTAATTTTTTTATACTATATAAGTTGGGACAAATTTTAACTCATTTCCAGAAAACTAACTCATCAAAATAAATTTAAATATAATGTTATTTTAAAATAAATTAATGTACGGTGACAAGAGTAACATCTATTATAATTTACCAATTTATTTCACTTTTAACAGTTTATCACATGATTATATAACAGTTTAACAGTTTATCACATTCTGACTTAGTCATAAATAAAACTTTTAAAATAGTTAATGTAAAAATCAATAATTGAATTTGTATAATAGTTTAAAATTAAACAACAGTATAACGTATGAGTTACTTTTATTATAAATTAGTTCTTATAAAAGCAATTGTAATATATTTTGACAATTTTGACAATATAACAGACATTTTTCTCTGCAAAGATTTGAAACTTGACTATTCATACTTTGAAAGATGAATTCTTTGTTAGTCAAAGTATGCTTTGATGTTTTTTATGGTACCATATGATGTTTATCCAACATATGGGTACTATGAACTGCTGCATATGGTTGCTCTTTTCCTGAATTCATTTCCGTGGGGCTCAGTTCCATAACAACACTATAAACTGCAGGTGAAAGAGAAAGACAGTGATGTAATTGTTGAAATTTTGTTCATTCAAGTAAAAAGTCTAATATTATCTAATTTTACTCTTTTTTTCATAAGGTTTATATACCAATGTATTTTTTATATATATATCTTCAATGCAGGTAGGAAAAAATGTGAGTCTCCAATAACTTTTGTGTACACTTCTTGTACATGTTCTTAGTCAAATTCAGAGTTCAAAATGCATGCCACATGTAAGCAGATGGTAATTTAAACATAAATTACAAGAAGTGATGATGACCAGGTCAATTCTTACACCATGACAAAAAAGAACATTAATATATTGGATATCGAAAAATTGAGCTAGGTGCAATGCAAGGCATTTTCAAATGGCAAGATGACAACAAAAAGCAGAAGCATCCAACACAAATAGATGATAAAGAATTTATGTAAAGAAGGGGACCACAAAATTTGAAAGCAGGCAAGGAGTGACAGAAAAGTTTGTGGGTGAATTGAGAGAGATGAGGATGAAAGCCAAATCGTTTGAAACAGTTACCTTCAACAAAATATATGTTTGTCCTTTTATTACTTATTGAAATTTGGTCACCCATCAAACTTTGCTCACTATTTCCAAATTTCAAATTTAGTGTCTTAGTTGGGTAAGTGCAGCAACCAACCTCCATTATTTCTCTTAACCTTTGTTTGAACATTATTATTTGATCCTTAAAATACTCTTTCATTCATTACAATTATTGTCCCTGTCACTAACAATACAATGGTTTCCATTATGGGTAGATACATAATTGACTATAGATTGTTTTAACATCCATAAAAATGAGTTGTAATAGGAATAGAAGAGACCGTGTATTAAAGAAATATAAAGAGTTCTGATATATTAACACCCTTTCACACTAACACACATTTAACGTAGACGTGGCAATGATGTAGCAAGAGTGAGATTGTGCGCGAATGAGTAGCACAAGCTATATTACATCGATTCTTAGTACCAATCGGTGTAATATATATATATATATATATATATATATATATATATATATATATATATATATATATATATACCCAAATTCAGAGTTTCGCCTTCGATTTCTGCGGTGAAGGGCTTTTCGATAGTCGAATCATCAAATGACAGCGTTTTGAGAGTCGTGTGGATTTGTTTTGACGCCGACCAATTCCGCACCATTGTCCACGACAGCGACTGCACGCGGTCCTCTTGCTGTTAGTGGCGAAGTTGTTCCTGGTGCGTCGTCACGTCGAGTGCGGCAATGACGATCTCGCTTGGCGATCTGGGAGGGGTCGCGACCCATGAGAACAACAACTTTCAACTCGGTCGCAGCAGAGGAACTCGTCGAGGAGGCGACGGAGCCAGGATATGGAGAGGAGCATCACTGGAGGAGTTCTCGGTGGTGGTGGACAAGAGTTCAGAGAAGCAGTCTCCGACATACTTTTGAAATCATTATTGTTACAAAATTACCATTGTCACGTCATCATTTTTTACCGCGTTGACAACGTTAAATGTGTGTCATGGTGCAGAGGGTGTTAAGAAAACGTTTTTTTACCATTATTGTTCCTGTCACTAACAATACAATGGTTTCCATAATTGACTAGAGATTGTTTTAACACCCATAAAAATGAGTTGTAACAAGAATAGAAGAGACAGTGTATTAAAGAAATAAAAAAGATGTAGAAGATATGAACAGGAAAGTGGAACACGCCACATGGAATTACTGATGAGACATATAAACCGCACGGAACAAACTCATACCCCTCACTTTCTATCTTTTTCAGCAACTAATAGCAGTAGAACAACACTTCCCTTTTGATCTTATTGTATTATATATATATCTTAGCGATTATGCAGCATTACACCATTATTAAAGCGATCAAATGGCGAAAGGACCTTTTGTTTTTTGCTATGATTAAATTGTTGATTAAGGAACTGAATAAGTGACCAGTGTTACTATAAAAGCAACACCTCTTCTATCTGTAAGAACATTCGTGTTTATTATAACATTTTGAACGTAAAATATATGCTCTTGCTATAACAGTAACATACAACGAAAGTCGCATAAAAGAAGATGTGATGTTTATAAGTGTTCTTGGGTGTTGGGGTCTAGAATGATTGTTTCTTTCTCTACCCTTTGGTCAGTCACTATCATTACAGGCTTCTTGTTTCTCCTCCTTCTTCTTGGTCGTCTGGCTCCACAAGAGGAGATGGTACCTGCAGAAGGCATTCCAACGCTTAAGTCAGTTAGAGTATTGGCACTCGGATGTCAGAGTACTGTAGATAATGACGTACCTGGTTTTTGAAATTTGTGTTATTTATATTACCTTAACGAGCGTTTTTTGATGGACCGGATTAGGAGGTTGATTTCTGTTTAGAGTTGTGTTAAACCACTCTTAATTATGGATTTAATCCTACTGACTTGGTCAATCTATGATTCGTCGTCATAAATCGATCAATCACATGTCGTCATGCAACCTCCTCGTTATGGTTGATTTGATTGGTCAAGTTTGTGACCAACTTAGATGTAGAGTGTTACAATAAGGATGACTACAAACATTTTATATTAGTTAGGAGTATGGTTTGTTAGTGTGACTTATCTCTTCGAGAGTAAAGTATTCGAAAAAATTGATGTGATGACATTGTCGTGTATTTTTTAATGGCACCAGAGAATCTAAACCCCAGTTATAAGGGTTCAGCCTCCAACGCACAAACTAGTTCAAAAGGAAAAATATAAATAAATCATAAAGAATTCAACAAAAACTCTAAAATGGTCTAGATTCAAGTCACGCTGGCACAAGATTGATATTCAACTAATAAATAGTTTATGATTTTAAAATTCAAATTAACCGATGCTTCAAATCAATTTATATTTTTTATCCCATAAATGTTTATTTCTAACTCTCATAATACATGTAATTATTAGATAAAATGTTGGGATGATGGTTGAGTTAAAAAACAATTTAAATTTATATTTCTCCTTTAATTCTTTGAAATATTTTTTAAGATGAGATAAAACGATCATTGAATTTCAAATTTTAAAAATATATTATCTCGAATGTGTTAATTGATTATAAGAATATTATCTTAATGAATTTAAGGTTAGATAGACTTAAATTTTATTTTTATATATAATAATAATAATAAGTTAGAAATGATTAAAATAAGAGAGTGTATTAGAAAATGGTAAATTTTAATTGTTTAGTTGAATATGAATTGAGAAGGAATATGAAATTAATTTTGTAGGACTCACTAAAATTCACGTTTTTCTTAAACATTAAATTTATATGAAATTCTGGTTTTGTTTTATGGTTAAGTGTTAGACCAAGAAATATAAGTTGTATCGACTGAGAAGAATATAAATTTTTTTATATAAAATTTTATTCTACATGAAAATATTAATTGCCATATCTCTTGTTTATTTAGGAATGAATTTGGTTTTTAATTTATAGAAATTTAGAGAATTTCTAAAGCATTCCCAATCTCTTTGATTCTTCGCAACCATTTCTAGTGTGGGCTTGGGTCATGGGGCTTATTAAAGTAGATTTTCTTTTGCACCACCATAATTCCTCTTCCACCCAAATAAATATAAAAGATTCCACTTTATTCTTTTAGTCAATGAAAAAAATAATTTTTAGATTATAAAATCTGAAAGTTATATTTTTTCATGAATTTTTTTTTCAGATTTTATCATTAGAAAATTACTTTTTATTTTTAATTATGTAATTTGAAAAATAAATTTACTTTCAAATATTATAATCTAGAAATGTTCTTTTATTTTCAAATTGTACAATTAATAAATCATTTTTTATATGAAAAATGTTTCTAAATTGTGTATAATTTATAAATTATTTTAACTTTTAAATTATGTAATATATAAATATTTTATTTATTTATATAATTTAAAACATTTTATTTTCTTGAATTCATGACAAAATAGAAAGATATCGGTGGTAGTAACGTGACAACAAAGTGCCATAAACAACAAGGGGGTGACAGTGGCGGCTGGAGTAAAATTTTGTCTTTTAACCACCCCATAAGGTGAACATTAAAACTATGGTGGTGCAGAAAGAAGTGGCCTTCTTTAAATTTATGGGCTCTGGACATTAATTTGGTGGATTGGGCTGCTAGCCCAAATGTAATTTCACACAGGCTCATTCTCCCTGCACCCAATGCTTTGTGACTGGCACCCAATCAGATTTGTGAAAAGACCATATTACCCTTAATGAAATTAAAAACACTTAAATTATGATCTGCACCCAATGCCTGCACC
>Ga0123342_1008467_pt1 | contig 12914 bp, 5 predicted proteins | sample Turbeawhitnodule_FD_89960 | JGI IMG/M metagenome (GOLD analysis project Ga0123342, IMG submission 89960) | Root nodule microbial communities of legume samples collected from Mexico - Turtle bean Mexico white nodule | ecosystem: Host-associated > Plants > Roots > Nodule | place: Mexico: Nepantla...
GGGGGGGGGTCTTAGTAGATAGGTGTAGAAGTAGAATAGGAGGTGCCAAAGTGAAGGAAAGAGGGGGAGAAAAAAAAAAAAAAATAGTGAATTGGGTGCGAAGAAAAAGAAGAGGAGGTGTGTTTTGTTGGTGGGGGGGGGGGGGGGGGGGGGGGGGGGTAGCTGCATCAATGTGGCAAGCACAAGAGTGATGGAAAAACTTTGTTTACCCACCATCTCTCATGCAAAGCCCTACAAGCTCCAGTGACTTAGTTAAGAGGGGGAAATCTTAGTTAATAAACAAGTCCTCATAGCCTTCTCAATTGAAAAATATAAAGATGAGGTCTTGTGTGATGTTGTTCCTATGGAAGCCACACATATTCTTCTAGGAAGGTCATGGAAATTTGATAAAAAGACTTTACATGATGGCCTTACTAACAACATTTCTTTCACCTTCCATGGACATAAGATCACCTTAAAATCTCTTTCTCCAAGAGAGGTCCATGAGGACCAAATAAAAATGAAAAACAAAAGAGAAAATGAAAAAGAGAAAGAAAGAAAATAAATCGAGTCACAATATATCATCTTACTCAACTAAATCAATCATGTTGACTCGTGCCATGCTACAAACTGCACCTCCAAGGTGTCATTTTTCCTTATCTTGTTCATTACCAAATAAAACTAATTACTTGTCATCTTGGACAAAGAAATTTTGGGATGAACATCAAACACCTCCTAAGGGTTCTCACCTTTTAAGAGGATTTTTATCACCAAGTCCTTTCATCCCCAAATATTCTTTCCCAACATGGCTTGTACGAAGAGCTTGCCCTTTTGAACACCCCAAGCTAAAAAAACATAAGTTTGTTTCACTTCCCACACCTTGCACTTTTTTATGTGAACAAAATAACTATGTTATTTGTAGGAGTTCTAAATTCGAGGTCGAATTCTATCAAACTTGGGGGGAATGATACAATCCAAGCCAACAAGGAGATGACCAAGGACTCAAATTACCATTCACACTATGATAAGTCATCTCAACTTTCAAGTGAAGACCCCACCAAGGATCTAGCAGACCTCACCAGAAGGAGAAATGGGCAAAGACCAAAATGTCAAATGTTCTTCCTTCCGGTGTTTCTAAGAATAAATTGGCTTCACTTTAGGGGTCCAAATAGGAAGATAGGCTAGAATAGGTGCATGTAGCATAATAGGGGGTGTAGTTATCATTTTAGCTTTTTTTTTACCTAGTTTCTAGAAGAAGTGGCCTAAGGTGTGTTTTGACTTGCTCAATCCACACCATAAGCTTTCTTCTTCCATCCTTTCCCTTCATTTCCATTTATGCCATTTTATCTTATGTTCCTATACTTGTTTCCATTTGGTTCTTCTTTTGTGTTTTGTTTTTTTCTTCCATTTTATCATTCGGCCATGTCTCATTTCATTGTTTCCTTTCATGTCTTTCAATTTTCGCAATGCGTCCTGATTATCAACTTATATTGATTTTCCTTTTTACTTTTGGAAATGAACCTTCACAATTATTTAACCACTTGGTTAAGTTCGTGTCCAGTGGGGATCTTCCCTAATTCTCACCATATTATTGCTAAAATCTCAATCATAAGTAAAGTGTCACCTTTAAAATGGAACCATCTAAAATCAACCCACATCAGGTAGTCTAAGAGAATGATACAATCTTTAGAAAATCTATTAAGGACGTATGTATAGGATAATTTGGGAAGTTGGGATGAAATGTTGCCTCTAGTGGAGTTTACATATAATAGTAGTTATCATTCTAGTATTGGGATGACAACATATGAATATTTGTATGGGAGGGAGTGCATAACTCCTTTATGTTGGTATCAAGATGGTGAGGCAGTCTTACTTGGGTCAAAGTTCCTTCAGCAGACCATTGAGAAGGTGAAGCAGATTCAAGAAAGGATGAAAGCTTCTCAAAGTCGACAGAAATAATAGGCATATCAGAAAAAAAAAATCTTTGGAGTTTGTAACTGGATGTTAGAATTATAGGGCTAAAACAAGAGGGGGTGAATTGTTTTTGAAATATTTTCGCAAGTATTGAAGGTAGAGTGAAAGGCAATGAAGAATTAATCAATGGAACATCTGTCCAACCAAATATAAAACCGATTTTAAGCTTGATATAGAAAATCAACCGGTTGTTTTTACGAAACAATAGGTTGTTTTTATCAGAAATTTTATCAAAACAGATTTAAAGCAATTTAAAGAGTGTAAGGATAGAGAGATTCACACAGAATGTTTATGTTGGTTCACTCAACACCTGAGCTACATCCAGTCCTCAGAAACCACTGAGAATTCACTAGGTAATCAATCACAGATTACAAACAACACATCCACAAAGAGGTGATCTTGAAACCACAAGACCCACTCACCCTCTTTGCAACCACACACCTCTAGTCAGAACACCCTCTGACTTTACAGGATTTTACACACACCAAGAGTGATGATCTTAAACCACTCAAAAACACACATCACTCCTTGGCAAACACCACACCACTCCAAGAATGTTGATCTTGATCCCCTCAAGAACACACAACATTTCTTGCCAACACCAGTACATAAATACAATTATTAAGAAGGAAGGGAATAGAATACACCTGGGTAAATCACAAGATCAAAGATTCGAATACAAGACCCAATCCTATTCCACACACTTGAGATGATCAAAAAGCTCTTGAAAACTTGAAAACTTTTTTTGATTGATCTCTCTCACTTAGTTAATGCATAGGAGCATAAAAACACCTTTTTATTTTTCAATCAAATGGTTAAAACAGTTACAACAAAAACCCAAAAGCTGTTGGAATCATTTAAAACAGAAAAACCACTTAACAGAATTATGTTAAGGTTTTCAGCAAAATAATTGGTTGATTTTTCGAAATAACCGATTGATTTTACTTGACAACATTAAAATCCACTAAGTGTCACATAACCTGTTGTTTCAAAATTTCAACCTGTTGAAATTTGTTTGACAGTAAAGAAAAAGACAAAGCTTTTCCAAATCATTTTAAAATCCACCAAGTGTCAAACAACCTGTTGTTTTGAAATTTCAACCTGTTAAAATTTGTTTGACAGCAAAGGCAAAGACAAAGCTTTTTCAAATCATTTTAAAATCTAGTAAGTCTCAAAACAACCTGTTGATTCGAATTTTAAACCTGTTGAAATTTCACTTCCTTTTAGAAAATCCATCTTTTCAAAATGTTAAAGATTCAATTGAGCTTGGATCAACTTAAGGAGTGAATTAACAAGTTTCAAACAACTAGTCACACACACACAACAACAACAAGGTCTTCAAGCTTTTCACTTGGATTTGGAGACATCAAAGCATCTTGTTCAACAATCTCCCCCTATTTGATGAAGACAAATCCTTAAATTGCTTGTAATGTGCTTGTTATGTTCTGTTTGAATTTGTTAGTACCTGCAAAACATAATTTGTGCATGTACTAGAAGTAATCATGTCCATATATCATTAACACCACATAACCAATTTTCACTAGGTGTTTCTGATAAGGAAAACCAGCAAAATCAGTGTGAAAACTAGTGAAAACAAAGTGCAAAATCAGAGTTATGCAGCAACTAACTAAATCATATAAACCCAGTTTAAAAGCAAATATGTAGTAGATACTTAGCAACATACAAACCATATAATTCTCCCCCTATTTGTCTTCACAAATAGAATAGAAGAAGAGGTAAAAACAGAATTAAGAAAAACCAGAATACCAGTGTGTGTAGCAGCACCATTGCAGCAACAAACCTGTGATACCATATTAGAATTGCAGCAACATTCTATGGTGTATCAGAGTTATGACAGCAGCAGAATCAAAGTACCATAGACCCCAGAAACTTCAGCAAGGAGACCACAATTTTTCCCCCTATCTTTTCTTCATCCATCAGTACCCAACAATGGAGTACTTCAAAAGGTTCATCTTCAAGTTGGTCAAATGATTGCTCAAGAGGTGGATTTGGTAGAAATATTCTCTCTTATGTTAAGCGTAAACCTTCCAGACGTTCCAAAGATACATTCACAAATATTCATCAACCCTATGACCACCAATGTGGTTGGTATTCACAAAAAGGTTTGAATTTCAAGGAAAACAAAGAATACATCTCTTTATTATCTGATTCAGAGGCATAATAAATGCATTTTTGACCCACAATGGTTTTTGAAAGAAAATAAATATTTGTAATCCTGCATAAGAAATCATAACAGCTTTATTCAAATGTGCCAGAGGTAAAACAATCGGTTGTTTCGTGAAAACAATTGGTTGTTTCGTTAAAACAATCGGTTGTTTCGTTAAAACAATTGGTTGTTTCGTGAAAACAATCGGTTGTTTTTTTGAGACAGCAAGAAAATGTTATTTTTCAAAGCAAATCATCTTTCAAAGTGATGGGAAATGCATAATGAAATACATTCATACCTTTGCATTACCTCAAGCATGCTTAGAATTTCATTTGGTCTTATGAAACCAAAAGCATAGGATGAACATATACAACTTACTTTACATAGGTCATGAATTTTGACTTGTCAAGAATTTGAGTAAGGTATATGCTCTTGAACCATAATAAGAAACATCATTTTGATTAGTCTTCAACATAGCATCTGTACTTGAAATGTCATGCAACACAAAATTTATGCATATACAAAGCAAGTATAGAACATTAGCAGTTTTCTGCATATACAACATTAGCAGAAAAACCAGAAAAAGTGGAGTGTTCAAGTGCTTTCAAGTGTAGAGAAGCAACACATAATGCATCAGTTTTAAAGTTTTCTATACAACCAAATCAATCATAAACTTCTCCCCCTATTTGTTCTCACAAATAGACAATGAGAAGAGTTGTACAAAGTAGAAATCAAAATGATAATACAGTAGTCCAACAGTACAAACAAAGTTGACATTTCAAGAATAGAAAATGATATAAAGCTTTCAAGAAAACAAGTGGATATAATATTTTATTATCAGATTCTGAGGCACACTCAATGTATATTTGTCCAAAAGCAAGATTTGAAAAAAGAGAAATAGTTTTAATCATGCATAAGCAAACTTGACAACATTATACAGAGGTGCCAGAGGAAAAACAATCGGTTGTTTCGAAAAAACAATCGGTTGTTTTACTGTGACAGCAAAAAGAACATTTTTCATAACCAAAAATTACCTTTTAAATTGATGAAAATGCAGTATGCAATTTTTTCATACCTTTGCACAGAGAACCCCAATAGATTCACCCAAAAAGAAGACTTTGAGATGTTCATATGGTCACAAGGCACACTTACATAAATTGAGAAATGAAAACACACAAACTCTCTTTATTCTTGAAGTTTCTCTTTTGATCAACCAATATGCATGTGCCAAGGATGTCTCTTGACATTCAAAGAACCTTGCATATAAAATTGAAAAGTGCAGGTACAAAGATTGTCTTTGCTATTGATGTTCTTCCCTTTAGCAATCATTCTTCAAGCCCAAAAGTGATTCTTGACTGCCAAGAATACCTACAAAAAAATATTAAAAAGCAAGATTTGGTCCCCTTATGAATTTGGGTCCAATGATGTTAGTAGGAGCTTTAGGAACCTTAGAAACCTTAGGAACCCATTTCAAAATACCATTGGGAACAAAAACCCTTCTTACTCTGCATAATCTAATAGTATGACCCTTTTTAATGAAGTAAAAGCAAATTTTAACCGGTTGTTTCAAAAAAACAACAGGTTGTTTTTCAAAGAAACTTGAAAAGGGTTTTGAAACAGATTTGTTCTTGCTGTTTGGATTAAACCCCAACCCAACCTTGCCAAAAACACACTTTTGAGAAGTAAGAACAGTTTCAAGATTGGATTGGCCTTTGGAAAACTTGTCCATGGTTTTTAAAAGGTAGTGTACTTTCTTTAAGTGATTCACAATTTTCACAAAAGCTAGAATCATACTTGCAAGAAGAGTTTTTGTAAATCATTTCCAAACTTTCAAAATCTGTTTTTGAATGGTTCAACTCTTCTTCCAAAGTCTTGACTCGATTTTCCAACAAGTTGTTTAAACCTTTCAACCGATTGTTCAAAAAGGCCAACCTATTAGCTTCTGCATGAGTCTCATTGAAGGCATAAAAAAGTTGGCTATAATTTTCAACATTAATGGAAGAGCTTGAACTTACACTGCTTGATTCAGATTCTTCCTTTACCACGAGACAAAGATTGGCTTCCTCATCATCCTTTGATGAAGAACTTGAAGATGAATCATCATTGTATGCTCTTTTTTATTTGCCTTTCTTCTTGTACTTCTTGTAACCCCCTTTTCTCTTTGCTCACATTGCTTGGACATTCATCCTTGATGTGTCCCTGTTTACCACATCCAAAACAACCGCAGTTTGTAGAATTAAATTCATTAACATTCTTGCTATTGTACCTGTTTGATGGCTGGTTTTTGTCCTTGATGTTCTTCACATCAATTGTGCCTTCATGGAAATCCTAAAGGATGTCCCACATCTCCTTTGCAAAAGCACATTTTGAGACCCTGAAAAACTCATTGGAATTTAAGGAAGAAGAGATGATATATTTTGCAATGCAATCATATTGAGCCTTTTTAGTTTCACTCTCAGTCCATTAGGACCAAGGTTTCTTAATGAAAACATCATCTTATTTAATTTTAGGAACAAAAGGGCCAATTACAATAGCATCCCAGATTCTTCTATCAATTGATTCAACAAAGATTTTCATTCTAACCTTCCATAATTGATAATTCAGTCCACAAAACAGAGGTGCCCTGTTTATTGAAGCACCCTCCCCAAAGGATAATTTTTCAGCCATTTAAAAAAGGTTTAGGATCGAAACTTGAATAACTTTCAAGAACCTTGCTATTGATGCCAATTATTAGAATTTTAGGGCTAAAACAAGAGGGAGTGAATTGTTTTTGAAAGATTTTCGCAAGTATTGAAGGTAGAGTGAAAGGAAATGAAGAATTAATTAATGGAAAATTTGTCCAACCAAATATAAAACTGATTTTAAGCTTGATGCAGAAAATCAACTGGTTGTTTTTACAAAACAATCGATTGTTTTTATCAGCAGTTTTATCAAAACAGATTTAAAGCAATTTAAAGAGTGTAAGAATAGAGAGATTCACACAGAATGTTTATGCTGGTTCACTCAACACCTGAGCTAGAACCACTCCTTAGAAACCACTAAGAATTCACTATGTAATCAATCATAGATTACAAACAACACATCCACAAAGAGGTGATCTTGAAACCACAAGACCCACTCACCCTCTTTGCAACCACACACCTCTAGTCAGAACACCCTCTGACTTTACAGGATTTCACACACACCAAGAGTGATGATCTTGAACCACTCAAAAACACACACCACTCCTTGGCAAACACCACATCACTCTAAGAACGTTGATCTTGATCCCCTTAAGAACACACAACACTTCTGGCCAACACCAGTACAAAAATACAATTATTAAGAAGGAAGGGAATAGAATACACTTGGGTAAATCACAAGATCAAATATCAGAATACAAGACCCAATCCTATTCCACACAATTGAGATGATCCAAAAGCTCTTTGAAAACTTGAAAACTCTCTTTGATTGATCTTTCTCACTTAGTTAATGCATAGAATCATAAAACCACCTTTTTATCTTTCAATCAAATGGTTAAAACAGTTACAAAAAAAGCCCAAAAGCTGTTGCAATCATTTAAAACAAAAAAACAACTTAACAAAATTTTGTTAAGGTTTTCAGCAAAACAATCGGTTGATTTTTCAAAATAACCGATTGATTTTTATTTGGCAGCATTAAAATCCATGTTTTCAAAATGTTAAAGATTCAATTGAGTTTGGATCAACTTAAGGAGTGAATTAGCAAGTTTCAAACAACTAGACACACACATACACAACAGCAACAAGGTCTTCAAGCTTTCCACTTGGATTTGGAGACATCAAAGCATCTTGTTCAACACTGGAGACCGTGTATTCCTGAGCGTAAAACCTACCAACGGTGTTAGTACGAGCTATTAGACCGAGGAAGTTATCTCCTAAGTGTGTGTAGACCTTATCAAATTCTAAGAAAGATAGGTCTTATGAGATTGTTCTACCTCATCAGTTAGCAAAACAACATAATTTTTTTAATGTGTCTCAGTTAAGAAAGTATATCTCAGACCCTAGTCATGTGTTGGAGGTGGATGATATAAAAAAACAAGGAGAAGTTGTCCTTTAAGGCTAAACCGATTAAGATTGAAGATCATCAAAAAAGCAGCTCGAAGCTAAGACCATAAATATGGTGAAGTTATTTTGGGGTGATAAGTCTAGTGATTCAACATGGGAAATGGAAGAAACCATTAGAGAAACCTATCCATATCTCTTTTCTGGTAAATGATTTTCGGAGACGAAAAATTTTCTTGTTAAGGAAAATGGAACGACTTAAAAAATAATTTTAGAGTAGAAGGGATACATTTTAGATGACACCTGAATAATTTATTATTAAAGTGAAAAGAGTATATAAAGAGAAAATTCAGTTATTCAGGCTTCATTTTAAAAGAATCATCATCTCTCTAAAACTTCTCTTTTCTTTTTCTCTACCTTCTCTATAAAATTTTGACATTCTCATTCATCATATTGAAGATCGGAATCTTAGACAGAGTAAGTTCATTTCGCTCATTTTTCCCTTGAGTCAACTTTTGAACTTTTTAGGTTTGTCTTAGTATAGATTTTGCTTGTGATGCTTCTAGCTTTAGGATTAGTCCTTGATAGCTTAGAGTCCTAGTGATATAGTTGGATCATAGATCAGGACTCTGTGGTTAGGTTAAGATATCCTTGAACCCTATAGGTGTAGAGCTTTTTATGAGCACCTACTAAAACTCAGGTAAGGGAAGCTAATTTTAATTTTCAATTGAACCCTAGGTTGGATGATCTAAATGTGGGGGTGAAATGGTCACCAATTTTAAAATCTCATTGCAAAATTGTTTGCTTTTGAGTAAAGTAGCGTATTGAGTGAAATTAATTGTGAAATGGTTGATTTTGATAAGTTTGTATAATATAAGTTGAATTTGATATGGATAAGTTATTGAATGTATTTTTTTTAGATTGGAAGTGTTTGAATGGTACTATGAATAATTTGAATTGTATTATGATATAATTGAAATATAACAATTTGTAAATGTTGGTTGTTTGATTTTGAATGATTTTGATTTAGAAATGTTGAATATATATGAATGGTATTATAGATTGACAAAGTAGCTTTACTAGGGTAACTATCCAACTCTGAGCACAAAATTGTTATTTTGGTTTTGATATGTTTGATAAAAGGCAAATTGGAATGTACAATTTTTATGAGAACATGAATAAATCAGTTTTTGTTCAAATGTTTATGCATATCTCGCTTAAGCTAGATATTTTCGTTTAGGCGAGACCTTTCTCGCTCCATCTAGTTTGAGATAGCTTCATGCCTATTTTCGTTCAAGCGAGAAAATTCTTGCTCAAGCAAAAATAAGGTGACAAATGAGTGCTTTCGGGTCTATTTTTGCTCAAGTAAGAGGGTATCTCACTCAAGCAAGACCCAAGCGAAAATGGGGTGCTCTCAGGTTCATTTTCGCTCAAGTCATAGGAATTTTGCTCAAGCGAGACCCATTTTCACTCAAGTGAGATGATTTTCACACAAGCGACATGATTTTCTCTCCAGCTAAAAAACAATTTGAAAAAAAACCTTAAATTTAAATATTTCTTTCTGTGTTTATGTTTTATTATTGTTTATTCTTTTAATTAAAATTTATGTAAATGTTAATTATATATTTAATTGAAAATCTTTTAGTTTATGTATTTTATGTGATTTTTAGATAAATTTTGTTTTGATTTAATTTTTTAGTTCCAATGTGTTTTAATGGTATGATTTGGTATGCCATTAGATATAAGATATGAAAAATATGATTGAGGCATAGTATTTTCAAAAAATGAAATACTGTGTTGAGATTGTTATGATGTGCATTGACTAGGAATTCGTTTAGAAAGAGTTATTCCGTCTCTACTAATATAATGAAATCATATAGATGAAGTTATTCAGGTGATGAGATAACTAACTTGACATGTTATATGAGTTAACTGTGTGTATATGAGGTGATTTGGTATAAAGATTATTATGTCCATAGTTGTATGGATTCATAATGAGATAGTATGATAGGTGCATATCTAATATCTGAATCTAAGTCAATGTACAAGTCTTCTAGAAGTAGAGTCAAGTAATTGTTTGTGTATATGGGTCAGTAGAAGTCTTACATGTGAAATGTTGATTATGAAATTTTATAGACACTTGATTTCCTTGTGAATGAACAATGATGAATTTATGAGTGTTATTTAAAATTCTATTTATCTCATAATTTTATAAATAGTTAACTTACCATTATTTGTATTGTGTTGTTTTTCTTTATTTATGATGATCATGTATTTATATGAGAGTAGATGATGTTTTAAGTGATAAAACTCCTCGATGAGCATATGAAACCTTGAATATTTTTAAACTTTTACATATATAGAGATATAAATATCGATGTTTTATTGGTATATTTATATATATATATATATATATTTACATGTTAATTAAATATTACATACATATTATATTATTAAATATGTATAAAATATGAATGTTACAATTTAATAAACTTTATTAAAACATAAACTTGATACCTTTTAATGTATCATTATTAAAATTAAAAAAATTCAAATTAAAAATTTAAAGATAAAATATATGTTTACACTTTCTAAATATAGTTAAATTTTGTTTTTTTTTCTCCTTCATCTTTTTGTTGCTTTTTTAATTTTTTTTAAATAAATGTTCCTATAATCTCTGGTAAGAATGAAATATATATATATATATATAACTTTAAAATAGAAAAACAAAATATTCCACGTGATATATATTCACAGAATATAAGCACTGTACTACTAGTATGCAGCCACAAAACCACGTCCGACAATCATGTGCTACCGGCAATAAGATAAGCAAAAGTAATCAAACACTCACGAGCTGTAATTTAATTATTATATTATAAAACTTAAAAAGCATCCTTATCTAAACAATTTGTTCTAACTTTATGAAGTCAAAGTTTGATTGCTTGAATTTATTTCAGATAGTGGGCTGCAATATATTTTTCACTTCAAATACACTCCTTGAAAATATATTTTTTGTAAACTTTATTAAATGTTGATTATAGAAAAAATTATATCTTTATATATATATATTTAAAAGTTTAAGATTCTATTAATAAATATTTTATATGTTTAATTTCAATTAAATTTTAATTATTTTTCATATCTGTCATGAAACTAAAGAGAATTAACAAAAACTATGATAAAAAAAGATTAGATAATAATTTGATTAAGCATATCGATATTAATTTTTCCCTCATTTTTTAACCATAATTTAAACTATACTTATTCAATTCAATAGTGTTTGACCGAAAAACAATAAATAAAAAAATGGAAATATTATCTCATTTTTTTCTTTTGTGTGTTTATGTTTAAGAGTAGATAAAAAGTAATTAAATTTTAAAAAAAAAACTTACCTCAATTTATATTATTTAGTTTTAGTTTTTTTCTCTAAAGATTCTAAGAATAAGATTTCTAATCTTTTGAATAAATAGAATTTTTAATGTCTTAGTGACCGTGTATAACAAATAGGCTAAGCCTTTTGGGGAGCAGAAGGAAAAAGGTCCCAAAACGCAATTATTTTAAAAGCACGTTTACCAAAGAAGGAATTCCCACAAATCTGAATTGGTCCAATAGAGTTAAGTCGGAGTTGGTGTCCTTGTCAGCATTTCTGCTGTCAAATTGAAGTTTCCCAAAAGTCAACAACTGACGCACGTTCCAAGTTTTCAAGTCGACACTCTACAATGCCAATTTGTTCTAATCATTAATAGAGTTTTACCATTTTTGAGAAATTTAAATATATTAAATTAAAATTTTTCAATTGATTAAATATTTTGTTTTAATAAAAAATTTAAAAGTTGAATGATTTATTAAAGTATGTGTTAAAATTGAATATTTTCTTGGATTAGGTTGTATGAAACTCAATTTGTTTCTATTTTATAAAAAAAATTATTAAATAGAAATTAATTTTAAAAATAAAAAATAACTATTAATTATATTTATATAATAATAGAAACTATTTTAAATATTAATAATTTATATTTTATAAAATAGTATTTAATTTAGTTAATATAGTAAAAGATTAGTTTTTATAAAATAAATTTTTAGTAATATTTTTTTTTTTAAATTCTTTTTTGCAGATTTATGTTGTCACTTCCATAAACTATTTCAAACACTGTTTACTTCTTCCTTAAAATGGAAATAGAATAAATTGGGTTAAATTTTCAAGTTGGAGAAACCTGTTTTTCTTAAACATGCTTTTAACATAACTCAACTCTTTCAAACTAGGATCCATTTGCCACAAAAATTTAATTTGTTTTTATTGGAATATTTTAGGATAGATAACCCCATATCAATTTTAAAATTCACAGAACAAAAGTACCTAAAATTGGGAAAATAAAGGTGTCATTGAATCAATACCCAAACACATGAGAGAAAAATAACAACATAAAAATAAAGCAATAAAATAATTTAATAGTCGTAACAATTTTTTATTTTATTTTTCTCAAAAAGCACTTTTTCATTACTAAAAAAATACAAATTTTATCAACAATTAAAAATTAAAAAATTATTATATACAACCAATAAAATGATAATTTATCTAGAGATAAAATACATTTAAAACCATTCTTAAATATGCTTCAAATGATTTTAATATTCTATCAACAATACCTAACCACCAAGCTAATAAATTTCTTTGAGATATAAATGAAAATTAATGCATATATGAGGATTGAGAAAAATAGTCTTAGAGAGTAGGAGTGGTAAAATTAAAATGACACCTGAATATTTTA